>OMBR01000650.1_pt1 | contig 16671 bp, 12 predicted proteins | sample 1674041 | NCBI WGS metagenome assembly OMBR01 (sample SAMEA103958138, study PRJEB25191) | human gut metagenome | biome: human-associated habitat [ENVO:00009003]; feature: intestine environment [ENVO:2100002]; material: feces | place: Germany | collected 2013/2015
TAGAGTCCTGAAGTGTTTTGTTTGAACTCATTAGCTCATCGTTAGAGTCCTGAAGCGCTTTGTTTGAGCCTTTAAGTTCATCATTAGAGTCCTGAAGCGTTTTGTTTGAGCCTTTAAGTTCATCGTTAGAGTCCCGAAGAGCTTTGTTTGAGCCTTTAAGTTCATCGTTAGAGTCTTGAAGCGCTTTGTTTGAACTCGTCAGTTCATCGTTAGAGTCTTGAAGCGCTTTGTTTGAACTCATTAGTTCATCGTTAGAGTCCTGAAGCGCTTTGTTTGAGCCTTTAAGTTCATCGTTAGAGTCCCGAAGAGCTTTGTTTGAACTCGTCAGTTCATCATTAGAGTCCTGAAGCGCTTTGTTTGAGCTCGTCAGTTCGTCATTTGAGTCCTGAAACGCTTTGTTAGAGCTTGTCAGTTCATCGTTTGAGTCTTGAAGTGCTTTGTTGTCCTTTAGCTGTTGTTTGTTGGTAGCGCTCAACTCTTCAGTCAAGGCTTTCAGTACCTTTTCCGACAGTTTCAACAAATGGTTTTTCCGGTTGACGTACACCACTACTGCTGCAATGACAACCAACAGCACAAGTATACATATTATCGTCACGTTTTTCCAGATGGCTTCCTTTTGGAGCTTTTCATTGTAAGCTGACAATATTACATGCAGGTTGGTATACAGCTCTACCTGTTGCAGACGACTATTATATGCATGTGCGTCTTTCAATGTTTGATTGATATATTTCCGGGCTTTGTCAAGATCATTTTTGTTTTTATAAAGCAACAGAGCAACATCCTGCAATGCCAGACTCTCATTGTTAGCCGACATTACATCGCTAATGGCAGCAAGCAGCAGATAACGCCTCTGCTGCTCCCACAGTTTGTTGTTGCCGTAAGCCTTCGACAGAGCGTATGCCGCCCTGCCGTACATGCGGTTTTCCGGTCCGATCATTTGCATTGCCTTATTCAATGAAGCGCTAATCTCATTGATACTCCTGCCTGAGAAAAAGAGATTTATACCCTTCATGTAATAATACAATGCGCTATTCTTCGGACAGTAGTATAGTGCCTTGCCAATATATTCCTTGAACAGTTCGTTATAATGTTTGCTGAACTCCATTTTCTGACAATAGGCATTCAGATTGTAATAAAGTGAACTCTGGGCGCAGTAGAAAAGGAAATTTTGCTTTGGATCGGATTGTGATATCTCGATTTTGTCCAGATTTTCCTTCGCCTCAATATAGAAGCCTCGTTCAATCAGCAGACTTGCCTTTGTAATCAGGAATCGGTTGCAATAATCAGAATTGCCAGTCTTTTCAGCAAGGCTTATTCCCCTTTGAACATACACCATTGCCGAGTCGTAAATGTATGGGCGATACTCGTTTGCCAACTGTTCATATATGCGTAGCTTGTCTGTTGCTGCGATCACGAATTTAGCTCCGAGCTTAATGTCTTTTAGCCTTTTTACTTTTATGACATCATAATCCGCACTATGGGCTATTACTGAGTCTAATCTTTCGTAAAGTTTGTTATTGTCTGCGCGAGCATTAATGAGCGACAGACTGATAGTTATGGTCAATATCAATGTCCTCATAGGTCTTTAAATCTTTAGATCGTATCTTTTTATATACAAATTTACAGATTTTTTATTAGAAATATTATATGAACTTTCTACTTTTTTTTAATCGTTTTTTTTCGATTCTTACTTTCCTTTACCCCCCCCCGTTACGTAAGTTACTGTTTATCTGGTAGTTGCGAATTTCTTATATTACTCGTACTTACTTGAAACTTACACGATGCACTTTAACCTCCAGATTGTATATACCTTTGCACCGCAAATTTCGGGAGGTACAAATTCCGAATTTAGAAGAAACGTTTTGATTGAAATAATAATACGTATAATACGATAAAATAAAAGAACTTTAATGATGTCAAAGAAATTTTTCAGGAAAATTTGTTTTGTCGCAACTCTCTTGCTCTTTGCTCTGCCAATGGTTGCCGCAACCATAGATGGCGGAGGCAAAATAGAGAAGAAGGTTTGGCAGGATTCAAACCCTAACACGGAGAATTATTTTAAAAACCGTCGTGCTCTCGTAGGACCGGGATGTATGATCAATAGCATTGGTGATGGTGTTAAGGTGGTTTCAGGAACAGCTAATCTTCAGAACCTTTGCAATGATGATTTGGATGATTATGCTACGATTCCGGCGCTTGCAAATGTTACAGTTGTAGGAAATCCTATTATCAGCGTTAAGGACAATCAGCATTATTATGCTGGTGGTACAGAGGCTGGTTTTGTTATTTGTGCAAAATCAGAGGCAAGCATCCTTACACTCGATTTAGCAAATTTCTACAAAATACAGTTTCTTAAGGACGGAGAAAATGTTGGCAAACTCCAGGAGATTTCTACCGGTAATTCTGTCACTGGTCTTGGACTGTCGCTGTTGACAATCCCTGGTTCGGATCAGGTTAACAAATTGTACACGGCTACAGCTCCCGGTAATTTCGATGAAATCAAGCTCGTTCAGTGTGGAGTTGATGCCAAAGTGCTCTCTGCTATAAATATCAAGTATGCATTTGTAGGCAAGGCTCGTGAGTATACTATTACCAATAATAAGGATAATGGTATTGCGAAGTATTCTCAGGAACAGAAGCGCGGAACGTTTACATTGAGTGCAAATACATTGGGTGGTGACCTTATCAATGCTGACCTTACTGACAATTTTACAGTACAAAGTTTGATTGTTTCAGTTCCTGCTAAAGTTACTGCCACTTCGTCTGATAATAAGGAGGCTTTTCCTGCTGGTACAGAAGTGGGATTCAAATATGGCATGACAAAGCTTCTGGATATAGGTTTAGGCTCAACTATTAGTCTTGAGTTTTATAATAAGGACGGAAAACATATTACAAGTCAAACAATCTCTGGTACAGTTTTGAATCTTGGCCTTATTGGTTCCAAGACAAATTCAGAGGTCGTTATGAAGGCTCCTGATGCGTTCTCTGCTGTGAAGATTTTTTTTGGAGGAGTAAATGTTAATTTGGGTGCGATATATGTCAACTACGCCTTTGTACGCATGGCTCCCGATGCAGCTTCTCATCATTGTCCAATCAATGCCACATCGAGCCGCGATGTGTCTGGAAGTGTCAATCAGTTCCAGTTGCAGCACAACAAGAATGTTGATGTGACATGGACCGTCCATAGCCATCCGGAGGGTGCCGCTGATGTTGAAGTGGTTCCCACATCAGGCTTGGTAAGCAATTTGTCTCTTCCCGGCAAGTATGTTTTCCGTGCGACAGCTGCGGATGGTTGCTATGAAGAGACCACCCTCAACTATGCTCCCAAATATGTTGCGGAGGAACACGGAGTGGATATCCTTGTCAATAAGGAGGGTGAGGAGCCTAAATATAAGTTGAGCGATAAGTTTGGCGGTGGTTTGATACAGATTTTTGATGGAATGATGAATCGCTCAGCCATACTTACTCCTTCGCTCAACGATTTCGCCTATCGTGATCCAGGCGTTTCATTGGTAGACAACGTAGGTCTCGTTGGCATTAAGACTGCTGATGGTTCTAACTTTGCTGATGGTTTGAATGGCAATACAAGAGCTTTCAATGGCAAGATGAAGGTAGGTTTTGTGGTATCTGCTAAGGCTACCGGACTCGATGCTAATGTGCTTAATCTCTATAACATCAAGCTCTACAATAAGGGCAAGGAAGTGACTGGAGATGTAACAACCCATTGGGATGCCATCTCAGCCGGACTTATCGGTAAAGAGGAAACACGTAAAATGTGTCTGAACGTTGAAGTTCCAGCGGACTGTGTATTCGATGAGGTAGTACTGTATAGATCAGGTGTGCTTTCTGCCGACCTCTCACAGCTCAATATCTACTATGCGTATGTAGCCGATGCTGAGGCAGACAATGCTACTACCAATCCGATATATGGTGCGCAGGTGGTATCTACAAATAACACCAATGCATCCATCGACTTTGCTAACACTAAGATGTTCTCTGTTGCCAACATTGGCAATGGCTACGACAAGTTGAGCAATTTGATTGACGACTCAATGGATACATACTTGACTCTCCCGTTGGGAGTAAACTTAGGTGGTGCGACTATCTCTGTCAATATGGGTAAAGTTATAGATAAGGGACAGCAGCTCGTTATGGTTACCCGAAAACTGGCTTTAGGATTGGGTGTAAGTCTTGGCGAAGGTCTTAAGTTGACCACCTATCTTAATAATGAAAAGCAGGAAGAACTGACAAACTGGAAGGTTCTTGGCGCTGATGTTATTGGCAGTAAGGGCGACAGCTATGCTGTGCTCAATCCAACCAAGTCGTTCAATCAGGTTCGTATCACACCTGTTGACGTGGTGTCAGCTCTTAAGAATATTCAGATTAAAGGCTTCGCTCTGCGTACCGACATGAACGACGACGGTACCCTCAACGGAGACGACCTTCTGGTTCTTGATGAGGACAAGACTCTTACTGTTACTAAGTCATACAAAAATGCCAGGATGCTGCTCCACCGTACGTTCACCAAGAGTGCTGACAACAAGAAGGGATGGAACTCTATCATTCTTCCCGTTGACATGACAGCAGCTCAGGTGGTGGAAGCCTTTGGTAAGGATACACAGTTGGCAGAATTCGACCGTTTGGAGAACAACTGGATAAAGTTCTCTACAGTAAACGTAGCCGCTGATGGCGTAGTGCTGAAGAAGAATACACCTTATATAATATATCCTACTAAGGAGCCGGGCAACTATTCATACACTATCGATGGTGTTACGCAGATTCTCGACGATCATGTATATGTAGCCAATGGCATCAACTATGAGGATCAGACATCCAAACTGGAACACACAGTAAATGGAATAGGCATGACCTACACTGGTTCGTACAGCAATCCGACTGCGGTGTCAAAGGATTCTTATATGTTCAGCAAGGGCGACTTGGTTCACACAAATAAAGACCATACTGTAAAGGCATATCGCTGCTGGCTTAAAGAAGATGCACCTTCTGGCAAAATGTTGATGTTCTCGCTTGATGGCAACGGCTTGGATGGTACAACTGGCATACACGTGATTGAGGAGAACAAGCAGAATACAAACACCGGCATCTACAACCTTGGCGGTGTGCGCATGAACGCCAACAATATCGATAAGTTGCCGAAGGGTGTGTATGTTGTTAACAACAAGGTAGTGGTAAAGAAATAATATTATAACTGCATTATGAAAAAGAAGAAATACGTAGCTCCGGAGATTAGCGTTATCGAAATGGAGTCTTTACAGATAATGGCTGTAAGTCCACAACGTCCAAGTAGCCCGGCCCTTCCTGACACTGGTACCCGTGGCTGGACTCCCGACGGTGACGAAAAGAATGGATTCGGCATCGTAGAAGAAGGGAATGATGATTACAGTGACGGAGATTTCTAACCTTTAGACAACTAAGGAACTCACTATTTTATTAAAGTTGAACGCCCTGCAAGTGTGAAAGCATTTGCAGGGCGCTTTAATAATGTATAGAGAAGCGGCGTACGTAGTGGGGAAGTGTTGGGCAAGTTGCAATCGTTTGCAGGTGTGTGCGAACACCTTGAGGGTTGACGTAGGTCAAAAATAGGCGTTTTTAAGCGAAAAAAGAGAGTAAACACTTGTTTGTGTACGCAAACAATTGTAACTTTGCATCGTCAAAACAAGGGAACCGTGAGGCAACCGATTGACTAACAACATTAGGTAAAAGGTATTGAAAGGATAATTCGATAGGAAAGTCTTAAAGGTAAAGAAGATTCAGGACAACAAGAAGGTAAAAGATTAGGATGACTAAGGTATTAGTAAGGTAAAAGGTTAGGATAACAACACAGAAGGTATTAGAAAAGGTGAAAAGTAAAGGGTAACTTTGGTAAAGGTATTAGGTTGAAAAGGTAAGTAAGTTATTAGGTTAGTATTGTTGATAGAAGGTACATAGTTTGGTAGTTAAATGGTTAATTAAGTAGAAAAGTTATGTTGATGACGGTAATGATGAGCCTATTTGCAGCTACAGCTGCAATAGGAATGTGGGGAGAAGACAACAAGTAACAGTCTTTCTCATCCCACGCCGGATGAAGCGGAAACGCGGAGTCCAAACAAAATTGAGAAAAATAGGAATTAGTAAATAGTTGGTCCATTGCAGCACAGCTGTGATGGATTTTTTTTAATTTTATATATCCAGATGTTATTAGAGTTTTTTCTTACATGCAACAAGATTGGCGCCTTCACGTTGGGCGGCGGCTACGCCATGATTCCGATTATGGAGCGTGAGTTTGTAGACAAGCACCAGTGGATGGACCGTCAGGAGTTCATGGACATAATGGTTGTGGCGCAGACCACGCCCGGCATCTTCGCCATCGACATGGCGAGCCACATCGGCTACAAGTTGCGCGGTGTGTGGGGCGGCATAGTCGGAGCATTGGGCATTGCGTTGCCATCGATTATAGCGATAATGGTGATAGCGATGTTCTTCCAGAACTTCAAGGACAACGAGTATGTTGCAAAGTTCTTCCGCGGAGTGCGTCCGGCTGTGGTGGCGCTCATCGCCGCGCCGTGCTTCAAGATGGCGAAGACGGCGAACATTACATGGCGCACGGCGTGGATACCGGTGGCGTGTGCGGCGCTGATATGGCTGCTGGGCGTGTCGCCGATATATATCATCATAGCTGCCGGCTTGGCAGGATATCTTTATGGAAAAATGTTGAACTCAAAGCTCGAAAAATGATATTTTTAAAACTGTTCATTATATTCACGAAGATTGGCACGTTCAACTTCGGTGGCGGCTACGCCATGCTGTCGCTCATACACAACGAGACGGTGGTGAAGAATGCCTGGCTCACCAACTCTGAGTTTACGGACATCGTTGCCATCAGTCAGTCGACGCCGGGTCCGATCGGCATCAACGCCGCTACATACGTAGGCTATACGGCGGTGCTCAACCAGGGCTATCCCGAGTGGATGGCGATGATAGGCTCTGTGCTGGCGTCGCTCTCCATCATCTGGTTGCCGTTCATCATCATGATACTCATATCGAGATACCTCATGACCCACCGCGACTCGAAGGTGGTGAAGAGCGTGTTCGCCGGTCTGCGCCCTGCCATTATAGGCTTGATAGCAGCCGCATCCTTGCTGCTTATGACCAAAGACAACTTCGGCTCGCCGAAAGACGAGCCGATAGGTTTCGGTATCAGCGTTGCGCTCTTTGCCGTAACGTTCTTCCTGACACGCTACCGCAAGACCAACCCGATACTGGTTATGCTGTGTTGTGGTGTGCTGGGTCTGCTTGTGTTCTAAGCGATAGGACAGCGCAGGTGGCGCATCTCGTGTCCGCCCCACATGGCGTCGTTGCAATACTCGAAGCCCACCGAACGATATAGACGCTCGGCGTTGGGATTGCCCTTATCAACGAGCAGCGCTGCAGGCAGGTTGAGGCTTGCGGCGTGCTCGGTGGCACGTTTCAGCAGTTGGCGTGCTATGCCGCGGCGACGATATTCGGGATAGATAGCCAGCGAGTCGAGATAGAACTCGCCCGCTTCGGTCTCGTCGTCCATCTGCGAGTAGTCCATCTGGAGCTGCTTCAGCGCTTCTTCCTGGAAGCGGCGGCGCAGGCGGTGAAGGTCGGCTCCGTCGTAGCCCACGATGGCTCCGGCTACCGGTGCGTACTCCACGTTGCCCTCCGTAGCCTCCTCGTCAACAGCCACGAAGGTGTTGCGCCAACTGTACTGCGAGTCGTCCATCAGAACGAGGTCGAGCATCATGTGATAGAAATCGTCGAGCGTGTGCTCCTTGCCTGCCAGATACTGGCAGCAATCTTCCGTCATCGCCGTCATTATGAGCTGAGCGATGTCGGCTGCGTGTGCTGGTGTTGCTGGAATAATAGTCATATAAGTAGTTTCTTTTTCCGACAAATTTAAGCAAAACTCGCCGAACCTACAAATATTTTTACTTATATTAAGAGGTGTGCAGCAGGTTGACCGGCGACGGAGTGGGGAAATAAATTCCGCTGAAACACTTGTTTATATGGATTTAAATGCCTAACTTTGCAAAAACAATCAAACCATTTTTGTTAAACACGGAGGGCAGAGCATGGCGTCGGGCAAGTCTGGGTGAGACTTCGCAAAGGCTATCAAGGTCTGCTTCGCTCCTGTCGTAGCAGAAACGGTAGCATATTGAAAAACAATAGATAAAGACAGATGAATGAGAATTCCGGCAGCAGGAACAGTGTCGGGATTCTTGTTTTTTTGTTATAGTAAAGAAAAAACATTAATAAAACAAACAAAGAAATCATGGCTTACATGTCACAAGAAGGCTACGACAAGCTCGTTGCCGATTTGAAACAGCTCGAATCAGTAGAGCGTCCGAAGGCTTCTGCAGCTATTGCTGAGGCTCGCGACAAGGGCGATTTGAGCGAGAATGCTGAGTATGACGCCGCTAAGGAGGCTCAGGCTCATCTCGAAGAGAAGATAAACCGTCTGAAGGTTGCTATCGCCGAGGCGAAGATTATCGACACATCGCGTCTTAGCACAGATACTGTGCAGATTCTGTCGAAGGTGGTGATGACAAACCTCGCCAACAAAGCAAAGATGTCCTACACCATCGTGAGCGAGAGCGAGGCTAACCTGCGTGAGGGCAAGATCTCTATCAATACACCTATCGCTCAGGGCCTGCTCAACAAGAAGGTGGGCGACGAAGTGGAGATTAAGATTCCGCGCGGCACTATCCACCTGCGCATCGATAGCATCTCTTTCGAATAAAAGAGGGTGTGGTAGCACCGCATCAGATATTGGAAAAATCGCCTCAATGGGCGCTCAAAATACGTTCGAAGCCAGAAACCGCAGACATGGAGTCTGAGGTTTCTGGCTTTCGCGTATATAAAAATATGTGTGAATGCGTGTGCTTGTCCGTTTTTTTCACTAATTTTGTAGAAATAAACTTTTAAAACCTATTGTTATGGATATATTCTCAAAAATCGCCGCAGGCGAGATTCCCAGCTATAAGTGTGCTGAGAGCGAACAGTTCTACGCTTTCCTCGATATCAACCCGTTGGTGAAGGGCCACACACTCGTCATTCCGCGCCGCGAAGTGGACTACATCTTCGACATGGAGGACGACGAGATTGCCCAGTATCAGGTGTTTGCAAAGAAGGTGGCTGTAGCCATCAAGCGCGCTTTCCCATGTATCAAGGTGGGCGAGGCTGTGCTCGGACTCGAAGTGCCACACGCTCATATCCATCTCATCCCGATGCAGTCGGAGAAGGACATGCTCTTCTCTAACCCGAAGCTGAAGCTCTCGGAAGAGGAGTTCCGCGAGATAGCCGACAAGATCTACACCGAGTTCAAGAAACTGTAACACAACAACCCCCGCAATTCAGCTATGAAGAGAAACATTGCCATTATACTCGCTGGTGGAGTAGGCTCACGCCTTGGTATGTCCACACCGAAACAGTTCTTTAAGGTGGCAGGCAAGATGGTCGTGGAGCACACCATCGACGTGTTCGAGCGCAACCAGCACATCGACGAGATAGCCATTGTGTCTAATCCGGCACTCGTTGCCGACTTCGAGAATATCGTGCTGCGCAACAAGTGGCGCAAGGTGAAGAAGATACTGAAGGGCGGAGCCGAGCGCTACTACTCGTCGCTCTCTGCCATCACCGCCTATCAGAACGAGGATGCCAACCTCATCTTCCACGACGCCGTACGTCCGCTCGTCAGCCAGCGCATCATCGACGACGTCGTGAAGGCGCTCGACACCCACCGCGCCGTGAACGTAGCCGTGCCTTCTGCCGATACGATCATTGAGGTGGACGGCGACTTCATCACTAACATCCCCGACCGCTCTCGTCTGCGTCGCGGACAGACTCCGCAGGCGTTCGACCGCCAGCTTATTGCCGACGCTTACGAGAAGGCGCTCAAGGATCCCAACTTCCGCACTACCGACGACTGTGGCGTGGTGCGCACCTATCTGCCCGAAGAGCCTATCTTCGTGGTGCGTGGCGAGGAGAGCAACATGAAGCTCACCTATCGCGAGGACACATACATGATGGACAAGCTGTTCCAGCTGAAGAGCACCGAGCCTAACGACGTGCAGATCGGCGCTGAGTCGTTCTGCGGAAAAGTGGCTGTGGTGTTCGGCGGAAGCTACGGCATCGGCAAGAACATCGTGGAGATGCTCGAGCAGAGCGGCGCTCATGTCCACTCGTTCTCGCGCGGTGCAACGCATACCGATGTCGGCGACGACAACCAGGTGGCTGAGGCTCTTGCTGCTGTGGAGCAGAAGGAAGGACATATCGACTATGTTATCAACACCGCCGGCGTGCTCAACCGCGAACCGCTCGCTTCGATGGAGTACGACACCATACTGAAGGCTGTGCAGACCAACTATATGGGCACGGTGAACGTGGCTCTGCGTGCTCGTCCTTACCTGCAGCGCACACGCGGTAAGCTCATCTTCTTCACATCCAGCTCGTACACCCGCGGTCGCGCTTTCTACAGCATCTACTCGTCTACAAAGGCTGCCATCGTCAACTTTGTGCAGGCTGTTGCGCAGGAGTGGGATGCAGACGGCATCAGCATCAACTGCATCAACCCTGAGCGCACCAAGACTCCGATGCGCCAGCAGAACTTCGGCATCGAGCCGGACGAAACGCTGCTCATGCCGGAACGTGTGGCTGAGGCTACGCTGCGCACCCTGCTCACCGACTGCACGGGTCAGGTGATTGACGTGCGCCGACCTGCGGCTGGCAAGTAACAAGGCAAGCCGACGAGTTGACGTGTCGGCTTCTCGGCTTGCTGTTCTTCAACGAAACAATTATAAATGGATTATATAACCGAATTCAAACAGCGCCACCTCCGTCGTGCGCAGCTCAAGCAACTCTCCATTCTTGAGGAGATAGACCGCATCTGTCGCAAGCACGACATCAAGTACTGGCTCGACGGAGGCACTCTGCTCGGCGCCGTGCGTCACGGAGGCTTCATTCCGTGGGACGACGATATCGACATCGCCATGACGCTCGACGACTCGCGCCGCTTCGCTGAGATAGCTCCTAAGGAACTGCGCAGCGGACTCGTGCTGCAAACGCCCGAGACCGAGAACACCAGAGAGCCGATTATGAAGGTGCGCGACCTCAACTCGTTCTACGTTGAGGGCAATGAGGACTTCTCGCTTGACTACTCGAAGGGAATCTTCGTCGATATCTTCCCATTCATTCCTTACCCTAACGTGTCGCGTAGCTTCTGCAAGCGTTACGGCAAGGCTATGTCGAAGTGCTACTCCATATTGCACCACTCGCATCAGTATTCGTGGCGTGCAACGTTCGAACTGTTCTACTTCGGTGCGAAGTATCTCTTCTGCAAGTCGGTGTGGGCTGCAGCCTTCGCCTTGCGCAAGTGCGACACTTACATTTCCAACGTGCTTATCAACAACGGCTACGGCATCATGCACCGCCGCGACTGCGTGTTCCCGCTTTCCACGATAGAGTTCGAAGGCAAGCGCTTTGCTGCGCCAGCCGACCCCGACGCTTATCTGAGCGACCTCTATCGCAATTATATGCAGGTTCCGCCGAAGGAGAAGCAGAAGGTTCACGCCGTATTCATTCTGCCCGACTTGATTGAGGAGGCAGAAGTCAAGAAGTAGTGTTGTGGCATAAAGCTATTCGCAACACTCTTGCTAACATATTTATTTTATACGAAATGAAGCAGACACAAACCGTAGCGGTTGTGATGTGTACATACAACGGAGCGAGTCGACACCTTGCAGAGCAGCTCGACTCGCTCTTTGCGCAGACCCAGCCGCCGAAGGAGATAATAGTGCAGGACGACTGTTCTACCGACAACACCATGGAGATGCTCGCCGACTATGCCCGCCGTGCGCCCCATGGAGTGCAGATGCGTGTCTATCAGAACGCGCAGCAGCAGGGCATCAACCGCAACTTCTTCTCAGCCATGCGCCGTGCCACAGCCGACCTCATCGCCGTTTGCGATCAGGACGATATCTGGCTGCCTACGAAGCTCGAGGAGCAAAGCGCCGCTATCGGTCAGAACATGATGTGTGTCTGCCGATCGGTGCCGTTCACCGAGACCGGTGCCGAGGTGCGCTACGACAGTCGCCTACCCAACTGCAACCTCATCCGTCTGTTCTATGCCTCGATGATGGGCCACTGCCAGATGTTGCGTCGCGAGTTGCTCGACGTGATACCTACTGAGGAGGAGTGTCCTGAGATATACCGCCGCACATGCTACGACGTGATGACAGCCACTGCCGCTGCGGCTTTCGACAGCATCGTGCTGCTCGATAAGGTGCTTGTGCGCCAGCGCCGCTATGCCGAGGCTGCCACATACGTCGGTGTCGACGCCCATCGTGTGCGGTCTGCCGACAATGCAGCCTACATGGTGTGGTACGGCGTGCGCAACTATTCGAAGGTGAAGCCCTGGATGAACGCCCACTTCGCCGCTCGCCGCGATTTCCTGCTTTGGGTAGAACGCAAGTCGAAGACTGTTCTCCCCACCACCGACAACGCTCTCTTCAGCGACGGCTTGCGCTTGCTCAACTACGAGACGGGTAGGGGACTGAAGGCGTTCTTCGGTCTGCTGCGAATGTACGTGCGCTATCGCCACCGCATCTTCTATACCCACGAGACCGACCCCGTTGCGTTTCTGCGCGCCGTGCTCCATCCGTTCATGCAGATATACAACTACCGCTACCTCGTAGGCAAGACCTACCGTTGACATCCTTCGGTCTTCCTCCTTACAGCTCCATACATATTATGAAGGTTTATTTCTACCATACGCAGAACATACAGTATTGCCTCCGTCGCATGGCGGAGGGCGAGTTCCCGTCGCATTTTCTCTACGGAGCGTGCCACCTTGCCGACAACGGCGTCGACGTGGTGTATCACCGCTCGCCGAAGCACGAACTCTCCCGACTGAAGACTGCGCTCTATACGGCGTGGCGTGTGCTCACCTGCCGCGAGCGTTTCGACGCCATCTACGCCACCCACTACAAAGGTCTCGAACTCGTTGTGCTGCTGCGCGCACTCGGCTTGTTCCGCAAGCCCATCATCGTGTGGCACCACCAGCCCATCGTTAAGTCGAAGAGCCGTCTGCGCGAACTGCTCGGTCGCTTCTTCTACAAAGGTTTCGACCGCCTGATATTCTTCTCGCCGAAACTCGTCGACGACTCGCTTAAGGCGCCGAAAGCCGATCCGCGCAAGCTCGTCGTAGGGCATTGGGGTGCCGACCTCGCCTTTTATGATAAGATAAAGGCTGAACTCAAAGCGGAGCAAGTCTCATCACCTCAACACCTCACCACAACACCACCTCAACATCTCACCACCTCAACATCTTTCATCGCCACTGGCAAGGAGCAACGCGACCAGCCAACGCTCATCGAAGCGTTCAATCGCACCGGTCGCCACCTTATATTATATATAGGTATCAATCCGAACCCGAACGTGCCCAACCCCAACCTCGAAGCCGTGGAGCGCTGCAAGCCCGCCGACAACATCGACGTGGTGAAGATATGCGGACTGCTGCCTTACGAGATAGCTCGCGAAGTGGCGAAAGCCGACTGTGTTGTCATCTGCTGCCACCGCACACGCTACACCGCCGGACTCACCACCGTTGTGGAAGCGCTGGCTCTCGGTCTGCCCATCATCTGCAGTCGCAATCCGCAGATACCGGTCGACTTCGATAGTCTTGGCTGCGGCATCTCCGTTGAATATGGCGACGTCGAGGGGTGGCAGAGAGCCGTCGAATACATAGCCGCTCACCCCGAAGAAGCACGCAAGATGGGCTGTCGCGGACGCGAACTTGCTGAGCGAATGTTCAACGACGAACGCTGTGCAAAGGAGGTTGCGGAGGTTATAAAAGAAATTAGTTTGTAAAAATTACAAACAATCCTTTGCAGTTTCAAACTTTATCTGTATCTTTGCCAAAACAAAGTAAAAATGGCTTAAAGAATAATCATTATGAAGGAACTTAAAGGAACAAAGACAGAGCGCAACCTGCAGGAGGCATTCGCAGGTGAGTCGCAGGCACGCAACAAGTACACATACTATGCATCAAAGGCTCGCAAGGAGGGCTATGAGCAGATAGCTGCTCTCTTTGAGGAGACAGCACAGAACGAGAAGGAGCACGCAAAGATGTGGTTCAAGTATCTGCAGGGTGGTGCCATCAAGGACACCGTAGAGAACCTGAAGGACGCTGCTGCTGGCGAGAACTTCGAGTGGACCGACATGTACGATCGCATGGCTAAGGAGGCTGACGAGGAAGGCTTCGCAGAGATTGCTGCCGCTATGCGTGGCGTCGGTGCAATCGAGAAGCACCACGAGGAGCGCTATCGCAAACTCTTGAAGAATATCGAGGACGGCGTAGTGTTCTCTCGCGACGGCGATTGCATCTGGCAGTGTCGCAACTGCGGTCATATCGTTGTAGGCAAGCAGGCTCCAAAGCTCTGCCCGGTGTGCAAGCACCCGCAGGCTTACTTCGAGCTGAAGGCAGAAAACTATTAAAAGTAAAAGAGTAAAAAAGTAAAAAGGCTCTTAAAACAACCGCTTCCGCAAAACTTTTGCTTCAAAAGTTTTGCGGAACGAAATAAAAAGCGTACCTTTGCACTCGCAAAGCGCCAATGCCCAGATGGCGGAATCGGTAGACGCGCTGGTCTCAAACACCAGTGGGGCAACCCATCCCGGTTCGAGCCCGGGTCTGGGTACTGTAGACGACTAAGAGTTGGTTTCAACGCTTAGTCGTTTTTTTTTGTGTATACCCGTTTATAACCACATTATTAGTTTTACCAGATAGTAATAATAAAAATTTGTTTGCGAAAAAATCTACCATATCTTCCAGCCGCCGATTCTTATCTGTGCAACTCGCTGAGTATGTGCGACAAACGTGAACAATATCGGCTGGTAGATTTCTGAAAAATGGCTTTATCTACCAGCCTATCTACCAGCTGCAGACAGACATCCTCCAGCCTATAAAAAGCGAAGAGCACTTCAATCACTTGAAATGCTCTCCTAAATAACTAAATTTTACCAAAATATGATTTTAAAAAAAATTATCAACTTTATACGGGGTGTTCTCAATCGTTTGGGTTCAAAACTACAACAAAGGTAATAATTTTTTCCGAAAAGTATTATATCTGCTTGCTTTTATTAGTATTATTAACAAACAAATACTCCAAATGGGATAATTGGAATGAATTGCTCCCGTGGTAGGACGATTACCGCGGTGTAAAACGGGTGTTACCGCAGTGGTGTAATGGTGTTACATCGCTGCGGTAATCGTATGCCCAGATTGAGGTAACTATAAAAGAAATGCGGCGCTACTCTTAGGTATAAAAAGAATTACGGCGCTACTCTCATCGAGCAGCGCCGTAAACCTATGTTTAACTAAAAATCCTTTTTCGTAATTAATGAAGAGTCTCACGATCCTTCATAGCTACCTGTTAAACAATTTACCTTAAACCTAATAACTAAAAACCTAAATCTATTACTACTAACCTAAACAATCTATTAAACTTTTGACGATGCAAAGGTACGCACTTTAGCTCAATCTGCAAACTTATTATGTATAAATGTGTCGGAAATTGCGCTTTTATTGATGTGAATCAAATAGCGTGTGTTCGTGCACACTGAGAAGATTGTTTTTGATTGGGTTTGTCGTGGTTTCGATGTGTAAGTTTTATCGTGATTTTGGTTGTAAATCGTAAATAGGAGGGTATGGCATCCTGCCATACCCATGCACCCATCGGTAAGGGATAAATAGGAGGATGGTGTGTCAAAACTACAAAATAGAGGCGGAAGACTAACCGTAGGAGGCTACGGCATTCCTGCCGTAGCCATTGCCAATAGTCGTAACGATTTGTATTTCTGTTGTTAATGGCTACGGCAAGAATGCCGTAGCCTCCTACGATTTGAACCGTTTACTATTCTATTTTCTAAATAATATAGTTTTGACACGCCCTCCATGCACCCATCGGTAAGGGATAAAGAAAGAGGGTATGGCACGGATGCCATACCCTCTTAGATATTTTCAGGCTGCGTGGGTATGGCAGGATGCCATACCCTCCTAAATATTTTCTGGTTGGTGCAGCGGAGACCGCTGCACCCCCTGATATTTATTTCACGAGCATCTTGGTTGTTTTCTTGCCACGCTTCACGATGTTCACACCCTTTTGTGGTGCGTTCAGACGGCGACCCTGCAGGTCGTAATACTCCGTTGCCGTGTCGTCCGACACCGTCGGCGCATCAATGCCTGTAGCTGCTTTATCTGTGAAGTAACCAGTGGTGTAGTTCGCCATTTCCTTACCTACCTTATTTTCGTCGTAAGGTATGGCACCCACAAGGTTAGCGCACTCTGCAAACATATTCTCGTCTTCTTCACATGCTGTTGTCACGAACTTGTCGCTTGCATAGATGGTGGTGAGAGCAGAGCAACTTTTGAACATTCTGCTCATGTCCGTCACGTTTTGTGTCTCGAAGCTTGAAAGGTCGAGTGTTGTGAGAGCACGACATCCTTTGAACATTCTGCTCATGTCCGTCACGTTTTGTGTGTCGAAGTTTGAAACATCGAGTGTTGTGAGAGCAGAACAGTCTTTGAACATTCTGCTCATGTCCGTCACGTTTTGTGTCTCGAAGCTTGAAAGGTCGAGTGTTGTGAGAGCA
>OMBR01000678.1_pt1 | contig 16089 bp, 10 predicted proteins | sample 1674041 | NCBI WGS metagenome assembly OMBR01 (sample SAMEA103958138, study PRJEB25191) | human gut metagenome | biome: human-associated habitat [ENVO:00009003]; feature: intestine environment [ENVO:2100002]; material: feces | place: Germany | collected 2013/2015
GCGATATGCAGTTTGCGGATGTTGCTTGTGCATTAAAAACGCAAACTGCTATAGAAAGAAGCGGCATCAGTTTGCTTCGTCAAAGACCTCGGTGTCCAGCACCGTGTGTCCCTTGGGGATGTGGTACTTCACGGCGGGCAGATGGACATTGGTGAAGTACAGGCTGGTGTTAGGGTCGCAGCCGATGACCACTGCTTCTCCCCTGCCGCGCACGGCGCAGCACAGGGTGTCGCAATGGGCTTCGGCGGTATCGTTTTCCGCGCTTTCGGCGTAGCCCGGTGTAAAATTGGGCACGGCAAAACCGCAGTCATAGGCTTCGCAGTCGAAACTGCTGTCAATCTCGTGATGGCGGCGGTGGCCGGTGGCAGTGGGGGTGATGGTGGTGGTGACCTCAATGCCGGGGAAGGGCGACCACTGCGCAGTCACAGCCCCGGCTTCAATTTCCCACGTTTTGCTCACCTTGCGCACAAACACGTTATCGTCGATGACAAAGGCCAGCATACTGTCGGGAGCCGCCTGATTGAGCACCTCCCGGCTGCGGGAGGCGCAGAAGCCAAAGCGGGTATCGTAGGCAAATTTTGCATACTTTTCCGGGAACTGTCCGTGACCGTGGCCCTCGTTGACACCGGCGGCATAGGCCGTTACCCGCCCCGCCCGGCGCTGCACCAGCATATTGGCGTATGGCATGGGCTTGAGCCGCTCCAATGCGGGCATGGGCGCGGCTTCGGCAGACCAGAAGGGGTGGTCATCCGGCAAAGCAAGCAGCAAAAAGCTCTTCATGCCCCAGTAGGGGCTGCCGGGGGCGTTGTACCGCTCGGCCATGTACATCTGCGGGTAGCAGTAGCCGATGGTCAGGATGCCGTCCCGGTCGAACATTTTCTGCCCCAGCCACCAGTTGAAGTTGCGGACGATGAGCCCTTTCATCACCGGCAGGGGCAGCGGTTCCAGCCCTGCCCAGATGCAGGCCGCCCAGAAGCTGTTCTGGGCAAAGCGGTAGGTCAGGCTGCGGCCAAAGGGCAGGGCTGCGCCGTTGGCATCGAACCAATAGACGAACTGCTGCGCGAACAGCTGGGCGCGCTGGCGGTAGAGTGCAGCACGCCGGGGGTCGGTGTCGGCGGCAAATTTAGAGTAGAGCAGTCCGTAATACTGGATGGCCCACGGGATGTAGTAATCCTTTTGCACGGAGGCGCCATCGGTGGACCAGCCGTCGCCGCTGTAATAGCTGTCAATTTTGCAAAGGCCATCCTCCAGCAGTTCCGGGCTGTAAGGCATCCCCACGCTTTTCAGGGCAAGGTTTACAAGGATGCGGAAAAACTGCCAGTTGCAGTCCGGGATGGTGTGGGCGTTGATCTGCCCCAGCCATGCGGCAAGGTTCTGTTTTTCGGTATCAGAAAGCGGGGTCCACAGCTTTTCCGGTGCGGTGAGGATGCCGCAGGCAATGGCCGCCATCTCCACATAACACTGGTCGTATTCCCCGGTGGTGCCCCAGTATTCGGGGTTTTCCGGGTCGGTGCCGGCGGCAAGACCCTTGCGGTAGATTTTTTCAAACTCCAGGTCAGAGCCGCCGCCCACCCAGAAGGGCACCAGCGCCCACAGCGGGCGGCTGAAGGCTTCCAGCTCAATGGCATTTTGGTTGTAGGTCACACCCGTCTCGCCCAGATGCAGCCGGGCGCAGCCTGCGGAATAACAGGGCTTGAGGGGGTCGAGAAATTTGTGCATCAGTGCGGTAAAATCCGCTTTGGTCTGCAAGTTCATCACCAGTACATCTCCCAGTCTTTGGTCAGGCGGGTCAGCGCCTCCATGTAAAAATAATCGCCCCAGCTCGTACATTCATCCACGCCCTCCGGGGTGCAGGTGTTGTAGGGGCTCTTTTTGCTGTAAGTGCCGTGCAGCAGCTGGCCGGAGCCGAGGGTACCAGGCTTTACCGCATAATTTGCGGCAAGGCTGGCCAGCATCTGCCGTGCCAGTGTGCGCCACTGGGCAGCTTCTGTTTCGTCCACATACTTTGCCGCTTCCAGCAATCCACAGGCCACGATGGCAGCGGAGGAGGAATCCCGGGGTTCGCCGCTTTCCGGGGCAAAAAGCATATCCCAGCAGGGGATCATATCCTCCGGCAGGCGGGAGAGGTAGAACGCCAGCGCCTTGCGGAACACATCCAAAAACTTTTCATCGTGGGTGTAGGTGTAGCCAATGGCGCTGCCGTACACGCCCCACGCCTGTCCCCGCGCCCAGAAGCTGTCGTCCTTATAGCCCTGACAGGTGCGGCCGCCCTTGGGGGTGCCGTCCGGGTTCATAAAGAAGGTGTGGTAGGTGCTGCCGTCCGGCCGGAAGGAGTTTGCCAGCGTGGTGGCGGTGTGGGCAGCGGCGATCTCGCGGTAGTGGTCCTTGCCGGTCACCTGCGCCGCCCAGTACAGCAGCGGCACGTTGAGCATACAGTCGATGATATAGCGGTAGTTGCCGGGGTCGTCCATAGTGCCCCATGCCTGCAAGAAGCGGCCGCTGGGCTGGTAGCGGGTCAGCAGCTGGTCGGCGGCGGCAATGGCGGCGTTTTTGCCCTTTTCGCTGCCCACCAGCTTCCACGCTGCCACGCAGGTGGGGCTGTACAAAAAGCCCATATCGTGGTGGTCCACCTCCACCTTGCGGGCAATGCGGTCCGCAAAGCTGTCCACCTGAATGAGGGCGGCTGTCTTGAATTTTTCGTCCCCGGTGGCCTCGTAGGCCAGCCAGATCTCACCGGGCCAAAAGCCGCAGGTCCACTGGTTATTGGCGCAGCCGGGGTAGATATTGCCAACGCTGGAATGGTTCTGGCACTGGTAGGTGTACAGGGGCAGATTGGTCTCCACCTGTTTGCAGGCATCGGCCAGTGCCTGCCGTGCCTCGGCGTCGGTCATCGCGTGGTTCTGGTAGGTTTTCATCATGATTACTCCTTAAATCCAAACGTAGGGATCTCTGCCCACCGCTGGCGCAGAAAGTGCATACCCAGCTTGGGGCGGCGGTCCCGGGTGAACAGGCCCTTTTTGTTGCCATCCACCCGCATGGGGCCCTGCACGGTGTCGTAGTCTGCAAAGTTCCAGACAAATTCTCCCACAAACCACGGGCGCTTGTCAAACTCTGCATCCAGACGGCGGTAGAACTCCACCTGAAACTCCTCACTGAACATCTCGGCTCCGGCGGTGTGCAGGCCTGCCACAGTGTCTGCGCCGTACTCGCTCATCATTACGGGCTTGTGCTGCTCTGCCCAGAAATCCAGCTCCTGATTCAAGCCGTAGCAGGCAGCGTCCATGTCGCCGGAAAGGTTGTACCAGCCGTAGTAGCGGTTGATGCAGACGATATCCATGGTGCGGGTGGTGATATCCTTCGTATAGTCGTTCTGGCAGCAGACGAGGGTGACCGGGCGGTTCTGCGGGTCCAGCTGATGCGCCAGCTCATACAGCGGGTGCCAGTAATCGTAGGCATCCTGCGGGAAGTGCTCCAGATCCGGCTCGTTGCCAAGGCTCCACAGCACCACGCAGGGGTGGTTTTTGTCCCGATGGATCATCTCGGCAAGCACCTGCCGGTGATGCTCCGCAAGGGGATATTCCTTGTAAGGATTCACCGCCGCCCCGCCGCCGATGCCCACCGCCGGGGTCTCGTCCATGACCAGAATGCCCTCCCGGTCGCACAGGTCGTAGAACTCCTCAGCGTAGGGGTAGTGGCTGGTACGCACCGCGTTGGCGTTTGCCCAGTGGATCAGGTTCACATCCTTCACGTTCAGCACCGGGTCAAAGCCGCGCCCATGGGCGGTAAAGTCCTCGTGCTTGCAAAAGCCCTTGAAATAGAGCGGTTTTCCGTTCAAAAGCACCTGTGTGCCCCGCACCTCAATGCTGCGCACGCCAAAGGTCTGGTCGTAGACATCCGCCCCGCAGGTGATGTGCAGGGTGTACAGGTAGGGCGTGCCGGGTCTGGGCTCCCAGAGATGCACTTCCGGGATGGTGATCGTGCCTTCTGCACTCTCGGCGCTTGCAACGGCGTTGCCGTCAGCATCCAGCACCGTGACACGGACAGGCGCGCTGCCGGTGGTTTTTACCGCGTACTGCACCGTGCCGTCCACGGCGGGCACTATGGTCACATCCTCGATGTACTCTTTAGGGGTGGTGTAGAGCACCACCGGGCGATGGATGCCCGCATAGTTGAAGAAATCAAAGTTCGGGCGGTTCTGGGGTGCGGCGGCGCGCTTGGCGGCTTCCACGCTGGGGATGCCCGCGTTGTCCGAGCCAAAAAAGGCCAGTTGTCCATCCTCGTTGCCCACAGGCAGGGTGCTGTGGTTTACCCGGTTGTCGCAGGCGACGGTCAGCAGCACCGTCTCGCCGGGGTGCAGCAGGGCGGTGGTCTGGTCGTTCTGGTCGTTGTAGCTGGCGGGCACGGCGATGGGCTGGGCATCCGGCAGGGGCTTTGCGGGATCGAACTGATCTTCCACGCAGCTGCCCAGCGCAAACGCCCATGTGCCGTCAAGGCTCAGCTTCAAGCGCGCTTCATTCTGTTCAGGATATAACATAACGCTTTCCCTCTATTTCTGCAAAAAATGCGGGGCGCGGGTACTGCCCACGCCCCGCTTACGGGTGATTTGTTTAGCCCTTGATGCCGGTGGATGCCACACCCTGCACGAAGTACTTCTGCAGGGAGAGGAACACGATCAGCACCGGGATCAGTGCTACCACAGAGGCCGCCATGATCAGGCCGTACTCTGCGGAATACTGGGTGATGAACATACGCAGACCGATCTGGATGGTCTTGAGTTCGGTCTTGGTCAGGTAGATCAGGGGGCCAAGGAAGTCGTTCCATGTGTTCACGAAGGTGAAGATGGTCAGGGTGGACAGGGCGGGCAGGCTGAGCGGCAGCATGATGTGCCACCAGATGCCGTACTCGCTCAGGCCATCAATGCGGGCAGCCTCACACAGCTCGGTGGGCACGCCCTCGTAGAACTGCTTCATCAGGAACACGCCGAAGGCGCTGAAGGCCTGCAGGCACATAATGGCCAGATGGGTGTTGTTCAAATGCCACGAGCTCATCATCATGAACTGGGGCACCATGTAGGCCTGCCAAGGCACTGCGATGGTGGCAATGTAGCCGAGGAAGAGCGCGTTTTTGCCCTTGAACTGCATCTTAGCAAAGGCGTAGGCTGCAAAGGAGGAAGTGAACAGCTGCAACAGGGTGACCACCACGGTGATCTTGACCGTGTTTTTCACAAAGGTCAGCAGCGGGATCTGGGTCCAGATGTCCACATAGTTCTGCCAGCGGGGATTTTTGGGGATCCACTGGATGGGGAAACCGAACACGTCCTTATTCAGCTTAAAGGAGGAGGACAGCATCCACAAAAAGGGCAGCAGCATACAAGCTGTGATGACGATGAGGAAGAAATAGATCAGGAACTTGGAGACGAAATTGCGGCGCTTCTGAGAGGCCTCGGTCTTGATAATAGCAGCAGACATGGTTCTTCCTCCTTTCTCAGTTCTCGCCCTTGGAGCCGCGGAACTGGATGATGGTAACGATCAGCACCAGTACGAACAGCACCATGGAAATTGCACTTGCGTAGCCGTATTTCGGAGTATTAACGAAGGCCACATTATAGATGTAGTACACCAGCGTCATGGTAGCAGTACCGGGGCCGCCCTGCGTGATCATGTACATCTGGTCGTAGACCTTGAAGCCGGAGATGGTGAGCATAATGACCACAAAGAAGGTGGTGGGGCGCAGCTGCGGCAGGGTGATGTGCCAGAACTGCTGCCAGCGGTTTGCACCGTCCAGCTCGGCGGCTTCGTTCAGGTCCGGGTTGCAGCCCTGCAGGCCGGCCAGATAGATGACCATGTAGTAGCCCATGTTCTTCCACACGCTGAACAGGATGACCGTGATCATAGCGGTGTCCTTACCGGCAGCCCAGCGGGGCAGGTTTTCCACCGCCACGCCAAAGAACTGGTTCAGGATCATGTTGATGGGGCCCATGGAGGGGTTGAAGATCATATTCCACACCGCTGCCACCGCCACCAGCGAAGCAACGTAAGGGAAGAACGCCACGGTGCGGAAAAAGTTGCGCAGCTTCACGTTCTGGTTCAGCAGCACGGCCATGGCCAGCGAGCAGGCCAGCGTCAGCGGCACGGTGCCAATGACGTAGACGATGGTGTTTTTCAAAGCCGCCTGAAAGATCTTATCGGTGGTGAAGAGTTTTACAAAGTTCTTCAGACCGATAAACTCGATGGCGTGGCGGCCGTCCCATGCGCAGAAGGCCAGCGCAATGGCAAACACCATGGGCACCAGCGTAAACACGCAGAAGCCAATGAAGTTTGGCGCAATGAAGGAATACGCGATCAGGGAATCGCGGGTCGATTTTTTTAGCACTTTACGGGGAGTTTTATTCTGGACAGCAGCACTCGCCATAAAAGAGCCTCCTTTCCCGGAAGTATAACAGTTTTTCCAAAAAATGAGCGGGGCGGGCGCTGTGCATACCCGCCCCGCTCGGACAGGGCTTTTTTCCGATGCTCGTCATCGGAAAATGAATGGGGATTGAAAACAATGAAGAAGGAGAACCGCAAACCATTGCGGAAAACGCTTTATCAGCCGAGAACTGCGGGAACCTGATCGTTCATGTTCTGGATGCCCTCGTCCACGGTCTCGCTCATGGTCATAATGGCATCGTGCTCGGCGTTCAGAATGGTCTCGATATCAGATGCGTACTGGGTGTAGGGCATCTCCAGATAAACGTTGCTGGTGGTCAGTGCATCCACAGAGTTGCTGTCCTCGGGGAAGCCTTCGGTGGACTTGATGATCTCGGCGGTAGCAGCGGAGCCGCAGGCCGGGAAGGTGCCGGTCTTGGCAATGGCCTGTGCGCCCTCTTCAGAGACACACCAGTTGATGAAGTCGGCAGCGGCCTCTGCCTTGGGAGAATCGGCGTTGATGGCCAGACTGGTCACAGTGCCCAGCGTAGAACCAGCCTCTGCACCAGCGGGGTGCGGATACTTGACGATGCCCCAGTTGAACTTGGTCTCAGCATCCTTCATGTAAGCTTCCAGCGTGGAAATGAACCAGCTGCCCATGTTGACCATTGCGCACTGCTGGTTCTCAAAGGCTGCGGAGTAGTGCAGAGAAGAGGTCTTGAGGTAGCCGTAGTCCATGCAGATGCCGTCCTTCTGCTGGGCAATGACCATATCGTAGGTGGGCTTCATGAAGTCGTATTTGCCGTCGATGATGGTGTTCTTGCCGTCCAGAATGGAGAACAGAGAAGCGGCGGAGCGCCAGGTGTGGTAGTGGCAGCCATAGACCTTGGTGTCGCCGGAGCCGCTGGTCATCTTGCGTGCCAGAGCATCGTAATCTTCCATCGTCAGGTCATTGGAGGGATACTCCACACCGGCCTTATCGAACAGATCCTTGTTGTAGTACAGCACCCAGAAGTCGCTGCGGAAGGGCACGGCGTAGAAGTTGCCGTCATCAGTGGTCAGCTGCTCGATGGTGCCGTTGAAATCGCCGGTATCGCGGGTCAGCACCTCGTTCAGGGGCTTGAGGTAGTCCAGATTGATCAGGTTTGCGTAGCCGGGGATATCCTTGACGGTCACGACATCCAGATCGGCGCTGCCGGCCAGCTGGGTAGCCAGAACGGTCATGTAATCGCTGGAGCCCAGATCCACCATCTCGATGGTCACGTCCTTGTGGCTTGCCATGTAGCCGTCGGCCATGGCCTGCCAGTAGGGGGTGGACTCCTTATCCCACACCGACCACTGCAGGGTAACAGGGCCTGCGGCTGCGGAAGCAGCGGTGGAACCGGCAGTGGAGGAAGCAGCGGTGGAGCTTGCGGAAGAGCCGCCACAGGCGCTCAGGGCAGCAGCTGCGCCGCAGGCAGCGGCAGCGGTAAGGAACGAACGACGAGAGATCTTTTTCATAAGTGTGTCCTCCTTCAGGGCAGTGTGTGTATTTCGTGCAGCGTTCTCCCCCGTGCCGGGGAGCCGCTCGCTTTTGTTGACACTAGGATACCGCACAAACGCAAAAACCGGAATGGAAAAATTCCGGGAAGAGTTGCAGTTTTTCTGTATCTTTTAAAAAAAGATGTACTTTCTTACACTGGAGTCTGCACTTTCTTGTTCTCTTGCACAGTTTGCATCCGTGACGAGAGAAAAAAGCATATAAAGTACACAATTCTCATGAAAAAAGCCGTTGACAAACCGCGCCGGAATCAGTACTGTATAAAGGAAAGAATGCAAACTGTCACCAGAAAGGAGGCACCGTTATGAAGAGCAGCCACCGTTTCCCGCTGCGGCGGCAGATCGTGTGGGGAATGCGCTTTTTTACCTTTCTTACCTCGCTGGCCGTGGGCGCGGCGCTGTTCATTCTCTCCAACCAATATGTGCGTGCCAACTCCCTGCAGGCGGCAGAGTTCAACCTGCGGCTGGTGGCTACCTCCATCGAGACCAGTCTGGACAGCGCCGATGCTCTTTTGAACTGGGCTTCCATCGACAGCACCGTGCGGCGGTACATCACGCAGGAAAATATCAACGGCACCCAGACCATTGCCGCCTACGAAGCCATGCAGGAAAAATACTATTCCAGCACCCTGTACAGCCATATCCTCCGCTTTTTTGTTACCAATGAGAACGACCGGCATTTGCAGTTCGGCCCGCTGAACTCCTCGGCGGCGCTCAACCGCACCAGCGTAAAGCAGTTTCTCACCAAGGGGTACGGGATGCAGTTCGCCACCGACCCGCTGCTGCCCGGCAGTCCGGGCTGCATCGCCCTCAGCCAGCCTGTCCGCTGCGGCAAGGGCACCTTGCACCGGGGCAGTACCTACCTTGCGCTGGATACCGCCATTATCACCGACCCGGCAGCAGGTTACAGCCTGACCGACGGCAGCGCGTTGTACTGGGAGATGGGCAGCCGCCTGTGGCAGATCGAAAACGGCAGCCTGACCGAGATTGAAAATCCGCTGCGGGAGGTGGACTACACCCTGCGCACCGGCAGCAATAACGGCGTGACAGAGCAGACCGCATGGCAGGGCAAGGTGCAGCTGGACGGCCAGAAGTATTATGTAGTCAAGGTAACGCTGAACGGCCGCAGCGCGGCGCTGGTACAGCTTTTGCCCGCAAATACCTTTTTGCTGCACTACGGCGTGTACCTGTGGCTGGTCGCCCTTGGCACTGCCATCATCTGGGGACTGAGCTTTTTGATGCAGCACTGGCTGGAGCGGGTCATCACCCGCCCGGTGGAGGCGCTGCAAAAGCGCATCGAAACCGTGGGCAGCGGCAACTTTGCCCCCGACCGCACGGTGGAGTGGAACAACGAGCTGGGCGACATCGGCCGGGGCATCAACCAGCTGGCTGAAAACGTGGACAGCCTGATGACCCGCCGGGTGGAGGACGAACGTCGCAAGCAGGAGCTGGAATACCGGATGCTGCAAAACGAGGTGAACCCGCACTTTATCTACAACACCCTCAACAGCATCCGCTGGATGGCTACCATCCAGCACGCGCCCGGCATTGCCGAGATGGTCACCGCCTTTGCACGGCTGACCAAAAGCATCTCCAAAGGCACCCAGAAGCTGGTGCCTTTGCAGGAGGAGCTGGCATTGCTCAACGATTACTTTACCATCCAGCAGTACCGCTACGGCGGCGACCTGGAGATTGAGGTCTCCCGCATTGAAAGCGAGACCCTTTGCCGGGACTGCATGATCCCCCGGTTCACCTTGCAGCCGCTGGTGGAAAACGCCATCTTCCACGGGCTGGAGCCCAAGGGCGGCCACGGCAGCGTGCTGCTGGATATCTCCACCGACCCGGATACCGGAGACGTACTGCTGCGCATTACCGATGACGGCGTGGGCATGCCGCCGGAGCTGGTGGCTCACCTTCTGGACGAGCCCGCCGAGGGTGCCGAAAAGGCTGAAAAGTTCCGTCATGTCGGCCTGTGGAACGTGAACCGCCGCATCCGGTATTCCTTTGGCGAGGGCTACGGCCTGACCATTGAAAGCGAAGAGGACGTGGGCACCGAGGTCACCATCCGGCTGCCCTATCAACAGAAAGGAGACACCCATGCTGCGGATATTACTGGTGGATGATGAGCCGCTGGTGCTCATCGGCCTGCAGGGGATGCTGGAATGGGAAAAGCTGGGCTATACCGTCTGCGGCACCGCCCGCAACGGAAAGCTGGCGCTGGAACTCATTGAGCGGGAGAAGCCGGATATCGTCATTGCCGACGTAAAAATGCCGGTGATGGACGGGCTTACCCTTGCCCGCACCTGCCGGGAGCGCAACGCCCTGCCCGCCTTTATCATGCTGACCAGCTTTGAAGAATTTGATTACATCAAGCAGGCCATGGGTGCCGGAGTGGTGGATTATCTGGTCAAGCTGGACCTGACCCCCGAAAACCTGCAAACCGCCCTTGCCAAGGCCGCCGAAAAGGTAAAAAAGGAGCGTGCTTTGCTGGGCGAATTGTCAGCACAGGAAAATCTTGCCGAGAGTGTGCGCAGCTATCAGGAGCGTTTTTTCGTGCGGCTGTACGCCGGGCTGTTCCCGGACGAAGCCGCATTGGAGCAGCCTTTGCAGCACATGGAGCTGAACCTTGCAAGCGACGCCTACCTTGTAGCCAGCTGCGAGATCATCGCCAACACCGCCCTTACCCCCGCCCAGCAGCTGAAGCTGAGTTTTTCCTGCGGGCGGATGCTGGAGACCACCCTGCAGAACTATCTGCCCTGCTATGTGACCGGGGCGGATGCCATGCGCTGCAATGTGCTGTTCTGCCTGACCGATGTCCAGTGCCAGAACTACCGGACGGTGCTGCGCCCGTTGCTGGAACGCGCCAGCCAAATTCTATACAACTATTTCACGGTACGGCTGCTCTGGGCGGTAGGTCGCCCCACCGGCTCCCTGCTGGGGCTGGCGCGCCGCTGCCGGGAAAACGCCCACCTGCAGCCCCTGCTCACGGTGGAGCAGCCCATCCAGTTCGTGGAGGTCAACGAGGGCGACGCCACCGCCGGGAAGATGCAGGTGGTGGCACAGGTGCAGGAGTATATTAAGAATCACCTTTCGGAAAAACTGACGCTGGCCGATGTGGCGGCTGTATTCAATTTTTCGCCCAACTACCTCAGCCAGCTGTTCGGCAAATACGGCGACAGCGGCTTTGTGGAGTACATCACCGAGACCCGCATCGCTGCGGCGAAGGAGATGCTGGAACAGGGCGATTTGAAAGTATACGAGATCGCTGAGAAACTGGGGTACGAAAGCGCCTTTTATTTTTCCAAGGTGTTCAAAAAGGTCACAGGGCTCAGCCCGCGGGAATACCAGCAAAGTATTTAAAATCGGAGGCTTTTATGATACAGGAACAACTTGCCCATCTGCCGGAATTTCTTCCCGATTACCGGCCCTTTCCCCCTGTCAAAGAGCACACCGCATGGCAGGGGCTGCCCCTGCGGGCAAAGCAGCGCTTTTTGCAGGCGGGGGAAGCCGCGCTGCAAACGCCCATTGCGCCCCTGCCGCTCTCGCTCTGGCTGGATTTCACCCACACTGGGCGGCGCACCCCATGGGAGACGGCTTACTTTTCCCGCCGGGCGCGGCTGTGCGCGCTGGTAAGTGCCGAGTGTGTGGAGCACAAAGGGCGCTTTCTGGATGAAATTGCCGATACCGTATGGGCGATCTGCGAGGAAAGTGCATGGCAGCTGCCCGCCCACAACAGTTATGTGCGGGACACCCCGCAGCTGCCCCTGCCGGACACCACCCGCCCCATCGTGGATTTATTTGCCGCCGAGACCGGCGCGCTTCTGGCGCTGACCCGGTACTTACTGCCCGATGAGCTGGATACTGCCGCGCCGGGCATCACGGCGAGGATGGAGCGGGAGCTGGACGCCCGCATCCTGACGCCTTATTTTACAAGCCACTTCTGGTGGATGGGCAACGGCGAAGAGCCTATGTGTAACTGGACGAGCTGGTGCACTCAGAATGTGCTGCTCACCGTTTTTCTGCTGCCCACCACCCAGCAGCAGCGAAAAGCTGCCGTCAAGCAGGCAGCCTACAGCCTCGACTGCTTTTTGAAGGACTACGGCGCGGACGGCTGCTGCAACGAGGGTGCGCAGTATTATCGCCACGCCGGACTGACCCTGTGGGGCTGTCTTGAAATTTTATCCAACGTTGCGCCGGAGGCCTTCCGCCCGCTATTCAGAGAAACAAAGATCAAAAATATCGCGGAGTACATCTGCAATGTCCATGTGGAAGGACCTTACTATCTGAACTTTGGCGATTGCAGCCCCCTGGCCGGGCGCTGCGGTGCACGGGAATACCGCTTTGGACAGGCCGTAGGCAGCGATGCTTTGCAGGCCCTTGCGGCGGCAGATTTCCGCGCCGATGCCGACCCCGACCATTTGCAGAACCCGGACGGCAGCACCCACATCAACCTGTGGTACCGGCTGACCACCGCCTTTGCCGAGCAGGAACTGATGGAATACGCCGCAGTTCCCCAGCATCGTTCTGCAGTATGGTACCCCAGTGTAGGCATTTATGCCGCACGGCAGGGCAGCTGGGTGCTGGGTGCAAAGTTTGGCTCCAACGGCGACAGCCACAACCACAACGATACCGGCAGCATTACCGTGTACAAGGACGGAAGACCGTTTCTCATCGATATCGGAGTGGAGAGCTACACCAAAAAGACCTTCAGCCCCCAGCGGTATGAGATCTGGACGATGCAGAGCGCATGGCACAACCTGCCCACCTTTGACGGCGTGCAGCAGCTGCCCGGCGCGGAATACGCTGCCCGGGAGGTGTGCACCGAGGAAAATAGCATCACCGGCGAACTGGCGGGCGCGTACCCGCCCATCCCGGGGCTTACCACCTACCGCCGCAGCGTATCTGTCAGCGAACAGGGCATCACCCTGCGGGACGAAACAGACTATCCCGGCACAGTAGACCTGACCCTGCTCACCGAGCAGCAACCCGTCCCCACTGCGGACGGCTTTGCGGTGGGCACACTGGGCGGCATCCGCTTTGACCCGGACGCCGCAACGGCTGCTGTTACGGCGGTGCCTATCACCGACCCGCGCCTGCGCACCGCATGGCCGGAAACGATCTATAAGATCACCCTGCATTTCCAAAAAATGCTGAAGCTCGAACTGTACTAAGGAGAACTGCCATGGAAACCATCAAGCTGAAAATTCTGGACGAAGCCGGCCACACCCTGATGACCTGTGACGCTGACACCGCCGTATCCCTTGTTTACACCAACTGCTACAAGCCCGGCGACCGGGTGGCGCTGGAGATCGACCATCCCGGGCAGTACTGCGTCATCCAGTTCGAGGACACCATGCCCGAAGCCCTTGTATATGTGGTCAAGCGGGAGATCAATTTCCACATTCCCTTCGGGGAGCAGGCCATCACCTACTCGCCCAAGAGCTTTGCGGGCAGCCGTCACGTTATCCGGGCACGGCTGGCACTGCCGGAAGAGATTGCCGCCCGGCGGAATCTGGCCTTCAACTGCTATGACGAGCATGGCGACACCGGTTTTTATCCCCACGCCAGCGCCAACGTAGAAACGCGCGGCGAGGCGGTGTTTGCCGCCCGCAACGCCATCGACGGCATTTTTGAGAACAGCGCCCACGGCGAGTATCCCTACCAGAGCTGGGGCATCAACCGCGACCCGAACGCAGCCCTGACGCTGGATTTTGGCCGGGAAGTACTGCTGGATGAGCTGCGCATCACCGAGCGGGCAGATTTCCCCCACGACAACTACTGGGTCAAGGCCACGGTGGAATTTTCTGATGGCAGCCAGCTGGACATCCCGCTGGTGAAAAGCGCCAAACCCCAGAGCGTGGCCTTTGAGCCCAAGCGGGTGCGCAGCCTTGTGCTGAAGGATCTGATTCAGGCCGAGGGGACTTCCCCCTTCCCGGCGCTGACCCAAATCGAAGCCTTTGGCACCGAGGTGAAGTAAAATGAGCATCTACAATGCCCTTTATGGGCGGGACGGCCACGGCGTAGGCCCAAACGAGCCGGAGAAAAAAGGCTTTGCACGCTTTTGCCAGATGGTCGGCCGCGACCTCGGCCAGCTGCTGGGCACGAACCTGATGGTCTGCGTGCTCTGCCTGCCTGCCGCACTGGGGGTCTCGCTGGGCGTGACCCTGCTCTCCCTGCCGCTGACGGTGGTGTGCAGTGCGGTCACCGGTCTGCTGACCGGCCCTGCCATGGTGCTGCTGGCAGACTGCGCTCTGCGCAGCTTGCAGAACGACCCCTCCCAGTGGCTGCCCCGGGCAAAGCAGACCCTAGCCGCCCATTGGAAAGCCGCCTGCGGCTTTGGCTGCATTGGCACGCTGGTGCTGGGGCTGCTGTGCTTTGTATCGGCCTTTGTGTTTGAAGCCGCCGCGCAGCAGGGGTATTACCCCGGGCTTGCCATTCTCGTTTTTCTGGCGCTGGATTTTCTGGTGCTGGCGGTTCTGGCTACGCTTTGCGCTGCCGTTCTGCCGCTGCAACTGCCCGCCCCGGACAGCTTGCTGCGCCGGGCGGGCAGGCTGCTGGCTGTCGCCCCGGCGCGCTGCGTCCTGGCAGGCGTTCTCATGCTGGCGGGCATCGGCGGCATGATCTTGCTGTTCCCGGTCAGCGTGTTCTGGGCGGTGCTGTTCGGCTTCTGGCTGCCGGGGCTGGCAGCGATGCAGACCCTGTTCCCGGTTTTGCGGCAGGAATACGGCGTAGAGGTGCGCAGCATCCCGCGCCCGGCAGCGCCGGATAAGTCCCTGACCGCACAGGAGCAGAAAAAGCGCTCCCGCGCCAACTGGTGGTATTACAACTGGGGCATCGTGGCGGTGGCGGCAATGGTCATTGTGGGCGTAGCGTATGTGGCGCACGGCCTGCTGACTACCGTAGACCCGGACTACACCGTGGCGGTAGTCACGGCGGAGGCCCTGCCGGACGAGGCCGTGCAGCGCCTGCAGACTGCGCTGGCAGACTATGCGGAGGACGCCAACGGCGACGGGACTGTGGTGGTGCAGGTGAACAACTACACATGGAGCGCCGATGCCGCCCTGACCGACATGAACGGTCAGATGGCCGGTGCCACCCAGATGAACACCGACCTTGCCAACGGCGAGAGCAAAATCTGGATCTTGGATGACCCGGAGGGCTTCGAACAGGCCTATGGGGCACTGAGCGAAAAGCTGGGCGCGGAATGGCAGACAAAGCTTATCCCGTGGCGCAGCCAGCCCGCCCTTTCCGGGCTGGAACTGGGCAGCTACAACACTGCCGCCGATGGCAGCCAGACTGTTGATATCCAGAGCCGCTTTGCCGGGTACAGCGTGGCAGTGTTTGATGCTTCAGATGCGTTGTGGCAGGCGCTCAATTCGTAAACAGAAACGACCGTCCGTTCTCTTTTTGTTTATGTGGTATTCTATACACAGAAAAATAGACGGAGGCATACCGCCATGAATCCCCATACCACGCTGAATCTTGCCAAGATTGCTCTGTGCGCGGTGGAAACCGTACTGAGGAATACTTCGCCCGATGCAGAGGACTATCCCCCAGCCAGTTGAATAAAATAACAACGCTGCAAGTGCTTATCGTCAGGCTGTTACAGATGCAGCAGCATAAAACGGACATCTCTTCAATAAAAAAGTCAAGTAGACTTCAATTTGAGCCAAATAGTAAGACTTCTTATGCTTTACCGTCATAAATTTTTCAAAATCATCTTGACGCACCTTGCGAAACATGATATTCTCTGTCACAAATCTCACTGATTTTGTGGATTGGTTTGAAACCATCCACAAGATGTGGTCGTGTTCATTTTGAACACAGCCACAGAAAGTGGTTGGTTATCACCGTGAGACCCACCACTTCCGTGAGGAAAAGTCCACGAAGAATTTACCGCCCCGCAACACACCCGATTCATTTTGCCGCCGATTCACCCGACAAAATCCATCGCTGCGCTGCATGGGCGGTATTTTTCTTTTAGGGAGCTGCACCTTGAAAATTTCATGAGCCGACCGAACGTGATACCGACTTTTCGTCAACGCCGCTGCACAAACAGGGGCAGGAACTTCGTTCGGAGCAAACGGTGATCAACATACACGAGCAGCGGAACTCTCTACTTATTTTTGCGTCTTAACAATTC
>OMBR01000700.1_pt1 | contig 15664 bp, 10 predicted proteins | sample 1674041 | NCBI WGS metagenome assembly OMBR01 (sample SAMEA103958138, study PRJEB25191) | human gut metagenome | biome: human-associated habitat [ENVO:00009003]; feature: intestine environment [ENVO:2100002]; material: feces | place: Germany | collected 2013/2015
GTAATTGACTTACGGCGCCGCCCCGACGGCATTTATTCTTCCGTAGGAGTAGTGTTGCGTTCAGCCGTGACGGTGTGGCGCGCCAGATAGTCGGAAAACGCCTTCTTGTAGGTGTCGGAAATCGGGATATACTTCTTGCCGAACACGATGCGGTTGCGCTCGATGACGTTGATTTTCGACATCTGCACGATAAACGAGCGGTGCACGCGGATGAAGCGGTCGGCAGGCAGATGCTGCTCGATGGTCTTCATGTTCATCAGCGACAGGATGCAGGTGGGGGAGTCCTCGGTGTAGATTTTCACGTAGTCTTTGAGTCCCTCGATGTAGAGAATCTTAGACACGTCAATCTGTATGAGCTTGTACTCGCTCTTGACGATGATGTGCTGGTTGTCGGCAACGGGCTGTGGCTGCGACGCGGCTTCCGCTCGGGCCTTAAGCTCAGCCCACTGCAGCGCGCGGTTGGCGGCGGTGAGAAACTCCGGATAGTTTACGGGCTTCAGCAAGTAGTCAATGGCATTGTTGCGGAATCCGTCGAGCGCATATTTCTCGAAAGCGGTGACAAAGATGATGCGGCATTCCGGCGGAATGATTTTCGCAAACTCTATGCCGTTGAGCTCCGGCATCTGAATGTCGAGAAAAAGCAGGTCTACCTTCTTCTCCAGTACGCATTTTATTGCCTCCGAGGCGGATGCGAACGATGCCTCAAGCGACAGAAACGGTGTCTTTTCAACAAACGAGCATATCAGCCCGCGTGCGAGCGGTTCGTCGTCGACGACGCAGCATTTCAAAGTAATGTCCATAGGCGTTTGTCTATTAGTCTTTTGTTGCGTTAAGTGTTATCGATAGCTCTGCCACGTAGCAGTCGCCGATGGCGGTGGCGCTGTAGTCGTGGCATTCGGGGTAGAGCAGCTCCAGTTGGCGCTGCAGGTTGGCAAGTCCGATGCCCGAGCCGCTTTTGTCTGACTTTTGCTTCGGAAACAGGCTGTTTTCAACGTGGCAGCAGATGCGGTTGCCGTCAAGCGTGATGCGGATGTCGATAAACGACTCCGAGCCGGCGCTCACTCCGTGCTTGAAGGCGTTTTCCACCAGTGAGATGAACATCATCGGAGCGATTTCCAAGCCGTTTGTGCCGCCGTCGTGTATGCTTACCGTCAGGCGGGTGTTGTCGCTGAGACGCAACGCCATCAGGTTGATGTAGCTTCTGATGAACTGCAGCTCCTTGTCGAGCGTCACCTGCGTGCCGTCGCTTTCGTAGAGCGTGTAGCGCAGCAGTTTGCTCAGCTGGTGTATGGCGTTCTGCGCCTTCTCCGTGTCAAACGCCGTCAGCGCATAGATGTTGTTGAGCGTGTTGAACAGGAAGTGGGGGTTGAGCTGGTTTTTGAGGTTGCGCAGCTCCATGTCCTTGCGCTCGGTGATTATCCGCTCGTTGAGCTTCTCTATCCTTGTCCAGCGCAAGCCCATCTTCAACGCCACGCTCAAGCCGATGGTGAGAATAAGCATCACGTAGTCGCGCGTCATCATGCTGACGATAAACAGCCCTCCGCCGTGGTGTCCGCGACGGTGTGGCGGCGGCGTAACTCCCAGCAGCTTGTCAATGACGATGTGGGAGTAGCTGCTCGCCACAACCATCAGCGCCGCAAACAGCGCCGCCACGACAAGGTAGAGCCACGTGCGCTTTTTGAACAGCAGCCGGTCGATGAGGATGAAGTAGTTGACGTAGAACGTGATGATGTACATCACCGTGTGGATGTAGATGTCGAAACGGCGCGGCCCGAATTTAGCCCGTTGTCCCATGGCGGCGGTGAAAATCACCTCCGGAAGGATAAACACGATGGTCAGCACGATGACGTGTGTCATCAGGCCGAGCATCGTGCTGCGCTTTGTGGTGGGAATGCTATTCATATCTCAATGCTTCTATAGGGTCAAGATTCGCCGCCTTGCGCGCCGGATACCATCCGAAAAACACTCCGGTGACCGTGCACACAAGGAATGACAAAACTACAGAATAAATTTGAATTGTCACAGGCCAGTTCAATAAAAATTTCACCGACAGCGACGCTGCCGCGCCAAGCACCACGCCGATGACGCCTCCGGCTACGCTGATGATTATCGACTCGATGAGAAACTGCGTCATGATGTCGCGTCCGCGCGCGCCGATGCTCATGCGCAGGCCAATCTCGCGCGTGCGCTCGGTCACCGACACGAGCATGATGTTCATAATGCCGATGCCGCCCACGAGAAGCGAGATGCCTGCCACGCAGGCGAGCAGCAGCGTCATCATGTCGCCGGTGGAGTTGAGCATCTCGCTCAATTCCTGCTGTGAGCGGATGTCGTAGTCCTCTTCGTCCTCGCTCTTGATTTTGTGGTTGCGGTTGAGAATTTTCTCTATCTCGTCGGTAGCCTGGTCGGTGGCTGCCTCGGTAAGGGCGGAGGCAAAGATGCCTTGTATGTAGTCGATGGCGAGGATGCGCTTCATCACGGTGGTGTAGGGCGCAAGCACAATGTCGTCCTGGTCCTGACCCATGCTGTTGTAGCCTTTCGACTCCAGCACACCGATGATTGTCAGCGGTATAGAGTTGAACCTGATTACACGGCCCATGGGGTTGCCTCCGTCGGGAAACAGCTTGTCGACTACCGTCTTGCCAACAACACACACCTTGGAGGCGCGCTTGATGTCGAGGTCGGAAAATGCCATACCGTCCTTCACCTTCAGCTTGCGGATTTCAAGATAGTCGGCATTGACGCCCTCCACCTTCGACGGGTAGTTGTTGGCGCCGCAGATAAACTGTCCCTGGCTGCTTACCATCGGCGACACCGCGGCAACGAATTTTGCCTCGTCGCGGATGTTCTCGAAGTCGACGGGCTTCATCGACTGCATGTCGTCGCTGCTCTGCTGCACGCCGCCGCGCTCCATGTTGCCGGGAAAAATCATTATCATGTTGCTTCCCATCTCTGAAATCTGCTTCTTGATGCTGTCTTTGGAGCCTTGGCCGATGGCGAGCATCGTGATCACAGATGCCACTCCGATGATGATGCCGAGCATCGTCAGAAAGCACCTCATCTTGTTGTTGTTTAACGCTTTGAGCGCTATTTTGAATAGATTTCCAATCTTCATCTTGTCAGTCGTTGATTACGGGTAGTGATTTATAGACCTCCTCAGCCGATTTGGGGTTGGGATTGCGCTCGTCGGAGATGATCTTGCCGTCGCGAAGCACGATGTTGCGGCTGCTGTAGTCGGAAAGCTCTGGGTTGTGGGTCACGAAAATGATGGTGCGACCCATGCTGTGCAGCTGCTGGAACAGCGTCAGAATGCTGAACGACGTGCGCGTGTCGAGGTTGCCGGTAGCCTCGTCGGCAAGAATCAGCACCGGGTCGTTGACAAGCGCGCGGGCGATTGCCACACGCTGCTGCTGTCCGCCCGACATCTGGTTCGACTTGTGCATCATGCGGTCGTGCAGCCCCACGGCGTCGAGGGCTTCCTCGGCGCGGCGTCGGCGCTCCTTGACTCCGATTGCGGAGTTGTAGAAAAGCGGCAGCTCGACGTTCTCCACCGAAGTGGTTTTCGGCAGCAGGTTGTAGTTCTGAAACACGAATCCGATTTTGCGGTTGCGTATGTAGGCACGCTCGTTGCGGCTCATTTTCTGCACCTCCGCTCCGTCGATGAAGTAGCTTCCGGAGGTAGGGGTGTCGAGGCATCCGAGAATGTTGAGCAACGTCGACTTTCCTGAACCCGACGTGCCCATGATTGTGACAAACTCGCCCTCGTTGATTGTGAACGACACTCCGCGCAGCGCGTGGACTGTTTCTCCGCCCATAACGAAATTACGGTGGATGCCGTCGAGACGGATTATCTCTTTCATTTTTGTCCCTCCTTCTTTTTCTGTCCTGGGTGTTTGGGCGCGAACGGACTGCTTTCCTCGCTGCCGCCGGCTTGCTGCGCCGCCATGTCGGCTGAGTAGTCGACAGCCACCACGTCGTTCTTCTTGAGTCCCGACACTATCTCCACGTTGACACCGTTGTTTGTGCCGGTGGTCACAGCCACGGGATAGAGCTTGCCGCCGCGCACGGTCCACACCACCGCCTTTGCGTCTGCAGGCGCATCCTGAGCCTTCTGCGGAAGCGACTCGTCGTCAATGTCTTTAGGTGAGAATTTCAGTGCCGAGGCGGGCACTATGAGCGCATTCTGCGACTCGGCGGTATAGATGGTGATGTTGGCGGTCAGTCCGGGAATCAGTTTGTGGTCGGCGTTGTCGGCTGAAACCACCACCTCATAGGTAATCACGTTCGACTCCTCCGTAGGGTTCAGGCGCACCTGCGTCACCTTGCCGTTGAACACATCGTCTGGGTAGGCGTCGACAGAGAACGTAACCCGTTGCCCAACTTTTACCTGACCAATGTCGGCCTCGTCGACATCGGCTATCACCTGCATATTGTCAAGGTCGGCGATGGTGAAGATGTTGGCAACCGTCATGTTGGCAACGACGGTCTGTCCGATTTCCACCTCGCGCGATATCACGATGCCGTCGATAGGAGCGTAGATTTCGGCATAGCCGAGATTCTCCGTGGCCTTCACGCGGTCGGCCTTGCTCTTCTGATAGGTGAGGCGCGCCACGTCGTATTCGTTTCGCGACGTCTCATAGTCGTAGTCGCTTATCAGTTTCTTGTCGTGCAGCTTGCGGTCGCGCTCATAGTTTGTCTTGCGGTATTCGTAGGTGGAGCGCGCGCTCTCAAGGTTGGCGTTGGCAGCCTCCACCTCGCTCTCGAGCAAGGTCTTGTCGATTTCGGCTATCAGTTCGCCTTTCTTGACCACCGAGTTGTAGTCGGCAAACAGTTTGGTGATTTTACCCGTCACCTGCGTACCCACATCCACCTGCGTCACGCTTTCAAGCGTTCCGGTGGCGGTTACGGTTTCGCTGATGGCGCCGGCAGACACCGTTGCCGTCTCGAGTTGTATTTTGTCTTTGTCGGCACACGAGGCCAATGTCAGTGCGGCAGACAGAATCGGTGTTGATAACTTGTTGAGATTCATATTATTGCTAAAGTGATATTTGTTGTGTCTGATAGAAGTTGAGCAATCGCTTGTTGAGGATTGTGAGATATTTTGCCTGAAGCAGTTCCTGCTGCGCCGTCAGCAGCGAGGAGTGGGCGTTGAGAAGGTCGAGCGTGTTGACCAGCCCGAGCGCAAACTGCTCGTTGACCAGCTCGTCGGTCAGCGACGCGCTCGTAAGTTTCTCAGCGCAGCTCTCATACTTTGCCTGGGCGTTCTCTGCATCGATGTATACACTCTCGATTGTCTGCGACAGCGACGTCACGGCCTCTTGATAGTCAAGGTCGTCATTGAGTTGGGCAATCCGTGCTTTCGCAACCGCCGTCTTGTTCTTTTTCTGGTCAAGGATAGGCACACTCACCGTCACCGAAATCTGCTCGTTGAGGCGGTCTTTCAGCTGCGTGCCGAGATTTCCGCTGCCCGATGTGTTTGACGTGCCGACGCCGGCGTTGAGCACAACGGAGGGGTAGTAGCCGCCACGGGCAATGTCGATGCTGTACTGCTCTGCCTCGCCTGCCAGTTTGTAGCGCTGCAGCGCCGGCATCCATGAGCAAGCCGTCTCAAACACCGTGGTCTTGCGCGGCAGCTCGGCTGCGATTTCCGCATCGTTGAAGTCGATGCCGGCAACGTCGAAGTCGGTTGTTATGTTGAGTTCAAGAAGCGATTTCAGAGCCATTTTCGCAGAAGCCAGATTGGTCTCGGCGGCAGTGAGCGAATAGCGGTCGGTGTGCCATTGCGACTCAATCTGCGAATAGTCCACCCGCGACAGCTTGCCCGAATTCATCAGTGCCTCGGCGCGCTCCATCTGATACTTGCTCACCTCCACATTCTTGCGTGCTATGGCGATAGCCTCCTTTGCATACAGGATGTTGAGATATTTCGACAGAATCTCGGTCTGAAGCGTGTAGCGCTGCTCGTCGATGCCGAGAGCGGAGATGCGCTGCTGCATTTCGTCATATTTTATCTGATTGCGGCGGATATTGCCGTTAAACACTGTCCACGAGGCGTTGAGTCCGTAGGAGCCTGAATAGACATTGGCTGTCTGGTTTTCCGACGGCGAGGCGTAGTTGATGTAGCCCTGCGTGGTGGAGAAGCCGAGCGTTGGCTGCCACTGCGCTTTCGACTGCTCAAGCGTGGCGTCGTCGCTTTGGTTGTCAAGAACAAGCCTCTGCAGACTGATATTGTTGCTGTAGGCATAGTCCAGACATTGGCTGAACGTCCATGCCGCAGCTGAGTTGTCGGACTCTGCCGCCTGCATCAACGCAGACGGACAGGCCAACAAACCAAAAACAAAAATTTTCACGTGTAATTGCATAAAACTATGTATTAATCCAATGCAAAATTACTGTCGCACAACGGCAATAAAAAACACAATAGATTAAAGCGGCTGCATCGGGGCACGCTTCATAGATTTTGATAGATGAACTCTGAAAACACGCTCTTGCGTTAACTTAAATTTACCAATCCGTAGCCTGCAAGGCGGAAAAACCCGACAATTGGTCGGGAATCGTTTGTACATTCGGTTTTTATAGTTATTTTTGCAGAAATGATAACGAAAAAAATCATTATGCAACATATTAATGAAATACTCCAAAATTCAATAAAGAAGAATTGGGAAGAACTGGCGTTCACCGATTTTGGCGGCATGTCGTTGCAATATCGCGACGTGGCGCGGAAAGTGGCTAAACTGCATCTTCTTTTTGAACATGCGGGCATAGCGGAGGGCGACAAGATTGCCCTCTGCGGAAAAAACTGCACCCAATGGGCGGTGGCGTTTATCGCAGGAATGACCTACGGCGCGGTGCCGGTGCCTATACTGCACGAATTCAAGGCCGACTCAATCCATCATATCCTCAACCATTCGGATGCGCGCATCCTGTTTTGCGACACAACCGTGTGGGGGCAGATCGACATCGCCAACGCTCCGAAGGTGGAGGCGGCGTTCAACATCGCCGACTACAGCCTCTTTGAGTCAAACAACGAAAAGATAATATATGCGCGCGCACACCTGAACGAGATTTTCGGTCAGCGCTATCCTGAACGCTTCACTGCCGACGACGTGGTCTACAAGACCCCCGACATGGACCGTCTGGCAATAATCAACTACACGTCGGGCTCAACTGGCTTCTCGAAAGGCGTGATGGTGCCTTACCGCGCCATCTCGTCAAACATAGCCTTCGCCCTAACCAAACTGTCGTGGCTCGGCCCGGGACATGACACAATCTGCATGCTCCCGCTGGCACACATGTTCGGCCTCTCGATCGAGATGCTGCACCCGCTGTCGAAAGGATGCCATCTGCATTTCCTCACGCGTGTGCCGTCGCCTAAAATCATCATGGACGCTTTCGCCAAGACGCATCCGCGACTGATTGTCACAGTGCCGTTGGTGCTGGAGAAAATCATCAAGACAAAAGTGTTCCCGCTGCTCGACAAGCCGGTGATGAAGCTGCTGATGACTGTGCCCTTTGTCAACGACCGTCTGCTCGGCAAAATCAAAGCCAAACTCAACGAGGCGTTCGGTGGAGAGCTGTTTGAAATCATCGTGGGCGGTGCGGCTCTCAACGCCGACGTGGAGAAATTCCTGCGTCGTATCAACTTCCCTTATACCGTGGGCTACGGAATGACGGAATGCGCGCCGCTGATTTCGTATGCCGGACACGAGGAAAACCGTCCAGGCTCCTGCGGACGTCCTACCGACAACGTGGAGATAATGGTCGACTCTCCCGACCCTGAGAATGTGGCTGGAGAGCTGCTCGTGAGAGGCGCGAACGTGATGCTCGGATACTATAAGAACCCTGAGGAGACTGAAATGGCGCTGCGCGACGGCTGGCTGCATACCGGCGACATCTGCAACGTGGACAGCGACGGATTCATATATATCCGCGGACGCAACAAAAACATGATTCTCGGCCCGTCGGGGCAGAACATATATCCAGAGGAAATCGAGCAGAAACTCAACAACCTGCCATACGTCAACGAGTCGATTGTGATTGAACGCGACGGAAAAATCATCGCTCTGGTGCATCCCGACTACGACTTGGCACAGTCGCAGGGATTGAACGACGACGACATCAAAAAGCAGATGGACGACAACATCGCGGCGCTCAACAAGGAGATTCCTGCCTACTCGCAGGTGGCCGCTGTGGAAATCCACGAGGAAGAATTCGAGAAAACACCGAAACGGTCAATACGCCGTTTCCTTTACAAATAAAAACAAGACTTATGAAACGGATAAATACGGCAATGGCAATGTTTGCCATCGGTGTGGCTGCCGCAACGGCGCAGGTCGCCACGATGAATCTGTCGGGCTCGGTGCCCGCGGAGCTGAACGGCAAAAAAATGTATATAATAAATCTCGACACGCGTGAACGCATCGACAGCGCGGTGGTGAAAAACGGCAAGCTGGTGTTTGCAACGGAGGTTGGTGCCGGGGAGGCTGTCCCTGCTGCTATTGCCGAAGGAAGCAAAAGACGGCTGAGCTTCATCCTTGAGCCGGGCACTGCGACAATAAATGACCGCGGTCAGGTGAAAGGCACACGGCTGAACAACATCGTGGAGGGTGTAGGCGATATGCTCGACAGCCTTACGGTGGACTACAAAGCCCGCCAGAAGCAAATCATGCAGTCGCAGATGAGCAACGACGAGAAAATGAAGGCCGCCGAGACGCTTTACAACGATGTGGCGCAGAAGAGCGGCGACATCCTTGTGGAAACATATAAGGCAAACAAGACAAACGCCGCGGGATACATGATGTTCCTGCAGATTGCCGACGGTATGACGGTGGCTGAGATGGACGAGCTGCTCGACGGCGCCGTGCAATGGATAAAGGAATCGAATGCGGTGGCGTCATACAAGCAAAAGGCTCTAAGCATGGAGAAGACCGCTCCCGGACAGATGTTTACCGACTTCAGCGTGAAAATGAGCAACGGCAAGACGGTGAAACTGTCTGACTACGTCGGCAAGGGCGACTATGTGGTGCTCGACTTCTTTGCAAGCTGGTGCGGTCCGTGCCGCCGTGAAATGCCTACGCTGAAGGGAATCTACGAAAAATATAACGGCAAGGGGCTGAAAGTGGTAGGCCTTGCCGTGTGGGACGAGCCTGCAGACACAAAAAAATGTGTCAAGGAGCTGGCTTTGCCATGGACAATCATCGACAACGCTCAGTCGGAGGCTACAGAAATCTATGGCGTGAGCGGAATCCCGCATATCATCGTGTTCGCTCCCGACGGAACAATCCTGGCGCGCGACTTGCGCGGCAACGACTTGGCTGCAAAGGTCGACGAACTGCTTGCAAAATAACACTATAAGACGATGGCTTATTTCTCTATAATAATACCCGTCTACAACCGTCTTGACGAGGTGCGCGACCTGCTCGACAGCCTGTCGAAACAAACCGACAAGGACTTTGAGGTGGTGCTTGTCGAAGACGGCTCGACGCTGCGGTGCGACGCTGCGGTGAAGGAGTTTGAAGACAGGGTCGACGTGAAGTACTTCTACAAGGAGAACGAGGGACGGAGCATTGCGCGCAACTACGGAATGGAGCGTGCATCGGGCGAGTATTTCCTCTTTTTTGATTCCGACTGCGTGATTCCGGAACACTACATCGCAACGTTGCGCAAGGTGTTGGAGGAGAGGCCTACAGACTGCTTCGGCGGTCCCGATGCCGCCCATTCGTCGTTCAGCGACACGCAGAAGGCAATCAACTATTCGATGACGTCATTCCTTACCACCGGAGGAATCCGCGGCGGCAAGGTGCAGCTGGAGAAATTCGTGCCGCGCACGTTCAACATGGGCTTCTCACGCCGGGTGTGGGAGAAGGTGGGCGGATTCCGCGAGATGTTTTCCGAAGACATCGACATGAGCACGCGCATACGCCAGGCTGGATTCGCGATATCGCTGATTCGCGAGGCCTACGTCTATCACAAGCGGCGCGTAAACATGCGGCTGTTCTGCCGTCAGGTCTATGTGTTCGGCATGTCGCGCATCACGCTTTATCTGCTCTATCCCGACTCGCTGAAACTTGTGCATTGGCTTCCTGCCGTGTTTGTGACAGGTGTGGCGGCCATGGCTGTGCTGGCGGCGGTTGTGTCGTGGATGTGGCTGCTGCCGCTGGTGGCATATCTGCTTGCCGTGTTCGGCTGCGCCCTTGCGATGACCAAGAGCCTTAAAATCGCCGCCCTGTCGATTGTGGCGAGCGTGGTGCAGCTCGGCGGCTACGGTTGCGGTTTCCTCAAAGCGTTCTTCACGAAAATCATTCTCCGCCGCGGACGCAACATCGAGGAAGAGATAGCCATCAGAAAAGGAAAATAAACACACACAGACATCACTGCGATGGAAACACCTTACAGGTCAAGCCGGATTGCCGACCTATCGGCGGAGGACCGTCCGAGGGAGAAGGCGTTGGCTATTGGTGTGGAGGCACTGACCACCACCGAACTTGTCGCGCTGCTGCTCGGAAGCGGCACTCCCGGCGAGTCGGTGATAAACCTGTCGCAACGCATTCTTGCCGATTCGGGCAACAGCCTTCAGGAGTTGTCGAGGCGCACCATACGCAACCTCGTGCGCTCGTTCAAGGGCGTGGGCGACGCAAAGGCGGTGACGCTGCTTGCCGCCATCGAGCTGGGCAAGCGATATGCGCAGGAGGGTCCGGTGGAGAAACCGGTGATCAATATGCCGTCGAAGGCATACGACTTGATGCTCGACAAGCTGACGGGACTCGACCATGAGGAGTTCTGGGCAATCTATCTGAACACTGCCAAACGCGTCATCACGCGTGCCAGGATAAGCCAGGGAGGGGTGGCGGCGACGGTGGTCGACGTGAAGATTGTGTTGCGCCACGCCATCGACAACCTTGCCTCTGCAATAATTCTTGTGCACAACCATCCGTCAGGCTCGTTGCGCCCAAGCGCGCACGACGACGCTCTGACCGACAAACTCAAGAATGCCGCCAAGCTGATCGACGTCTGCGTGGTGGACCATATCATCTTCTCGTCAAGGGGATTCTACAGCTACAGCGACGAGGGACGGCTTTAGTCGAGGCGTTTCAGCCAATCGTAGCGAAGCATGTAGTCCGACACGGTGTGAGCCTCCTTCAGACGCTCCACCTCCTTGTCGCTTCCCGTGCCTTCCACATTCATCACCGAGCCTACGGCAACGCCCTGCTTGCGCGGGTCGAGGATGCTTTGTCCCAGACCGTGCCAGCGATAGGCGTCGAGCTGCATGAGATTGAGTAGTGTGGGGTAGATGTCAATCTGTCCCATAAACTTGTCGTAGCGCATTCCAACGGGCGAGTTGAGCACGATAAACGGCGTGAGCTGCTTGTCTGACACCAGTCCGCGGCAGGCTGGGTTGCCGACGAGTTCCTGACGGTAGGACGCCAGTCCCTCATGGTCGCCGACAATCACCACGATGGTTTCTTTGTATTGCGGCAGCGTCTTCAGATAAGCCACGAAGTCGCCGATGGCCTTGTCGGTGTAGTGGGCGGTGGTCATATAGTCGGCGGCCTTCTCAGGGATAGACGCTGGAAACGTGATGGTGCGCAGATGGTCGGGCAGCTTGAACGGCGCATGGCCGGAGTATGTGACGAACTGCATGTAGACCGACTCGCCCGGCTTCCACACCTCGCCGCGCTCAATCTTCTCCCGGCATTGCTGGAAAAACGAGGCATCGCCGATGCGCTTGTGGGTGCCGAATGCCTCGGTCATCTTGAAGTCGTGGTAGGAGATTATGGTGTCGGTTCCGAAGCTGCGTGCCACCGCGCCCTGATTCCATGTCGACACCTTGTCGATGGTCAGCAGGTAGCTCCGGGAGTGCTTCAGCCCGCGCATCGCTTTCTGAAGCGTGTAGAATGTGTTGTCGTAGTAGAGGCTGCTGTACGTGCCGCTCATCAGCGGCAGCAGTCCGCTGCAAATCATCAGCTGCGCGTCGATTGAACGTCCGCCCTTCACCTGTGTCAGCACATTGGGCGCATAGAACGTCGACTTCTCTTTCAGCAGGCTGTTCAGGCAAGGCGTGATTTCCTTGCCGTCGACTTTCTTCTCAAGCACCCAGCTTTCAAGCGACTCGGCGAAGACAATCAGCAGGTTGCTGCGTTTTTCAGTGACGCTGTCGGCAGGCTGGTGTTTCGGTTGCGATGCCAGCCATCGCTCAATCTCCGCCTGCTTCTCGGGCGTGATTGGCTCGGCGGCGTCGGTGATGTCATACCAGATGCATCCGAAGACCGAGAAGATAGGCGCGTCGGCAGAGCAGAGATAAGCCGATTGACGCACGGAGCGCAACGACTTGTGGAAGCCTCCTTTGCACAGATTGACGCCCGTGAGCAGCAGGGCAAAGCCTGCAAGCGGCGCTGCCCACCATTTCAGCACGGCTGTCAGCGGCTGACGCTTGGTGGTTTTGTAACGAAATGCCATGACGGCTGTCGCTATGGTGATGAGCGGCAGGACGATGTCTGCCCACCGCAGCGAGTCGGTCACACTTGCCTTGAAGTCGGCAAGATTGCCCGCCTCAAGATATGAGCTTGCCGGGATGGCGGAGTAGTAGGTGCGGAAATACATCAAGTTGGCAACCAGCAGCACGTCGAGCAGAGCCATGACCACAATCTGCGCCCATCGGCAGCGCGTCAGGGCATAGACGCCTGCCAGCGCCAGCGTTGCGATGATTTTAGTTGCGTATGTCTCAAAGAAAGAGAACGATGCAAAGGTGGTGTCCATACACCAGATCACGTCGAAAGCCACAAACGTCAGAAAGATTCCGACGGCGAAGATTATGGCGGTTTTGTCCCAAAGTTGTTGTCTCATAACATGTGCTGAAAAAAAGTTTTTGCAAAAGTAGTCAGATTCTGCCTAATGTCGCTAATTTATTTCTGAGATTTTGAGGTCTGCGAAGTTCAGAAGGTTGCCAAGGAAAAGCAAAATCAAACAAGTTTGTTTTGCATTTCGCTCGCCTTGCACTATCTTTGCACAAAAATTGATAAACAGTTATTCTAATGAAGAATAAATTTAAGGAATATAATGGATTCAACCTCTCCGACGTCAATAAGGAGGTTCTGGAAAAATGGGATGCAGAACAGGTTTTTGCGGAAAGTATGAAAATCCGCGAGGGACATCCTTCGTTTGTGTTTTATGAGGGTCCGCCTTCGGCAAACGGTATGCCGGGCATCCACCACGTGATGGCACGCACCATAAAGGATTTGTTCTGCCGCTACAAGACGATGAAGGGTTTCCATGTGAAGCGCAAGGCTGGATGGGACACTCATGGTCTGCCCGTGGAGCTCGGAGTGGAGAAGTCGCTCGGCATCACCAAGGAGGACATCGGCAAGAAAATCTCTGTCGACGACTACAACATGGCTTGCCGACGCGAGGTGATGAAATACACCAAGGAATGGGAAGACCTTACCCACAAGATGGGATACTGGGTCGACACAAAAGATCCGTATATCACTTACGACAACCGCTATATGGAGTCGGTCTGGTGGCTGCTCCAGCAACTCTATAAAAAAGGATACCTCTACAAAGGCTACACAATCCAGCCTTATTCGCCGGCTGCCGGAACAGGATTGAGCTCGCACGAGCTTAACCAGCCGGGATGCTACCGCGACGTGAAGGACACAACTTGCGTGGCTCAGTTCCGCATCAAGAATCCGCGTCCGGAAATGGCTGAATGGGGTACGCCGTATTTCCTCGCATGGACCACTACTCCGTGGACATTGCCTTCAAACACGGCGCTCTGCGTGGGCCCGAAAATCGACTATCTCGCTGTGCAGTCATACAATGGATATAACGGTGAGAAAATCACGGCAATCGTGGCAAAACCGCTGCTTTACCACCACTTTAACCAGAAGGCCGAGGGGCTGGCGCTCGAAGACTATAAGCCGGGCGACAAGCTGGTGCCGTTCAAGGTGGTGGCTGAATATAAAGGTCCCGACTTGGTGGGCATGCACTATGAGCAGCTGTTCCCATGGGTGAAGCCTGTGGAGATGGACGCCGACGGCAATTTCAAGAATGCAGCCGACAAGGCTTTCCGCGTAATCGCTGGCGACTACGTGACCACCGACGACGGTACGGGCATCGTGCATATCGCACCGACATTCGGTGCCGACGACGCCTTTGTGGCACGTGCGGCAGGCATCCCGTCGCTGTTCATGATCAACAAGAAGGGCGAGACGCGTCCGATGGTCGACCTTACGGGCAAATTCTATATGCTCGACGAGCTCGACGAGCGTTTCGTGGCGGAGTGTGTCGATGTCAACGTGTATAAGAACTATCAGGGGGCTTGGGTGAAGAATGCCTACGACCCGCAGTTCAACGTCGACGGAAAATATGACGACAAAGCAGCTGCTGCCGCTGAAAGTCTCGACATCCGCTTGTGTATGGAGATGAAGCAGGAGAACAAGGTGTTCAAGATTGAGAAGCACGTGCACAACTATCCTCACTGCTGGCGCACCGACAAACCTGTGCTCTACTATCCGCTCGACAGCTGGTTTATCCGCACAACGGCGTCGCGCGACCGTCTGATTGAACTCAACAACACTATAAACTGGAAGCCGCAGTCGACAGGCTCCGGACGTTTCGGCAAATGGCTTGAAAACCTTAACGACTGGAACCTCTCGCGCAGCCGCTATTGGGGCACTCCGCTGCCTATCTGGCGCACCGAAGACGGCGACGAGGAGAAGTGTATCGGCAGCGTTGAGGAGCTCTATAACGAAATCGAAAAGGCTGTGGCTGCCGGCGTGATGAAGAGCAACCCTTACAAGGACAAAGGCTTCGTCCCTGGTGTATACACGGCTGAGAACTACGATAAAATCGACCTGCACCGTCCGTATGTCGACGACATCAAGCTGGTTTCCGACAGCGGAAAGCCAATGCGTCGCGAGCTCGACTTGATCGATGTGTGGTTTGACTCGGGCTCGATGCCTTACGCTCAGATTCACTATCCGTTTGAAAACAAAGAGGCGTTTGACAAGCGTGAGGTGTATCCAGCCGATTTCATCGCCGAGGGTGTGGACCAGACTCGTGGCTGGTTCTTCACTCTGCACGCCATCGCCGGAATGGTGTTTGACACGAAAGCATACAAATCGGTAATCTCCAACGGACTTGTCCTCGACAAGAACGGCAACAAGATGAGCAAGCGTCTTGGAAATGCCGTAGATCCGTTTGGCGCGATTGAAAAATATGGCACCGACCCGTTGCGTTGGTACATGATTTCAAACTCTTCGCCATGGGACAACCTGAAATTCGATACGGCTGGAGTAGAGGAGGTGAGCCGCAAATTCTTCGGCACGCTCTACAACACATATTCATTCTTCGCTCTTTATGCCAACGTCGACGGATTTGACAATTCCGCGGAACAGATTCCTGTGGAGAAACGCCCGGAAATCGACCGCTGGATCATATCTCTGCTCAACACGTTGGTTAAGGAAGTGTCGGCCGACCTCGACGACTACGAGCCTACAAAGGCTGCACGCGCCATCTCGGATTTCGTGGGCGACAACCTGAGCAACTGGTATGTGCGCCTCAACCGCAAGCGTTTCTGGGGCGGCGGCATGACGCAGGATAAGCTGTCCGCATTCCAAACGCTCTATACGTGTCTGGAAACCGTAGCCAAACTAATGGCGCCTAT
>OMBR01000702.1_pt1 | contig 15641 bp, 18 predicted proteins | sample 1674041 | NCBI WGS metagenome assembly OMBR01 (sample SAMEA103958138, study PRJEB25191) | human gut metagenome | biome: human-associated habitat [ENVO:00009003]; feature: intestine environment [ENVO:2100002]; material: feces | place: Germany | collected 2013/2015
CTATCTGTTCATTGTGGACTATAGCCGCATTGGGAAGCAGAATGGCATGGGTCGGTACTCCTGCAACATGAAATCTCATGTTTTCTGAAGAAAGTTGATATAATATCAACCACTCTTCCACTCTCTTATAATGAACGATAAAAATGAAAAGACTATGAATGAGAAGTATGAAAAGAAGATACAAGCCGATGTGGACGCTATCTTCACATTGATGGCTCAACGAGTGGACGAGAAACAAATGAACTTGCTGCATGAAGCATACGACTTTGCCGCTTATGCCCACAAAGACCAACTGCGCAAGTCTGGTGAACCCTATATCAGTCACCCTGTTGCTGTGGCACGCATCGTGGCAGAAGAACTGGAACTTGGAGCTAACCCTGTCATGGCAGCTTTTCAACATGATGTTGTGGAGGATTGTCCTTACAGTATAGATGAGATCCGTGAACGTTTCGGGGATGATGTGGCATTTCTTGTCGGTGTCGTGACTAAGCAGAAGAAAGCTCAGTATGACCAGTCGAAGCAGGTGGATAACTTCCGCCAAATGCTATCGTCTGTACAGTTTGATGTGCGTGCCATCCTGGTGAAATTGGCAGACCGACTTCATAACATGCGCACGCTCAGCAGTATGCGCCCTGACAAGCAGATGAAGATTGCCTCGGAGACAGATTATTTCTATGCCCCTCTTGCCAATCGCCTTGGTTTGTATAACGTAAAGACAGAACTTGAAAACCTGTCGTTCCGCTATCGCTGTCCACGTGAGTATGAACAAATAGAGAAGCAATTGGCTGAACTTCAGCTGTCGGAAAAACCAGATGTGGATGTCTTTATCGCCAAGACTAAGGAGATACTTGAAGCTAACGGCATTGACGCACGCATCGAGCTCCGTATGCGCTCACCTTACAGTATCTGGCGCAAAATGCAGTCCAAATGTTGTGATTTCGAACATATCGACAGCAAGCATTACCTGCGTATCATCTACAAGGCTGACGGCTTGCAGGAGGAGAAGAAGCAGAGCTTGCATATCTATGCCGTGTTGTCCGACTGTTTCAAGGAGCGTCCTTGTTCTGTGGTCAATTATATCAATGCCCCGAAGGAGAACGGCTACCAGAGTTTCCATGTGAAGTTTCTCAATCCAAAGGGACAATGGGAGGAAGTGCATATCTCGTCTGAACGTATGATACGCAACAACCGCCTTGGCTGTACTGCTGAACGCACGGAGGAAAACCTGAAGGCATGGTTGGAAAAGTTCAGGGCTGTGCTCAAGGATATAGCCTACCACACCAACGAGATGGACTATATGGATGGTGTGACGGCATCGTTCTACCATGATAACATTATGGCTTTCACACCCAAAGGCAAATGTATCGTACTGCCCAAGTATGCCACTGCACTCGATTTTGCCTTCGAAATTCATACCGAAGTAGGACTTCATGCCGTGTATGCACGTATCAACGGTAAACTGTCCTCTGTGAAGACGATGCTCCATCGTGGCGATTGTGTAGAGATAGGTACTGCAGAGGATGCAGTACCAGAAGCAGAATGGCAGAACCATGTGCTTACCTATAAGGCAAAGCGTAGTTTGGGCTGTTTCTTCACCGACCGTCCAAAGATGGAGTATAAGCGTTGTTCCTGCTGCCATCCGTTGCCGGGAGACGAAGTCGTCGGTTTCAAGAATACAGAGGGACAGATTACGCTCCACAAGCGCAACTGCCTCACCGCTATCCGTCAGGCATCCAAGCAGGGCGACACCATTGTAGCTGTGGATTTCAAGGAGAACGAACAATTCCTGTTCCCCGTTCGTGTTTGCATCCGTGGTATCGACCGCCATCATCTGCTCAGCGATGTGGTGGCTTGCATTACAGAGCAACAGAACCTCTCCATTTCGGAACTCCATACAGTAACCCAAGACCGCATTGTGGAAACCACGGTGGATTTTGAGGTACATTCTTCCAACGAACTAAAGCAAGCCATTGAAAATATCCGTAAGATAAAAAATGTGGATGAGGTGGCAAGAATAGATATTGAATAACAAAAATGAGCAACATGAAAACTACTACAATATTCAAAATGACGGTATTGTTTCTGATTGTCCTTTCCGCAGTTTCCTGTAAAGGAAACAAAGGCGGATTGGATAATCAGGAATCCGATACGGTGATGGTCGCTAAAGACAGCATTCCATTTGTCTTGAAACATCTGGATGTTGACAAGAAAAAAGTGATGGCATACGTTACTTGTTCAGAACATACGGTTGACTCCTTGCTATCCATCGCTGATACAGCGTACAGCAAAACTGGTAGCTACGGTTTGGAAGACTTGGGCATGGACAATAAAGAGTATAACAAGTGGATTACAAAAGACTACAAAGACACCATTTCTATCGTTATTGCCCTGTTCGATTCATACGCAAGTATGGTCAATTCGGGTATGGATGAAGCAAACGCATCCTTTGTCTGGCATGAGGTAGCACGATTGCAGATGAAGCACTTCTATAAAAAAACAGGTGGCGAATGGCAAGAACCTAACAGTTACGAAAAACTATTTCGGGTGATTGATGGAGTCATGGGAACATACAGCTGTTGTACCCAAGCCGATATGAATATGGCTGCCTGGCGTTCTGTCATGCCAGTTGACTATCGATTGATAGAAGCATATAAGCAACTGGCGTATCTGTGTAATGACATAGAGACAACTAAACTCATTCACGATGACTATATGTACACGCTAACCACCTATCGGGCACATCGTGAAAGCATTGACGAATGGTACTCTGATCTACCTCGTGAGCAAGGTACACTGTTTGAATGGTTGCTAAGAAGTAAACTCGAAAATATCAATCTGCTCATCAAGAACTACAAGAGAGGAAAGATAGACAACAATACTGTCAAGAAGAACTTGCAGGAACATCTGTGTCTTGCAAACAAAAGACTGGTAAAACTTACCAAAGATTTTCTTGATATAGAAAGAGATGATTTTCGATGATGTCAAACCAATGGAGTGATAGATTCGAGGTTACTTTTCCCTCCCTATTATCATAAACAAGATAAAAAGAAAGACTATGTTAGTGATACATCCGACAGATAAAACGACCGAAATGCTCTCAATCCTTTATGAAGGGTTGGGAGCACGGTTGATAGAATCATATTGCCCCAACAAAGAGATGGGGTATCAGCTTCGCCATACGTCGCCAAGTGAGCGTATCATGCTGCTTGGTCATGGTTCAGACAAAGGTTTGTTCTTTCGCAAGAACGATGAGGAAGAAGACTTTGACGGAATAATCGTTGGTCATCCGCAAGCCTATTATCTTCGCAAGCATTGTGGAGGCATCATCGGTATATGGTGTCATGCTGTGGAGTTTGCCAAGAAGGAAGGACTGCATGGCTTGTTCTCTGGCATGATTATTTCCGAAATGAGCGAAGCTGAAGAGAATGGCGTGGATACAGACAAGGAGAGCATGGACCGGACAAACCGCATCATGTTTACACAACTCAGAAGACTTCTGGACAACGGCACACCACTGCATGAGATACCCGAACGCCTAAAGACATTGGACACCACGCAAAGTGAGTTGTCACAGTTCAACTACGAGAGGTTTTACTATTTGTAATTAACGAAGAATATGATTTCAATATTCAGAAAGATAAGAGTAAGGTGGCAGATATGGAGAAGGCAAGCCATAGACATATGGTCAAAGAATGCTTATCCTGCTGATGTGTTGAGTAACCTTTGCAGCAATGGCTTCCGTTTTGACGGTGTTGTCTGCGGCAGCATGGAGGGCTTTCTCCAATCATTGAAGCAGAAGGACATAAACAAACAGCGTCAAATATGTAGCATGAAAGGAAGAAATGCAAAGAAACAGACTTCGGCAGGATGGCAAACTGACCAAATAGTATGGTGGAAGGGAAAGGCTATAGACCGACAAAGCCGGGAGTTCACAGCTCTTGTCCGCGAAGCCTATAATGCTATGTTCGAACAGAGTGAGCGTTTCCGTACAGCTTTAATGGCAACACGTGGTATGATTTTATATCACACAAAGGGTGAGAGCAATCCATACAAAACGATATTGACTGAGCAGGAATTTTGCAGTATATTGACAGAGTTACGAGAAAACTATGATCATCGAGACAAGACTCAAGAGTTTATAACCAAATCGGTACAACCTGAGCCAGAAGCATAGCTTTATGCCTTGTATATTTCGCCGACATTGAATATGAATGTCGGATTTCAGGAAGGAATTCGAAAGACTATAGGCTTTTTGATAGGATGCAGTTACTTCCATACTCTATATCTCATAAACAAATAACAAACTTAGAAGTTGTGCCCGACACGGATTAGGGTATTGGAATATGAAAATTAAGGTATTTGCTATTTATGCTATGCTGTTTACTGTATGTGCAACTCTTGCTTCTTGTGACGATGATTCAAGAACTGGAGTACAAGGTTACTCAGACTGCATTATCTGCCAAGGAAAAGGATATTGCGAGAAGAGTGAGATGTTTGGACTGAAAACTTCGTATTGGGATTGTATCGTTTGTAAATCTCGCTCGCTTCAGTATATGCAAAGTGGCAATGGTCCATCATTTCGTGGAGGCGTAAGAGGAAGTTGCAATATTCCTGCACATGGTTGTTCGGGCTATGTTAGTGATGGTAATCATAATTGTGCTAATTGCGCAGAAAATGGATTTGATTGTCATGTTGTCAATCATCAATATTAATAATGGAATTTTATGAAGAATTTGTGCTTATATTTAATAATGATATTGCTTCTTGCAAGTTGCTCAGAGCAACAGGTGATGGAAGAGACTATGTCTTCACAGAAGTTAACAGAGCAGAAGGGCATGACAGTCAGTCCGCAGGACTCAGTCTTGTCATTGCTCTATCAAGCTCGCTGGGGCGATGGTTCGGCTTATTTGAAACTGGCAGATTGCTATCGAGATGGTATTGGGGTAAAGAAGGATTTCTTTGGTATGATTACTATGGCTCACATGGCTGAGTGGCGTGGAGCAATCAATCGCATGGATGACTATATCTACGGCTTGCCTGATGGACATGAATACAAAACTCTATTTTTATTGATGGATGGTTATAAGTCGTATATTCAAGAAGGTACAGACAGCGTGGAACATGTGCTAAGCAATAATGGATCTCCAGAAGCTAAAACTCTTCTTGGAATTATAACTATAGATAAAGGTGACACCATATCAGGAATGAACATGGTTAAGGATGCGGCTGAACAAGGTTGTTCTTTGGCTGAACTGCTGTTAACCATACCTGATTGGAAAGGCAGACTGAGAGCAGATGCAACAAAGCTTGGCATAATTGCTCATCGTGTACCTCTCGCCTATCTGATTCTTGGCGACCTCTATTATGAACCTGACGATAATGGCAAATCAAACAAGCAACTTGCTGTAGAATACTACATGAAAGCAGAAGAACATGCTGTGTTGGACCGACATGGCGCAGAAAGAGTGCTCGACTATTACAGAAATGGAGGGAATGTCCAACTGACAGAAGACGATATCAAGCGATTGGAACTGATTGTACAACCTAAAGATGTAGAGACGGAATGAAAACAATAAAACAAGCAGTTAGAGCCTTATTACTATTCATGCTAATATTCTGTAACATAGGATCCTATGCTCAGAGAAAAGAAGTTCTGATGAATTTACGTTTGTAGGTTGTTTTCCTGCCGATAATCCGAAATACACCATCGGTATAATGGTGAAGAAAGCTTGAAGACCAGCCTTGACAAGGCGATAGAGATTCTTGGCATGGTACGATTAACCTTCATCAAGACTATGCGCTCGTTTGATTAACACCACTCTATGACGCTATGGGCATGACGCAAACTGGTATGCACAAGCATGTACAGGACATAAAGGATACTATGGTGGTCGTTACCATTATCACGGATGGTATGGAGAATGCCTCTCGCGAGTATAACGGCAAGACCATTAAGGAACTTGTGGAACGGCTGCGTAGCGAGGGATGGACATTCACTTATATGGGAGCCAACCAAGACTCTGTAGAGGTGGCCATGTCAATGTCTATCCGCAATGCCCGAAATTTTGACTACAGCAATGAGGGAACACGTGCTTCGATGCAGAAAGACAGTAGCACCCGTATGAATCTCTTCGGTCGTCTAGCAAAGTGGAAAACAGCAGAGATGAAAGGTTGTTGTGCGGTTCCTGCATCGGAATCAGAGCGCCGCAACCTATATGCGAACATGGCTGATGAAGCCTTTGATGAGGAGGAAAACAAATGAAATCGACATCCATGAAACGAGCTTTCGTATTGTTTTGGCACGGATTCACCGCCATCCTTGCCAGTATAGCCAACTGGGTTACGACAATATTAGGCATGAACGACGACTCCAAGTATGGCAAGTTTATATGCCGTGTTGTCGGTTCGTCCTTTGCTGTCATTATGGTGATGTTGACCGCTGCTGTGGTGTATAGTGTTTGTCATGCGTTCTATGAGGAACTCCCTTGGAAGTACAGAGCTAAAGAATGTGTGTATGATACCATGAAACTCTCCCAAGGAGTCACCTATTTCCATTTGTATGACAACCCTGGCTATGTCAAGAATGCTGACGGCAAGAAGACTGTTACAGATATTGACTGGCTATTCAAGCCGTTGGGTAGGGACACGCTGGCTTGCCACAAGAGTGGAGACAAACGTGGTTATCTAAGCCTTCTGACTGGTGAGGTAGCTATCACACCTCCAATATATAGTAGCATAAAAGCTATAGCCTACGACCTCTACCTTTGTGAGGACTCAGAATGTAGAGGTGTTATCATCAATGGCAAGGGTCAAAAGGTTAGGTAATATTATCTTGTATGCTCAACAACGGAGAGGATGGTTGACAATCTGTCAATCATCCTTTGCCGTTTTAGCAATGTGTCATTTCTTATTTTTAGTCTTACAGCATCATAAACCCAAATCGGTCATTAGGTTTTCTCTTTGCCGTACGACACAGAGAAATCCTAATGACCGATTTGGGTTAAAACGTTACGATGGCAAGCAAGAAAAGCTTCTGCAGACAAAGCAAGTGTATCAATACAACGAGGGCATCCGTGCCGTGCTTCGAGAATGTGACATTAACAGAATGGTTACTATCCTTGACACCGTCACAGGAAAGGAGGTTCAGAAGCCAATATGTGATGTCGCTACAAGCCACATGGCAAGACGCAACTTTATCGGCAACCTATACAAGAAAGTGAAAGACCCCGAGCTTGTGAGTTCCATGACAGGACATGTAAACGGAAGCAGAGCTTTCGCCAGATACAGAGAGATTGATGAGGAAACGAAAGTAAATCTTGTCAACCTCATCAACCAACGTTTATACAATCTACCAGTTATACATCATTATATATAGAGTAGCATGAAAGTAACAGTATTCATCCGAGAAACCTCGGCAAAGAACAACATAACCGACCAGGCGCACGTTTATTTCCGTGTGCGTGACAGCAAGACTGACATCAAGGCTGTCAGCGAGTTATCCATCAATCCTAATCATTGGAGCGCGGAACGGCAGGGTTACAAGAAGGTAAAAGATCCAAATCTTGTTGCATCTCTTTCGGGACACACAGATGGCAGTCGAGCTTTTGCACGTTACAGAGAAATCGACAACGAGATGAAACGCGAACTGGTGAAATTGATAGACTGACCTATTGCGAATTTGCCAAAATTGCGTTTCAAAAACGGATATTCAATAAAAACGTTGGCGTTTAGAAGAAAATACTATACCTTTGCAGACAAACAAGAACCAAAAATACAATAAAAAGGTTTCAAAAATATGGTACATACATCAAGCCAAAGCACTGTAAATAAGATAGAAATGAGGCTTAGAGGGAAAGGACGTGGTTCGATAGTCTTTCAACAAGACTATGCAGACTGCGGAACACCATCAGCCGTGAAGTCAACATTCCATCGAATGTACACCGACGGAATGTTGGTACGGCTGGCTCATGGCATTTATTATTACCCCAAAGAGGACAAGGAATATGGACTTGGCATTATCTATCCGTCTGTTGAAGACATTGCCCAGGCTATAGCCAAACGAGACAAGGCGAAGATTGTACCGATGGGAGCATATGCCTTGAATCGTCTCGGATTGTCCACGCAGATGCCCATGAATGTCGTGTTCCTGACCAACGGCGCACCACGTAGGATAAAGATCGGAAATGGGCGTGGCATCCTGTTCAAGCATTCTTCTTCGGGCAAGAACTTTGCCTATAAATCAGAGCTGATGATGCTTGTTGTAACAGCCATGCGCGCCATAGGCGAAGAAAAAATAACCAACAAAGAACGCAACGTGCTTGTCGAGCACGCAAAGAATGTAAACGACAACGATTTCAATCATGATATAAAACTTGCCCCTGCATGGGTGCGCAAAATACTAATTGCACGATGAAATTCATAGACATACCAGAAGATAGACAACGTGAAGCTATCAATACCGTGGCATTGCAGACCGGATTACCGCCGTCAAGTATCGAAAAGGACTGGTGGGTAACGCAGGTGTAGAAAGCCCTTCATACTTTGCCATATGCAGAACATATTGCTTTCAAAGGAGGTACAAGTCTCAGCAAATGCTGGAACTTGATTGCCAGATTCTCCGAAGACGTGGATATTGCACTCAGCCGAGAATTCCTTGGCTTTAGCGGTGAATTATCGAAGACTCAAATCAGCGACAGACTACGTCGCGCCGCCTGTTCTTTCGTAAGAGAGAAGATGCAGTATGATGTAAGGAAAGCTTTAGTGGATTTGGGCATACGGGCAGATGCATTTAGTGTGGATGTTGTAATCACACCAGTCACGACAACAGACCCAGAAGTGATAACAATAACCTATCATAGTTTGTATGAAGTATCACCATATATCAAGAATACGGTAAAGATAGAAATCAGCGGCAGATCGATGATGGAGCCTATTGAGAAGAAAGCAATCAACGCTGCTATTGACGCCCATTTCAGCAAAGCTCCATTTGCAGAAAAGCCATTTGAGGTGAACGCTGTCATCCCCGAGCGTACTTTCCTTGAAAAGGTTTTCCTGCTGCATGAAGAGTTCAGGAAGAGCGAGGTCAGAGTGGAGCGTATGTCTCGCCATATATATGATTTGGCAATGATGATGGATTCTGAAAACAAAATTGCTGACCGTGCAATCCACAACGAAGCCCTGTATAAGGCGGTACTTGAACATCGCAGAAAGTTTATTGGACTTAAGGGCTTCAACTATGATGAGCTATATCCTGCCACATTATGTATCGTGCCCAACGAGGATATTGCAAGACTATGGCAAGATGACTATAAGTTCATGTGTGAGCACATGATTTTCGGACAGGTGCCTTCTTTTGATGAACTGATAAGCAAGTTGTCAATGCTCAACGAGCAAATTAGACAGTTAAATTACCGAAAGGCATGAACATAAACGAACTCGGCGAGGATCTTGAACAGCAGTTCGGCAAGCCTCGCAACATCGCACTGGCTACTTGCAACACATCAAGTTTGGCAACAAGAACATGTACCCTGCCTCGGCAGTCAAAGCCATTACACACGCTCGCTCCATGAACGAAACTGTTGCTGGCTATTGCAAACGGAAGAGTAAAGTGGACAAGAACTTGCCAAATGCTTACGACAACGATAGTAAAGAGAGCGTATGACGTATATCGAATACATGAACCAGCTTTGGCGTTCTGCTTTGTTGTCGAAACGAGCAACGCCGAAAGCCACACGCCTGTGTACGTACATAGAAAGCACTCTTAACAACGAACGGCAAAATCGTCCGAAGCCAATAAGGGCTGTATACAATACGCCTCATGAGGCGTTCCCGTTGAATACAGATAAGCCTGTCGGTAGTGAAAATTCTTCATTACCGACAGGCTTTCTTCTTGATATATGTACTATTACAGCTCATTTTGTATTAATAAATCATAAATAACAATAGTGGCGGGGGGGGGGGATTTTTATCGTAAATATTTTTTTTCATACCTTTGTAGGCATTTCATATCAGGATGACAGCATAGATGTCACATCAGGATGACAGCATAGATGTTACAATTGACACATTTGAATGAATAAGTATTTTTAGAAAAAATCTACAATAGGGATTAATAAATTATGAAGAGTAAAAGTTATCTGCTTTCTTTTGCCAAAACAAAAGGAAGCATTGCGGCTGCGTTAGTCGCAGTACTTATGGCAGCAAACACTACTGTAGCCTCGGCACAAAATAAAGCGACTGCAATCAACGGAACAGGAAATACTATTGGAGGTGTTGACAAACTTTATGGCATTGATCCTTCGTCAAAATATTGCACAGACCCAAAGGTTGGAACAAATGAAACCGACGGAGATAAGATTGTGTGTCTGTATAATGTCGGAGCGAAAAAGTTTCTGAGCATTGGTGGTTTGTGGGGTACACAAGCCGCACTGAATGTTTCACCACATTCCATTTATATGTATTGGAATAGTAGTTCACAAACGTATTTCATGACAAGTAAGGTGGCAGGTTCTTCAACTGGCTCATATATGGGTATCGCCTGGGATAAATTCATTCAAAGAAAAGGGGTATTTATGGACAGAGGAAGTTCTGACTGGAAGAATTGCATTGTCACCTTTGAAAAAGGCGTGGATTATACAGGAAAAAACAAGGTTTATCTCGTCAATATCTCTAGCCAAGGGTATCTCACGGCATATCCTGATGACGAGAATAAAATCTGCAATTATGCAAGTAAAGCCACGGAAGGTACCCCAGAATACAAGAATCAGGAGTGGAAGGTGATTACAAAGAATGAGTATTACCTGCTCTTCAACACAGCCCCTGCACATATGAAATCGGTTGTCGATGCCTCTTTCCTTCTTACTTGTCCTGATTTCAGAATAAATGATACCGATGCTGCAAAATGGGAAATCGGAGGTGATAATTTGCCTGATAACGTAAAAAAACATGTATACTTTGGAGACGAAAAGATGTACAAGACGTATGACATAATTAGCAACACCAAAGATGAGAGTTGGACAGGCAGGACTGAACCCCATCAATGCGATTACGGCCAGTATTTCTACTGCTACACCAAAGGCTTGCGCGGCTTCACATTCTATCAGGACGTGAAGGTACACAAGGGAGGATGGTTCCTGCTGCGATGCAACGGATTCAGCACTGCGAACAGCTCGGAGAACATCAAGCAGAACGGCAAACCGCTTGCTAACCTGTTCATTACGGTGCTCGATGCCAACAACAACCCGATTAATGACAAATACTCAACAGCAACCCTCAACGGTATCAGTCAGGCTGATGCCGAGTCGCTTGGCAATACATACGATAAAGCCGGTATCGGACATGCCTTCTTCGAGGGAGAGTATGAGAACCAGGTGCAGATATGTCTCGACAAAGCCCTGGATGGGAACGAAATATCTGACAAGAATCCTGTTACGCTCCGCATAGGCTTCTACATAGACTCTACACCCAACGGAAAGCCGGCTGTAGCCGCCAATGAGCTGACTGCCGTAGACAACTTCAAACTGTATTATGCCGGACCGCGACGCAACCCGGAGCTGATTCTCGACGAGGAGTCTACCGACCTGCGCTATCTGACCGAGGCTAAAGACGAATACAAGAACAGCGTGCTGCATCTGAACCGCAAGCTGAACGACAATATGTGGAACTCGCTTATTCTGCCCGTAGACCTGACATGGGGACAGATGAAGCGCACGTTCGGAGATGCCGTGAAGGTGGCAAAGCTTGAGGCACTGACGGAGAACAGCGTGCAGTTCGTGACCGTGGAGCCAGACAGCGACGAGCAAGTGATGGTAAAGGCATTCGAGCCATATATCGTGTACCCGCCATATACACAGGTGAAGTCAGCCCCCTACACCGTAGAACACTTCTACACATCAAAGGGCGAGGACAACAGCGAATGGCTTGGCACCGACTACAAACCGACTTCCGACCCAAACAACAGACTGACGAAGACTTTGAAAGCCGACCACTACGACATCACGATGGTGTCGCTCAACAGGGATACGCTGAATAAGTATTTAAACACCACCAATTGGGAGTCAACAATAACCTTCCCTGCCACCGGCGGTGGCCATGGCCAGATGGTCTGCAAAGGCACTATGGCAAAGACATACGAGAATGGCAAGATTATCGATGGCAGAGACAACCTCAACGGCGACTATTTCATGTATAAGGGAAAGCTGATACAGGTGCCGAGCGGCAATAAAGAAAACAGCGTCGAGCCGTATTCATACGGACTGAAGGCGTTCCGCTGCTGGTTTGAGCTGACAGACAATAGAAAACAGAGCCAGGTTTCGCTGCTCATCGACGGAGTGGAAGACAGCACCACAGGCATCGACGACATACACGGCAACACCGACTGCACATCCTACAAGCGTGGCATAGATGGCGTGTTCAACATGAACGGACAGATGGTGCGCCGCAGTTGCAGTCTGGAGGGACTGCCTAAGGGAATGTATGTAGTGAACGGAAAGAAGATAATTATCAGATAACCCCCAAATAACAGTTACGCAAAATGAAGAAGAACTATATAACTCCAGAAATTAATGAGATACAGCTCGAGGCTCTCTGCAACGAAAGCATCGTAAAGGCGAGCGTATACAGAGGAAGTACCACGGGAAAATGTATCAGCAACTTTGAGGTAGTCAACGAGAATGACAAAAAGGCTACTGAATACAAAGACTTGTGGGGAGAGTCGAACAGCAATAAGTGGGGCGATGACTGACACCATCGTCTGCTATAGAAACAGATAATGAAAAGAGCGTCAAAGGGCTGGATTCCAGATTTGGAGTCCAGCCCTTTGTCTTTTTCACACCATTGCTTAACGCAACTAAAACTACATTTATTCAGAATATTTCATTCAATCTTCAAAGTCTTCGTCATCCCAAAGACCGCCGCTACCAGTTTGTCCGTCATCATTTTCCTCATCAAAGAGAGAATAGTCACGTTTTGGGGCATACCCACTGTCTATCTGTCCTCCAGCTTCAGAACCGCTTCCACTAAGAAGAGACTCGATTCTAACTTCATACACCTTGACTTCCGGTTTTATATAGTTTTTCATTTTTCCTTAGTTTTTATTTGATGAATTTCTTTCCATTATGGATATACACTCCTTTGACAGGACGTGACACCTTTACTCCCTGAAGGGTATAGAACGATGCGTCGGCGTCTGTACTATTCAGCTTGACTTCTGGTACAGTAGTAGTGCTTCCGCCATCATCTTCGTCATCGAAGACAATAGCCACCTTGGCAAGCGACTTATTCTTCGGGTCGTCCGTCTCATTTCCGAGGAACTGTCCGTTAAAATCGATACAGCCGTACGTAGCTCCCACTCCGCCGTCAACGGTTTTATTTGCCGGAATACTCAGGTAAGCTTTGTTTGCGCCGCTTCTGCCATTCTGCGTAAGACGGAAGAAACCGATATAGTCTTTTCCGGTCTTATTCTCATTATAATATTTTGTGGAATGGAAGTTTTTAAGTCCGAAGTAACGGTGGGCTATATTTCCATTCTTGTCGGTATCAGCATTTCCAAGTTTGTCGATAGCCGAGACTGTCGGCTTGAGATAGTTGTTCCACTTATCACCTTTAGCTTCATAATTTACTGCATTTGTCCACAAATCTTCGTATTTTTCAGCAAATCCTTCCGTTTTCTCTTTCAAATAGAAATCCACTGTAGCGCCGTCTGTGTAGCCGTCCGCAGACACCTCACCCACGAGCACTACTCCCATGTTTGCCGGAATATACTTGAGTTGACGAAGATAAACCGTGCCCTGTGATTGTGGGTTTTCTGGATTTACAGGTTTTCCGTAGCTATATGCCGCATACACCTTCACATTGTCTTTTGCGGGTTCCATTGCAACACTGTTGCTGTATGTACGGATAAATTTTCCTACGCAATAGTTGAAAGGCATCTTGACGACTTTTGTTCCTGATATGGTGTAGTAGGATGCATCCTTTTTGTCCTTGTCGAGCTCTGGGTAAAACTTTATTCTCCAGATTCCTGCGGGACGGTTCCAGAGAATATCCCTTTCATTGCAGTCCGCCTCGTTCTCTCTGGCAGTCGTACGATGCTGCACATCGTTCGGATCGCCTGCCATACAAGAGTGATAGTCATCATCTTCGCCATCATATATGGGTCTGGCAAGTCCGGTATTGTTTTTCACATTATCGTCTGTCTCACCCCAGTTCTGCTCTGCGCTATGGTTGGCAACAAACCTGAAATGCGAGGTTTGGTATTTTTCGTCTTCGGTAGATATCGTCAACGAGAAGCAACGCTCATTGGCGTCATACTTCATGTCTCCTGCCTTAGAATCATAATTCCATTTGCCATTTTCTGCATCATAAGTTCCTCCCACAGCATCACCTATCATGGACATGTCAGTTATCGTGAAGTCGGCTTGGTTAGCGCCGTCAATAAGTATTTCGCCCGACATACCATAACTGCAGTCTTGCGTCGCCAGGCGACCATCGCCACGAGCGGGATTATACTGAACTCTCTTTATACCATGCAGATTATTAAGGGTAAAGGGTTTCTGGTTAGGCCAGACCTTGTTGCGGTACTCATATGAAGAAGTATAGTCATATCCTCCATTGCCGAGGAAGAAGAGCTTATCGTGAGTTCCGGAACCGTTGCCTACGCTCTTTGTGGGATGAATATCCGGCGTAGCCTTTTGTGCCTGCTTAAACTGAGCATGTTCTTTATTGCTCAAATTATTCACAATATATCCTATTCCCCAATAACCGTTCGATCCGTCAAAATAGAGCGAAGCCTCAATATTGTTGTCGAATGCGCCCTCATTTCCACCATTTATACGCTCATCATAGAGCGGCTGCGCCGTAGCCCCTGTCATGTTGCCAATAAGATAAGACACACATCTCGTAGCATCATGCTTCACCTGCCAGTCGGAGGGGTTTCCGTCTTTGTCAAGCGTGAAGCTGAAGGTATACATGCCATCGTCGTCGGTCACTCCGTCATTGCGGGTCATGAGATTCCAGTAGTTGCCGTTCTCTTCCATTTTCGCAGAACCGACAAGTGTCTTTGCCGCTGGTGTTCCACAAATAGTTCCCACAGCTCCGTTTGTTAACGGCAATGCGCTGGTATTATCCTTTGCACCGTGCAGGCTGTATATCTCGCCCGGTCCGTAAACCATCTTATTGTCATAATCGTCAACAGCAAGAATCTGTGCATGTGCCGTGAGGCATGCCGGGATGCTGAACGCATAGCTATTGTCTTTTTGCTGTTCGAATTTGAAATACACATGGTTTGTATAGTTTATCGTTGTTCCGTCGCCTCCCGGATTAAATTCTCCACCTTTATTATATGGCGAGAAGAAATTGCCCACGAGATAGTAACCAGGTTCGACATCTGTTGCAGACTGTGCAACAGTTCCACCGCTTTCTCCTGCGGAAAGAGTGTTCTGAGCAAGCTGATGGTTGCTTGGCACTTCATACTTACCAACGCTACCATTAATTGTTTGGGTTGTAAGCAGATATACATCTGCCGCCTTCATCTCCAACATTGTCCCAAGCATCAATATAAGGACAAATAGGCTTTTAGTTAACTTTTTCATCTAAGTAACTGTTCAAAATTAATTTTATAAATATGAATAATTCACGAATAAGTT
>OMBR01000732.1_pt1 | contig 15119 bp, 16 predicted proteins | sample 1674041 | NCBI WGS metagenome assembly OMBR01 (sample SAMEA103958138, study PRJEB25191) | human gut metagenome | biome: human-associated habitat [ENVO:00009003]; feature: intestine environment [ENVO:2100002]; material: feces | place: Germany | collected 2013/2015
AACTGCTTGCCAAGTTCAGCAACCATCTCACGCGTGTAATTCTGGTAATCCCAGCCGATGAATAAAATTTTTCCCATGTTTAACTGTTTAGTCGAGTGTGTTATCTAATCCTGAATATATGAATAGTAGAAAAAATGGAGTCATGGCAAGTGGTTCGGAATTTAGTGACAATAACAGCAAGGCGGCCATTATCCACTTTGAACCACATATAATTTTTTGACGGCACATTCCCCACAGATACCATGCGGCGAATGGTATGCCCCATATATACATCAAGCTGATAAGACCATTCGTGTTTCCTGTGTCTTTAGTCTGTGAGCCGGTTAATTCTCCTTGCCATGCTATTTGGCTGCGCATTTGCTTAAAGCGTTCGGTATTTGCGCCGATACCTATCAATGGATTTTCATAGGCAATGGTCAGCCCTGCAATGACATCAGCTTGTCGGGCAAAGAATGAACCTTGATTTTCTCCACTGACCTTATCTGATATATTGCCGGTGACTATTTTATATCCGTATCCAAACCCAACCGCTGCAACAATCATTACAGCTATGACAGTAAAGATATTTTTTGTTGTGTGTAGTTTTTTGAACAATTCATACAGTAAGATAATGCTTAGAATGATATAACCAGTGGTAGAAACTGTTAGAATAATTGACAATATGGTTGCAAAAATCCATAGCTTTTCCTTGTACTTGTTAAGTTGGAGTATCAAGAAAATATTCAAGTAAATTTGGTAGATTCCTGGTTCCCAAAAGAAGCCACATAATCGCTCTTTTACCCCTACGATGCCACGGTAAAAGAGAAATGCGATGTGACTAACTTTACGCCTGTCGCCATAGCTATCTGTAAATTCATAGATTGAGAATAAATCAGGGAAAAATGTGTAAAGAATAGCCGAAATAAGTCCTAAAACAATCATTATTTTCATGATTGGCATTATTTCAGATATTAGAATATCAATTCCTGCTAATCGATAATATGAATAGACAATCATCCCCGCTATGATATTCGATAATGCCGCCAAAGCCGCACTATCAAATATGTTTAGGATTAAAACTTGCAGTGCAACCACGCATAGGAATGCCGCAAAAAAATACCATATTTGCCTAGGAACACACTTTAATGTTATTCCGCCTAATAGTTTGTAAATCCTTGCACCGTAAACGATGATTACAAACAGGCATATAGGATTGCGAATAAACAAATGGCTGCCACCGCTGAGCATCATCACGAGGAAAAGCAAAATGATGCCTGGCCAGTCACGACAAGTTGGCAGAACTTTAATGTTCATTACGTTGTGAAAGGATGCTTTTGATTTTCGAATTGTCCCCATATACGCATGGCGAATCATACGGGCGATCAGGGAACGCCCCATAGTCGAGCTGTATGTTGAGCCCGTTTTCTTTAATGAAAGATTCCACACGTTCGGCAAGACTTATAGGTTGTCCCGAACAGCAATTTATAATCCCGGATATGTTTTCTTGCTCCACTACGGCTGCTATCTGCATGGATAGCTCATCAATGTCGATGAAGTCATACTTGTTTTTGCCCGAGGTGAAAGGGAAATGCGTCTTACCTTCAAGTGCTGCGGTACGCAACTTGGCAAAGATAGAATTGCTTTTCAAGTCATCGCCCACTATATAATAAGCCCTAATCCACTGTAATACGCAATCATGTGGTTTGGCCGACAAAATCATGCTTCGCCTTAAAGCATCCTTTGCAATACCATAAAATGAAATAGGATTGCAAGGTGTATTCTCATTGATGACTCCTTCATGGTAGCCAACTTCATGCATCGTTCCCATCACGGCAAGATGTTTCAACCCACTGTCGAGCAATGCGGACAAAAACTTGTAATGGTTGGATAAGTCACCTATGTGGGCAGGAGAATTATGTACAAAACCATTGCGCCATGCCATGTGGAGGCAAACATCGGGTTTGCCTAATTTCTCATAAAGGTTATCACCATAAGCACCCGATAGAATATCAAATTCTTTTAAGGTCGCTCTTTTGTCTACCTCGTTTAGGCGAATGTCACAAGCTGTCACATCATGTCCTTGTTCCAGCAATTGGCACACCACGTGCCGACCGATATAGCCATTGGCTCCGGTTACTAAGATTTTCATACAATTCTTATTTGATTATTCGTTGATAAAATTCCCGTCTTTATCGGTTTTTTCCCATCGGTTTGATTGAGGATTAAAGCGTTTAACTATGCGAGCAGGATTTCCTACAACCACGCAATAGTCTGGTATATCTTTTTTTATGAAACTATATGCTCCTATGACACAATTCTTGCCTATTCGACAGCCCATTATACACGCATTTCTCCCTATCCATGTTCCATTGCCAATTACTACGTTGCCTAAAGACACAACTTCTTGATTTCGGATAGGAATTTCAATGTTATCATACGTATGGGTGTTGTCTGATATATAAGTGTTTTCTGCCATTTCTACTCCATCTTCAATAATAATGCTGCACAAGGCATAGATTTCGGAGAAACGTCCAATTCTTACGCGGTTGCCTATGGACAGCTTACCTTTTTTTGAAGTCGCCAACCATGTTTTGTCACTGATCCATAGATTACTGCCTAAAAATATATTCTGCGGATTAAGCAATTGTGGATTAAACAGGAAATTGTGCTTACCAAAAGCTCCGAACGCATAACTGTTAAACAAAACAAAAAACCTGCACTTCAACTTTCTCCACAATTCGTGTGGAGGATTATTTTTAAAATAACCCATAATAAACTATATATTAGGCAATAATAAAATTTCCATCTTTATCTGTCTTTTCCCACTGCCCTGATTGTGGATTATAGCGTTTTATTATACGGGCTGGGCTTCCAACAACAACACAGTAGTCTGGAATGTCTTTATTTACCATTGAACCTGCGCCGATCACACAATGACGGCCTATTTTACACCCCATTATGCATACATTCCGTCCAACCCATGTGTACTCGCCAATTTCTACAGGGTTCAATTTGTCCAATCCTTGTTTAATAATTGGAATATCTATATTAGAATAATGGTGCGTGTTGTCGGCAATGAAAACATTGTCGGCCAAGCGGACGCCTTTCTTAAGTACAACCGAAGAAACTGCTGTGATTTCAGACATACGCCCTATTTTCACATCGTCTTCAATGACTAACTGTGGCTTCCCCCCATTTAATTGTCTTGTCTTGATGGCAAATAGCCATGTGAAATGTTCGATACTACAATTTTTCCCAATATAAATATGCTCGGGGTTGAATATTCGTGGAGATACAATGATGCTGCCTTTGCCAAAAGATCCGAAAGAATGCCCCCAGAACAGTCGGTAGAAAAAACTTCTTATATGAATTGTTCCAGAATGGAACAGCTTAAAAAATGTCATAATACTTTCTCCTTGAAAAATCACACGATGAGATTACCATCCTTATCTGTTTTCTCCCACTTTCTTGACTGCGGGTTATAACGTTTTACTATACGGGCTGGGTTGCCTACAACAACACAATAATCAGGAATATCCGTTTTAACAAATGAAAATGCTCCTATGACGCAATTCCTCCCTATCTTGCATCCCATAATACAAGTATTGCGTCCTATCCATGTTCCTTTTCCTACAGAGACATTGTTTAGCGGTGTAATATTTTGATCTCTAATAGGAATATTAACATCGTCATACGAATGCGTGTTATCCGAAATATAAGTATTTTCAGCCATAACTACACCTTCTTCTATCGTTATGCTTTGAATAGCATATATTTCCGAAAAACGTCCAATTCGTACTCTATCCCCGATTATCAGTTTGCTGCTACTGCCTAACGAAGCCAACCATACTTTATCGTTTATTCGACAATTATTTCCAATATAGATATGTCTGGGGTTTTTTATTCGTGGTGAAATTAGAATTGTCCCTTTCCCGAATGCCCCGAAAAAAGATTTAAAAAGCAATCGATAGCAAAAACTTTTCAAGAAAGGTATTCCATAATGAATAAAGTTGAAAAACGATAATTGACCTTTTAGTTGCATTTTATTGCTATCCCTGTTTGTTGTACATCTCATCGTAATATTTCATGTAATCGCCCGAAGTCACATTGCTGAGCCATTCTTGGTTATCAAGATACCAGCGTACTGTTCGCTCAATTCCCTCTTCAAATTGCAACGACGGCTCCCAGCCAAGTTCACGTTGAAGTTTTCGCGAGTCGATGGCATACCGTGCATCATGACCAAGACGATCGGTGACAAATGTAATCAAGTCGTCATCTGCACCCTCGGGACGACCGAGCTGACGATCGACAGTCTTAATCAACACCTTGATGATGTCGATGTTCTTCCATTCGTTGAATCCGCCAATATTATATGTTTCGGCTATCTTTCCGTTATGGAAAATTATGTCGATGGCACGGGCATGGTCTTCCACATACAGCCAGTCGCGTACATTCTCACCCTTGCCGTAAACCGGCAGCGGACGGCGGTTGCATATATTGTTGATGAACAACGGTATCAGCTTCTCGGGAAATTGATATGGCCCGTAGTTATTTGAGCAATTAGTGACAATCGTGGGCATGCCGTAAGTGTCATGGAACGCTCTCACAAAGTGGTCGCTCGATGCTTTCGATGCCGAATATGGGCTGTGAGGGTTATACTTGGTAGTTTCCAAGAAAAAGTCGTGTCCGTATGCGCGGTGATGCGTAGTCGACGATGCGACTGTGGTAAATGGCGAGTCGATACCGTCGGAATCGGTCATTTCCAATGCTCCATACACTTCATCAGTGGAAATGTGGTAGAAACGTTTCCCTTCAAATTTTTCGGGGAGCGATTCCCAATACAATTTTGCGGCCTGCAACAGCGATAGTGTACCCATCACATTAGTACGGGCAAATGTGAACGGGTCTTTAATAGAACGGTCGACATGGCTCTCGGCGGCAAGGTGTATTATGCCATCGACATTGTATTGCTTAACCAAGGCGAGCATAGCGTCAAAATCACAAATGTCGGCACGGACGAAAGTGTAGTTACTGCTCTGCTCCACATCCTTGAGGTTGGCGAGGTTGCCAGCGTATGTAAGTTTGTCTACGTTTATAATGTGATAATTTGGGTACTTGTTTGCAAATAGGCGCACTACGTGCGAGCCAATGAATCCGGCACCGCCGGTAATAATTATATTGCGTTTAAATGAATTCATAATGTTACGATGATTAATAAAGTGGAACGTTGTAGTCAAATAAATCGGTGGCATCTTTCAATCGCGGGTGTTTCATGTCTTTTTCAGAGAGCAAGACATCACTTGGGGGCAGATGCCAGTCAATTCCAAGATCGGGGTCATTCCATGCCAAAGCACCTTCCGACTGCGGGTTGTAGAAGTTGTCGCATTTATATTGGAAAATTACCTCATCAGTAAGTACCGAGAAGCCATGAGCAAATCCTCGCGGAATAAAAAATTGACGGTGATTATCTTCGGTAAGTTCGACAGCCACATGTTGACCGAAAGTGGGAGAACCACGACGAATGTCGACAGCAACATCCAATACTGCTCCTTTAATGACGCGCACCAATTTGGATTGTGCAAATGGAGGCCGTTGGAAATGCAACCCGCGCAGTACGCCGTATGATGACTTGCTCTCATTATCTTGGATGAAATTCACTTGACGAACTTTTTCGTCAAACTCACGCTGCATATACGACTCAAAGAAATAACCGCGAGAGTCACGGAAAATATGCGGCTCAATAATCACTACGCCATCTATAGCTGTTCTGATAACTTCCATATTAATATAAATTTTCCTTTCCTGTTTGTTCCATTTCTTCAATCACTTTCAGCAAGTATTGCCCATATTGGTTTTTCAGCATGGGACGAGCGATTTCTTTCATTCGCTCTTTAGTAATCCATCCCTTGCGATAAGCTATGCCTTCAAGACATGCAATCTTCAGCCCTTGTCGTTTCTCTATCACCTCTACGAAAATCGATGCATCTGCAAGCGAATCATGAGTTCCCGTGTCTAACCAAGCAAAGCCTCGCCCAAGTGTTTGCACTTTCAAGCTGCTGTGTTGCAGATATTCTTGATTGACAGTAGTGATTTCTAACTCTCCACGTGCCGAAGGTTTGATATGCTTTGCCACTTCCACAACATTGTTAGGATAGAAATACAAGCCTACTACGGCATAATTCGACTTTGGTTTAGTCGGTTTTTCCTCGATGGACAGGCAATTGCCATTGGTATCAAACTCTGCAACACCATATCGTTCGGGGTCATTTACCCAATAGCCAAATACAGTTGCTTTATTGTAGCTTTCAGCATTCTCTACGGCTTCTTTCAGTAGTGTGGAAAAACCTGTACCATGGAAAATATTATCACCTAGTACAAGACACACAGAATCGTCACCGATGAATTCTTCTCCGATAATAAATGCTTGCGCCAATCCATCTGGTGACGGTTGTTCAGCATATTCAAAATGCACGCCATAGTCGCTCCCGTCACCCAGCAGACGGCGAAACCCCGGCAAATCTTGTGGTGTAGATATGATTAATATTTCCCTAATCCCTGCCAACATCAATACCGAAATGGGGTAATATACCATCGGCTTGTCATATATTGGCAACAATTGTTTGCTTACCCCTTTTGTAATAGGATAGAGCCGTGTGCCGGATCCTCCAGCCAATACGATTCCTTTCATATTTATTCTTATTTTCTCCTTATAAAAAAGTTAATTATATAAGAGGGTTACTTGTTACTTCTTTAAATGCCTGAATATATATTTCTGGTAAATATTTGTCACCAATTTTGGTTTCTTGGGAAACGACCATGTCTGCAAATGCAATTTTTTTTGCAATAGGCATACAACCAAACATATAGCATTTTTTCCACATTTCTTCAGCTATTTCAAACAACCCTTTCATCCTTGTTCTTGCAGCGTGTTTTACAAAGCCGTAAATCATATCTTTATAATCCTTTACAGGTATGTCTATCCATTTTTCTCTTTCAACACCCTTGTTTATTGCTGCATTTTTTATATCTTCTTCTAATCCATACAAAGAGAAATGTTCCGGAATTGAATCTCCCTTAAAGTTCATACAAACACAAAGATCCCCAACTATTATCGAAAAGAATCCGTTCTTTTCATCATACCTGCAGTGAATAAATCCAGCGATTGTCCGGCAAAAATCCTTGCAACGAACCATTCGATATGAGATCCCTATTTCTTTGACCAGATTTGCAATATCTTCTTTGTTTTCTTTACACAATAAATATCTGTATAGCAAACTTCTCAATCTGTCATTTAATTCCTGCCCAAAAGAAAAGCCTTGTTTCTGTTGCACGGATAAACGCCATGCAACAGAAATCCAAAAAAATAAAGGTATATCGGCATCAATGTTTTTACAATCCTTGTAGAACATACTATATGGGGATTCTAAAAATTCTGCAAGCATCTTTTCACAGTGCGGACAGAAAACGTAATCCTCTGAAACAGGATTGATGCTAATTTGCTGCAATCTTTCCTCTGTAAGGTCATCAAATGTTTCTTCCCATTTCGTAGAAGATAATCCATGAGCATAAACTTCCGTTCTGAATTTATCAAAAGTGAACATAAGTTCTTTATCTCTTTTGTAATCCCCATCGGAACTTACCATTACGGAAAGAAAACTCGGTAACTGATGTGAATTCTTCTTTGTAGCATCATCAGTTTTACATATCCTACATTTCATCATTGTTTTGGCATAACAAACGAATGGATTATCGTACTTAATGACAATTTTAAAATATCCAAGAATAATATTGGATTTAATCTTTTGAATGAATTGAAGCACCAAATAAGCCTGTGAGCGTACCAATCGTTAAATGTTTAGCAACCCAACGTCCATAGTGTTCTTTCTTCAGTTTTTTATCCTTTATCTCGGATTCACCCAGTTTTTTGATGCAGTCAAAGCCTGTCCTATTTCGAATCTCGGTATTGACCTTATCTATTCCATTCATTAAATGGAATACACCCTTTTCAAAAATACTCAAATCATCAATATTGATGTTTTTAAATTACTTCCTATTTATTTTTTGCACAGTCACTGATTGGTAATGTTCGATTATTACAATGTGGTATCTTTCTTTGTAACATAGCTTTCAAAGTTTCAAGCCCATGCAAATCTGTGCCTGAATATTCATACATCCCTGCCTTTTGCAATTTATAAGCATTCTTTTGAACCTCCTTCCCATACAATCCATAGACTGAGAATAGGTTAAGTTGAAATTTTACGCCCATGGATTTTAACTTCTCGTAATATTTTACATCCATGTAGAGATACCGTTCCGGATGGGCCAATACGGGGTGATAACCTTTAGTTTTTATGCGAAGTAAAATATTTTGCAATCCAATTGGAGGGCTAAAGTAGCTTGTTTCAACCAGTAGTAGCTTGCCGTTTTCTCCCAATGGCAACATATCGTTCTGTTCCAATCGTTCCTCAAAGAGTTTATCTAGCATATTCTCGGAGGCAAGGTGTAAAGTTATGTTGCCACTGTATGCAGATTGCAGCTCGTCAAAACGTTCTTGCAAGTGTTTGGTGGTATTTGGAATATCTTCCATAATATGCGGAGTTAGCCACACTTCCTTAATTCTCAACCGTTCGTATTCTGCAAGTATTTGCAGAGCTTCGTCTATGGTTTGCACCCCATCATCCACGCCCGGGAGGATATGGTTGTGCCAATCGATGAAGCCATGGAAATAGCCACACGCTTCCAATGTCGATTTTTTTCGCAAAAGCCACATAAACCGGATCTACTTATTAATGAATGGTATATAAAAGTAGGGAAAACCTATGCGCAGGGGTATTAAATGGACCGTAACCTCCTTGCGGCAACAGGTCTTCCCGATAAATATCACTTACTACTATAATAGCTTCTGCTGCCATAACCGTACTTGTAGCCAAATTTATACCCATAACGGTATCCGTACCTATTACTTCCACCTTCTGTGCCATTCAGTAGTAAAGCCATGTTCTTAAAGCGTTTTTCATCGTACATACGTTGCAACTCAGGGAGCATATCTCGTTCAAGTAGTCCAGCACGTACCACGAAAATAGTGCGATCGGTTAGCTTCTCAATAATCTGCGTGTCTGCTACTATGTCAACTGGGGAACAATCGATAAAAATATAATCGTATAGTTCACGCAATCTTGTTATCAAATCCTCAAATAATGGAGTCGCCAGCAGTTCAGTAGGGTTGGGCGGAATAGTCCCTACTGGAAGCAAGAATAATCCCGGACAATCAGGATATTCTTTTATCAAGTTGTTAACATCATTTTCCCGTTTGCTCAAGTAGTCGCTCAAACCTTTGGATTGCATTCCTAAATAACTTGATGCCGAGCAATGCCTTAGGTCGCCATCAATAACTAACACTCGCTTGCCTTTCATAGCGAAAGTCGCAGCAATGTTCATCGTAATGAAGGTTTTTCCACTACCTGGGTTGAACGAAGTGAACAAGGTAACACTTGCTTTATCTTCTATTTTAGCATCGAGCATAAATTCTAAATTTGTACGTAATACGCGAAACGCCTCATTGATGATGTCCCTGTGTCCTTGCTTTATGATAATTGACTTGTTCGTATGGGTACTACCTTTTTTACCAGCTTCTGTTTTTAACGGAATTTCACCAGCAAAAGGCATTGACAAATACTCAACATCCTTACGACCACGAACTTTATTATTTGTATTTTCACGGAAAAATATAATTGTGACAGGAAGTAATATTCCTATTATAAAAGCGGTTATGATTATTTTCTTTTTAATTGGCTCGGTAGGTTTCATACTTCCAGTCGGAGGAGTTATGAAACGCGTGTTATAGGCGGTAAAAGCCTGCGACAATTCGTTTTCCTCGCGTTTTTGTAAAAGGAAAAGATAAAGAGCCTCCTTAACTTTCTGCTGCCGCTCTACAGACAGTAGATACTTGCCTTGTGACGGATTAGCTGCTATCCGCGCAGTGGTCTGTCGTTCGCTCTGCTGCAAGGAGCGTATCTGAGTATTTAGCGTGGTGATATGATTGTCGATTGAGGTGATTATGGCGTGACGCATATTCTCCAGCGACTGATCCATATCGGCTACCAATGGATTCCTTTCACTACTGTTTGCCACAAGGTCATTCCTGCGAAGTTGTGCCGTATTGTAATTAGCGATTTGTTGTTCAATGCCTGGACTTTCGATGCCCGAGTTAGCCGGAAGTAACTGGTTCTTACTTGTGGAATTAGTGAGATAGTTACGGATATACCTCGCCATGGAAAGTTGTGTGTTCAATGCAAGAATTTGAGCATTGGTCTCGCTGCTTTGCGCCATATACATACTGGCCGCAGCCTGTACATCGGGCAGAAGATGTTCGCTCTTGTAAGAGGAAATGTTTTCGTCCACATTTCCTAATTCTTGCTCAATTACGCCAAGCCGGTCACTGATAAAAGCTGAGGTACTGACAGCAATTTGATTCTTATCCTTGATCCAGTTTTCATTATAAACGGCTATTATTGTATTAAGCACGTCCTCTGCACGCTGAATACACACATCTTTAAATGACAGATTTATGACAGTAGATTTCTCATCATTTAAAGTCACAGAAAGATTGGAACCATAATTTTCTGTGGTCTTTTGGTAACCCATACGTGATACATAAATGGGAGTAATATATGTGGATGAATCATTCACTGCAGTCACGACAAGATTGCCTATAGGGGTTTCAACAGTGTCATTCAACAAAGTTGTGATTGTTCCTTCTACATCTTTACCATCCCGTGAAAAATCCGCTAGAAGTATATGGCCGTCTTGACTGGGATTAATAGTAAAAGCAATACTCTCATTGTCTTTCAAGTCGTTAAAGTTCACCGTGTATGGACAATCACGCCCATACAAAACTTTCTTGTAAAAACTACCATCGGTGTGATAGCTAATATCCAAGTGGAGTCGTTTCACTACATCAAGCATCACCGCAGGCGACTGTAATGACTGCATCTCATTATTCACGTTGGTATTGGTCTGGAAGAGGTCAAAATCTCCCATCAAATTTGCCGCATCACTCAATGAGTTTCCTTTGGAATCCTCCTTGATAAGGAGCGATGCGGATCGAGTATATACAGGCGGAGTAGTTAAAAGGTAAATAACGGCTATTCCAATAGTTACAACTAACGAAATAGCGAACCAATACCACCTGTTTAAACAGAGATAGAATAAATCTTGTATGCGGATAGAATCATCTGCCTGTTTAGGTTTTGACATATTGTTTTGAACTGCCACGATATTCTAAAATTAAATAGTTATGACTAATTGAAAATTAAGATGCCGATAGAAGTCAGCAATGATGCCAGTGAAATCCAGAACGAGGTGGAACGCACGTTGTTACCATTGACAGTTGATTGACGGGCTTTTACCGCATTGGGCTCCACATACACCACATCGTTCTGCTGCAGGTAGAAGGCCGGTGAAGTATATACATGATTACCCGATGTGAGATTCAAACCATATACTCGTTGCACATCCCCTTCCTGCCGTAGCACCATGACTTTTGACCGATTACCGTATATGGTTAAGTCGCCCGCCATGCTAAGGGCATCTAGTACGGTCAGCTTGTCCCGGTCAATGCTGAAACGTCCAGGGTTGTTCACCTCACCCAGCACGGATATGCAGAGGTTGGCAAACTCCACGGTCACAACAGGGTCTTTTACCAAATTCTCCTTTATCAATTCATTTTTGATATATTCAGCGATTTCTTCTCGTTTCATCCCGGCCACATACATCTTACCAAGCACAGGAAAGTCTATCTCTCCATCTGTATCCACGGTATATGCAGAAACGCCTTGATTATTAGAGACTGTAATGCCATTCGTCCTCAATGACTGACCTAATTGTCTAGACACATAAGGTAGGTTGAATAAGTCCGTTAACTGTGGATCGCGGCTGTTCACGATAATGGAAATCTTGTCCTCAGGGCGAACAGTAATGGCTTTCATTTCTGGCAATTTAATTTCTGTTTCTCCGGGTTTCAAATCCTGAAAATACACTACCTGTTTGGATGAACCGCAGGAACTTAATGCCGCTACGACGGCCAATAAAATCAATAGTAAATAAATCGGTTTATATTTATTCATACTTCTATGGTTTTCTTAGTTTCCTTGTTTTTCTTGATGCCTTGATTGATGCCTAATTGCAGCAGAGACCATAAAACAATGTCGGTAATCAGTAATCCGGTCATTCCCATGTGGTTGGTCAATAGCCAGTTTAACACGATAAAAAACAAGGCTATGAATAAGATGAATACCATCACGGCACGGGGACGAAGCCCCGTTCGCAACAGCTTATGATGAAAATGATTCTTATCGGGCAGAAAAGGGTTCTTTTTCTCCCGCAAACGGTGTATGACCACACGTACCACATCGAACAAGGGTACTATCAAAGTGGAAAAGGCCAACACCATGTTGGAGTGTCTGGCTACTTCGGGGTTATCTGCACGGCTCAGATGAATGACCAGCAGACTGATGATATAACCCAAAATCAGACTTCCCGTGTCCCCCATAAACAATTTGTGTCCTCTTTTGGCGTTACCAAACACATTGTAGAACCAGAAAGGCACAATCACACCGAAGGTTGAAAAAGCCAACAAAGCGTAAATTTCATCACCTTCAACCATGCAAATCAGCCCCAACACAAAGAGTGAAATACTGCTCAATCCCGAAGCCAATCCGTCGATGCCGTCTATCAGGTTGATGGCATTGGTGATATACACCACCACAAACAAGGTGAACAACACACCCAAAATTTTCGGCAATTCATAAATGCCAAATAATCCTCCCAATGTGTTGAACCATTCGCCCGGCCATACAATTAAGAAAGCAGCCAAAATCTGTACAAGGAATTTATACCGGTAGCCGACTCCTACCAAATCGTCAGCAACGCCAATTAAGAAAAGCATCATACCGCCCACCGCAAAAAACAAAAACACGTTGGTAGGCAGGTTTTCTATTGGATAACCGCAATAAAAACGTACCCCGAGAATGAAGCACAAGACTATCAATATCACCGGAAAAAAGGAGATGCCACCCAAACGGGGTACAGGTATTTCGTGTACTTTTCGGCTATCCGGCATGTCAAACAGACGTTTTTTGTAGGAAATTAACAGTATCTTGGGAACAATCATCATCCCAAGCAACAAAGACAACAAGAAACCACTCATCAAAAACAGGTAATCCATATTAAGCACTAATTTTAATCAATCATAGGCGGCAAGGCTTCCTCCTTCAAATTACGCAAAGCATGGGTCGCTCTGTCATGCCAATTTTGGTAGTCTGTAAAGTTAGTATCTCTCTCTCTGCCAAATAGATTCTCTCATTCCTCGTTCGTTTCTGGCAGGCTAACCCACTTAAAGCAGCCTGCAGACTGTCTTGGTTGATGCTGGCTGTCACAATGGGGAAAGGAACGAATGGAAGCCTCATAGGTAGCAGCATCACTGGTTCATAAATGCGGCAAAGCCTATAAGCCGATTTCTCAAATGCTGTCCAATATCCATCGGCAAGATACAAAAAAACATGCTTGTCATTGTCAGCTTCTATAAGCAGGAGGTCGGTCAGGCGGTTTTTCAAAAGTTCAGTAAATTCAAGCAGACTGTTCATCACAAACAATTTTCAAAATACTTCATACTAATTGGATATATTCCGCTTCGACTTCCACCGAAGCTGCCAACAAAGAAGGCAACTCCACCAGTAATCGCTTAACTTTAGATCCGCGAGTAGTGAGCAATGTGCCTGTATAACCATCCAGTTTCCCTCCAATAATACGAATTTTGCGGTTTACCATATCGGGTGTCACCTCATTCAAGGCGTAAAATTTGGGATTTTCACTGGATTCAACGGCATAGATGAAACGTTCCATATCTGCAGTCGGTACGATGATGGGCGTGTGTTGCACACCGATTTTGTATCGATATTGCAGTTTCGGGTTGCTCTCTACAATGAGGTCGAGGTGTACTCTTGTGTCTTTCACAAAAAGTAAATCCTGCATGAACGGCACTTCTTGATCTACCCGTTTGCCATTGACAACAACCAATCGATGCACCATGGGCGTGAAATACCGTACCTTCAAGTTCTCAAATAGCTTGTAGGCCGGCAACTTGGCATGTCTGCGTTTGAGGTCACGCATGGCAAACCATTGCAAACTTTCTTGTGAAAATTGCGTTTCGTCCATAGAATGAAAAAGTGATTGTCAATTGCGTAAAAGGCACTTTTCTGACTCCTTCAAGCATTTCATATATACTGAAATACAAGAAGTTACATCACATTTGCCAAAAAGTTCGGGGAATACCCCGTTCATTTTACATACTATCATTTCCTCTTTCGGCATTGCTTTACTTCGCACGTTTAACGTTGCGAAAACACTACCAATTACGGTACATCTCTTAGCAAGAGATATACGCAGGTGCAAAGGTATAAAAAATATTAAATAAAACAGTAAGAATGAGCAAAAAAGATTCATTTGACACCTATTTTGATGTTTGACAGAACTTGTTTTTGTCTAACAGATGTTGAGTGATGGATAATTGTGGATTTCTTTTCTGTACTGATTTACAACACCTTAATGCTTGCGATTCCATAAGATACATCTCTTGCTAAGAGATGGTTAGATTTGCTCAACAATTCAAGGATTTTAATACCCCCCTTGGCATATTAAGCCCAATCTTCCGAAAACTTCTACCACAAGTGGTTTCTTGTCCTCTAGCTATCCTGTTCCCGGATAAACATGCTGTGGCATAAAACCCTAAAACCAGTACGTGATGCCGAATTCGGTACATCTCTCTTTAAGAGATGTGTCCGATGGATACTAGCATTGAATATCAGCTATTTACAGATTAAAAAGCGACCGTTGCTCAACAAATTGCTTACATTTGCCAGGCAGATACATAAAAATTGTGAGCGGACGGAACAGCAACGGCAAAAGGCGATTGAAGACGAAAAGAACTATCTGAAAGCCAAAGGCATATTCTTCGGACTTGTGTTCTCCGACAGCCTTATTTTGCATCAAGGTCATAGAGAGCGTGAAGGAAATGGAAGAAGAAGGGCGGATAATGCACCATTGTGTGGGCGGTTATCACAACAAGGCAAACTCCCTTATCC
>OMBR01000756.1_pt1 | contig 14734 bp, 10 predicted proteins | sample 1674041 | NCBI WGS metagenome assembly OMBR01 (sample SAMEA103958138, study PRJEB25191) | human gut metagenome | biome: human-associated habitat [ENVO:00009003]; feature: intestine environment [ENVO:2100002]; material: feces | place: Germany | collected 2013/2015
CGCTACACGTCCGCAGGTTAGTACATATATCTCAGGTTAGTGGCGTTTTTTTGAAGAGTCAATGTCAGTGCAGTTGTAATGATGTACTCACGAAAATATTAATGCCTTGTCGGTACGGAAAATGATTTCAGCGGTGTTGGCGATATATTTCACAGTACAATTTAATGATAAATCGGATTATATAAACTGAAAGCAACAACGGTACGGTGATTAGTAGCGTTGCTGCTGTTTTAGTTACTGCTGTGCTTCAAGACTTGCTTTCAGCTTGTCGGAATATTCACGGATGACCTTGCGGTCCGACTCGTTTACAATCTTATAAGTCGTCCTTGAATAGAAATGGCTGTCGGTATCCCATATAACAGGAACGATGCCAAGCTCGGTCAGCTTTCCGAGTACAATCGACAGGCACTCGGAGGAATCGGTGTGAGTTGCGTCCTTTGCCATATTGCTTGCGGTATAGGTTGATGTCGTTTCTCCCATAAATACGGGGATGTCATTATCCAGAAAAGCCTTTTTCAGCTCGGCACACTGGCTGTCGATATATTTAAGCCATTCCTCGCCGCCTATTTTATTCGACCAGTACATAGAGTTGTCGACATAGTGGACAGACACCATAAGCCTGTCGTTTACCATATCCTCAGGCATTTGAAATCTCGAAGAAGTCGTTTTATCTATGTTTGTCCAGTAGCCCGAAACGATAAGCACACGCTGCGCGTTATATCTGCCTGTGCCTCTTACCGCATCGACAAACGCCTGATTGAGCGTGTTGGTCATCTTGTAAGCATTGGTTTCGGACTGTTCCTTGAGATTACCGCTTGAATCAAACTGATTGCCGCCGAGATATTCGTTATAGCCCTCGAAAACGAGTGTGTAGGGATAATCCGCAAAATACTCGGCTATCTGCGTCCACAGATGAGTGAATATCTCCTTGCACTTGTCAAGGTCGTTTCTTCTTATGATAAATTCGTCGAAGTGGTGGATATTTATAACGGAATATACGCCTGCCTTTTCGCAGTAATCAACAATCTCCTTAACTCTTTTAAGGTATTCCTTGTTTATCGTATATGTACCGTCATTTTCCATCATATTGCCCCAGAACACAGGAATACGAACTGTGTTGAAGCCTTCCGCCTTCATACCGTCTATTATTTCCTGCGTTGTCACATCCGCTCCCCAGCAGGTTTCATAGTCCTGCGGTTCGTTTCCGCCGACAACGGGGATCCATTCATACGTTATCTTTTCGCAATCGGTCGCTTCGTATGCTTCCATCGTGTTGCCAAGACTTATGCCAAGCCCCATTTTTTCAGCCATTTCGGTTGCTGTGATTATCTCATAGCGTGATGAAGTATCACTGCTTTCGTTATCCGAAATACCGCTCTGAGCGTCCGACGCCGGCTGACTTTCCGTTCCCGATGTGACATTTCCGGCACAGCCTGTCAGCATAAGTGCCATTACCGTAAGTATTGCCGTTAATCTCTTCTTCATAAGAATACCTCTTTAGCAAAAAGAGCCGTTACATAAATCTATGCAACGGCTCCCAAGTGTTTATGGTTTATTTTGCGTAATCTATAGCTCTGCTTTCTCTTATCAGATGTACTTTTATCTGACCGGGATATTCCATCTCGTTCTCGATACGCTGAGAAATTTCTCTTGCAAGAACTATCATCTTATCATCGTCAACCTGTTCGGGCTTTATCATGATTCTTACTTCACGGCCTGCCTGAATAGCGAATGACTTTTCAACACCGTTGTAAGAGCTGCATATCTCTTCGAGCTTCTGCAGACGCTTGATGTAGTTTTCGTAGTTTTCGCTTCTTGCGGCGGGACGTGCGGCGCTTATTGCGTCGGCTGCCTGTACAAGAGCGGCAATAACAGAGTGTATCTCAACATCGCCGTGGTGAGCCTCGATAGCGTGGATAACTTCGGGGCTTTCCTTATACTTACGGCAGACATCGACACCTATCTGAACGTGTGAGCCTTCAATCTCGTGGTTAAGAGCCTTGCCTATATCGTGCAGAAGACCGGCACGTCTTGCAAGAGTTGCGTCAACGCCAAGCTCGCTTGCCATAATTCCTGCGAGGTGAGCGACCTCTATTGAGTGGTTAAGTACGTTCTGACGGTAAGAGGTACGGTAGTAAAGGCGGCCGATAAGCCTTACAAGCTCGTGGTGCAGGCCGTTTACGTTGGTTTCCATAACGGCACGCTCGCCCTCCTGCTTGATTTTAAGCTCGACCTCACGTCTTGCCTTTTCTACAGTTTCTTCAATTCTCGTGGGATGGATACGTCCGTCCTGAATGAGCTTTTCAAGCGCTATTCTTGCTATCTCACGTCTTACATGGTCATGGCAGGAAAGCGTTATAGCCTCGGGGGTATCGTCAATGATAAGGTCAACACCTGTGAGCTGTTCAAGCGCACGGATGTTTCTGCCCTCACGGCCGATTATTCTGCCCTTCATTTCGTCATTGGGCAGGGGCACTACGGATACTGCCACTTCCGATACGGTATCGGCGGCAAGTCTTGAAATAGCAAGGGAGATATACTGTCTTGCCTTTTCGTCGCATTCGTCCTTAAGACGCTGTTCGTAAGCTGTAATCTTGACTGCCTTTTCGTGCGAAAGCTCGCTGTCAAGCATGCTCAGCAGGTGTTCCTTCGCCTGATCTAAAGTAAAGCCGGATATTTTTTCGAGAATATCCATCTGGCTTTTCTTGATGGATTCGGCTTCAGCCAGCTTTTCTTCAGCCTTCTTGTTCTTGTTCTGGAGCTGTTCTTCAAGACGCTCGATCTTATCGTTCTTCTTGTCGAGGTTCTCCTCTTTCTGCTGAAGTCTTCTTTCAGAGCGTGTTACCTCTGCTCTGCGTTCCTTGAGTTCTCTTTCGGTTTCGCTTTTGAGTTTCTGAATTTCTTTTTCGTTGTTTTCTTTGAGTTTAAAGATCTCGTCTTTAGCCTCAACCAGTGCGGTTTTCTTTGTTGCCTGAGCTTTTTCGTTAGCCTCGGATACTATCCTGCTTGCTTCCTTCTCGGCAGATTCTATCTGCGCTTCTGCCGTCTTTTTTCTATGCTCGATACCCATTTTGTACATAACAAAACCGAATATCGCCGCTCCGACTACGAATGCCGCCGCACAGAGTGTAACTGCAAGCCACACTTCCATGGGTTAGCGTTCCTCCTTTTCTGAATTGCCGTGTCACGCCGCCGCAAAACTGCATAAGCGCCTGCACGGCTGATTTTACATTTCAACATTTAATTGTATATATGTAAAATAAGCGGATCGTCCTGTCTTTTATTGGTGAAAATTTGCAAGACAGCCGACTTTCCTGAGTTATAATAGATATTTACTCGATATTAATTTTACGGCATTTTCAACAAATTGTCAAGGGCTTTTTATAAAAAAACACTAAATTATTTTGGAAAATAGTGAAAATCTATTGACAACATTTTACCGCTATGATATAATAATCAAACTGTGAAATCGTTATTACCGTTATACAGTGCGGTTTTATAACACATTTTAATAAGCCGATGTGATGGAATTGGCAGACGTGACGGACTCAAAATCCGTTGGTAGCAATACCGTGCGGGTTCGACCCCCGCCATCGGCACCAAAAAGTGTAACCCCACTCATTGAGTGGGGTTACACTTTTTGTGTGTTGGTGGGTGGGAGAACACGCAACTTGCGGGTAAGGCATGGATGCCTTATAAAATGAACGCCCAAAGTTTCGCAAGGATGCGAAACCAACAGAGCGTTCATAAACGTGCAAGGATGCACGATAGCGGTCGCACAAAGTCGTTATGCAAGGATGCATAAAGACAGCCACACAAAGCCGTTATGCAAGGATGCATAAAGACAGCCACACAGAGCCGTTATGCAAGGATGCATAAAGACAGCCACACAAAGCCGTTGCACGATGCAACGGCACAAATGGCTGTCGATGCACAGATGCAACGGCACAAATGGCTGTCGATGCACAGATGTGGCAACCCAAACGGCTGACGAGGCACGATGCGAAACCAACAGAGCGTTCATAAAAAGGCAAGTGTGGTAGTGCTTTTCGAAGGATTGTCTTACTTTTGAGAGGGCTGATACGGGCGAGGGTTTATGTGACGATCCCTCAGTCTTGCGACAGATAGGGCAAGAGAGGATATTAAATATACTTGAATCGCAGGGCAAGACAATTTATGATAAGAAGTAGCCTTGTCGCAATCCAGCTCCCTTTGGCAAGGGAGCCAAGTGCGGCGGTGCGTGGCGTGGGATAGTGCGGTTTTGGAAGGGTTGGTGCGGGGCGAGGGCTGATGGAGTGGCATCCCCTCCGGCAGTTGCCCGAATTTTTGTGGGCGACAGCACCTCACCTTTGACAAGAAACGGGCAAGGATGCCTTATAAAATGAACGCTCAGAGGCTTTAAGCAAGGACGCTTATAAGCAACAACTTATACAATTTTTCATCTAAAGTGTTGACAAATTACAACAATATATTGCAAAATCCGATTAAATTTGCTATACTATACCAAAAGGACCAAAAGACCGATAACATCATAAGTAATCGGCTGTCGGTTTAAGGGGAGGGCATACATGAGCGTGAAATACATACTGTATAATCCTTTATCTTGCAATGGAAAAGGAACAGAGCTTGCACAAAAGCTGACGGAAATATATAAGGACGATGAACTGAAATATTGCAATATGACGCAGATAAGCGGGTATGGCACATTTTTTGACAGTATTTCGCCCGAAAGCGATATTGTGCTGTGCGGCGGCGACGGTACGCTTAACCGTTTTATAAACGACAGCGACGGGTATCCTTATGAGAATCCGCTGTATTATTACGGTACGGGAAGCGGAAATGATTTTTTGCGTGATCTCGGCAAGGAGCAGGGCTGTGAGCCTGTAAGGATAAATGAATATGTCAGAAATCTGCCGATCGTAACGGTAAACGGCAAAAGCTCACGGTTTATCAATGCCATAGGCTACGGTATTGACGGATATTGCTGTGAAACGGGCGATGAGCTGAGAGAAAAATCAGACAAGCCCATAAATTATACATCTATTGCGGTTAAAGGTCTGCTGTTTCATTTCAGACCGGCGAATGCGGTTATAAACGTTGACGGCAGGGAGTACAGCTATAAGAAGGTATGGCTTGCGCCGACAATGAACGGCAGGTTTTACGGCGGCGGTATGATGACCGCTCCGCAACAGGACAGAAACAATCCCGAGGGAAAGCTGTCGGTTGTTGTGATGCACGGCAGTGGAAAGCTGAAAACGCTTATGGTGTTCCCTTCAATCTTCAAGGGGGAGCATATCAGCCATACCGAGATGGTAGAGGTGCTGACCGGAAAGGAAATCACAGTGCGGTTTGATTCGCCAGCCGCACTGCAGATAGACGGTGAAACGGTAAAGAATGTCAGCGAATATTCGGCGAAGGCATATGACAGTGAGAACGGCGAGCGGCGGTATACAAACGGAGAAAAGGAAAAAGAAAGCGAAACGGTTTGAATAAGTGTATAGGCAGGAGATGTCGGGTGGGACGTTTTATAATTTAATAGAATATATCCGCAGAGCCTGCATATGTCGGGGCTAAAACGGCAAACAAAAAACCGCTTGATTTTGACAATCAAGCGGTTTTTAACTGGTCTGAGTGACAGGATTTGAACCTGCGGCCTCTACCACCCCAAGGTAGCGCGCTACCAATCTGCGCCACACCCAGATAACAGTAAACATTATACACGGTTTTCGGGTATTTGTCAAGGGCTTTTTTAAAAAAATACGAAAAATTTTCGGCAGAGCTGTTCAAACGGCTTTGTTGTGCGAAATTACGGGCTGTGGTCAATGTGGCCGTAGGGTGAAGCGGAGCGGTTGTGGTCGATGTGGCTGTAGAGTGTAGGCGGGGCGGCTGTGGTTGATGTGGCCGTAGAGTGTAGGTAAGGCGGTTGTGGTCGATGTTGCCGTAGGGTGAAGCAGAGCGGCTGAATGATATACGGAAAGGTGAGTTTTGAGAAAAAATGACGTTTGCTATTGCGAACACGGACAATTTGTGATACAATATAAAATGTGTCGGTATGTGCAGATGAAGCGCTGTATGCGTCAAAGATACAGGCGGCAGATACAGATGACACAGGAAAGTAAAAAATCCGATGAAAAGGACGGTTATTTATAATGACAAATTATGAAACTTACGAAAGCCCTTTCTGTACGAGATATGCAAGTGAGGAAATGCAGTTTACATTCTCCGCACAGAAGAAGTTTTCGACATTCCGCAGATTGTGGGTGGCGCTTGCGAGAGCGGAAATGAAGCTCGGACTTGAGCAGGTAACACAGGAAAAGGTTGACGAGCTTGAGGCGCATATTGATGATATTGACTTTGCTTATGCGGCTGAGGAGGAGAAGAAGCTCCGCCACGATGTTATGGCGCACGTTCATACATACGGAAAGTGCTGTCCGAAGGCCGAGGGCATAATCCATTTAGGCGCTACAAGCTGTTATGTAGGCGACAACACCGATGTTATCGTAATGCGTGACGCTATGAAGATAGTACACAGAAAGCTCGTGAACGTTCTTTCGAACTTCGCTTCTTTTGCGGATAAATATAAGGATATGCCCTGTCTTGCATATACACATTTACAGCCTGCACAGCTGACTACCGTAGGCAAGCGTGCTACACTGTGGATGAACGAGCTTCTGATGGACCTTGAAGATCTTGAGTATCAGATGGGTAATCTGAAACTGCTCGGTCAGAAGGGTACTACAGGCACACAGGCGAGCTTTATGGAACTGTTCCACGGAGATGAGGAAAAGATAGAAAAGCTGGAGCAGATGATAGCTGAGGAAATGGGATTCAAGCAGTGCGTACCTGTAAGCGGTCAGACCTATTCAAGAAAGGTTGACAGCAGAATAGTAAACGTACTGGGCGGTATTGCACAGAGCTGTTCAAAGTTCTCGAACGATCTGCGTATCCTTGCAAACTTCAAGGAGATGGAAGAACCTTTCGAGAAGAATCAGATCGGTTCTTCGGCTATGCCTTATAAGAGAAACCCGATGAGAGCGGAGAGAATAACCTCGCTTTCAAGATATGTTATGATAGATACTCTTAATCCTGCATTCACGGCAGGCACACAGTGGTTTGAGAGAACGCTCGACGACAGTGCAAACAAGCGTATCGCAGTAGCGGAGGCATTCCTTGCAACAGACGCTATACTGAACATTATGCTGAATATCACAAACGGACTGGTCGTATATCCTAAGGTCATCCGTGCAAGAGTAATGAAGGAGCTTCCTTTCATGGCAACGGAAAACATTATGATGGACGCAGTTATGAAGGGCGGAAACAGACAGGAGCTTCACGAGAAGATAAGACAGCACAGCATTGCCGCAGGTAAGGTCATCAAAGAAGAGGGCGGAGAAAACGACCTCGTTGACAGAATTGCCGCAGACCCCGACTTCATGACGACAAAGGAAGAAATCGAGGCAAAGCTCATTCCCGAAAATTACACGGGCAGAAGCGCAAGCCAGGTGACAGCATTCCTTGACAGGTGCATAAAGCCTGTCCTTGAAAAGAATAAGGACGTTCTCGGAGAAAAGGCTGAGCTTTCCGTATAATGAACGGATTGTGAAAATTGCAGAAATTCTTTACTATTTCTTGACTAATCGAAATCATTATAGTATAATACTGTAATGTATAAATTAACAGGATGTGCTGAGGCACAGAAACGGAGTGAAACATTTGAAAAGAGTGGCAAAGCCTGTGTTCTTTATAGTGCTGGCGGTTATACTGGCATTTACAGGCATAGTATTTTTCGGTGTTCATACCCAGTACGGCGATTTCACGACCACTATTATAAGAGGTGTAAGTGATATTCGTTGGGGTATTGATATCAGAGGCGGTGTTGACGTTACATTTACGTCACCGGCAGACTACGATGCGACCAATGAAGAGGTCGATGCGGCAAAGTCAATAGTTGAAACAAGACTTGTTGCAAACAACATAACAGACTATGAGGTTTATGTTGATTATAACAGCGATAAGATAATCGTGCGTTTCCCGTGGCAGGCTGAGGATGACAGCTTTGATCCGGAAGCGGCTGTAAAGGAGCTTGGTGCTACCGCACTGCTCACCTTCAGAGAAGGCTCGGAAAAATCGCTTTCCGACGGTCAGACATACGAGGATCTGCCCCTTATCATTTCCGGCTCGGACGTTGAAAAGGCTTCTGCCGTATATCAGCTCAAGAGCGGAAACAGCAAGGAATATGAGTATATGGTATCCTTAAAGCTGAAGGACAGCGGCAAGGAGAAGTTTGCAGAGGCTACAAAGAAGCTTGCTTCATCAAAGGGATACATTTCAACCTACATGGACGATAAGTGCATTTCAACAGCTACCGTAAAAGAGGAAATCAGCGGCGGTGAGGCTACAATCAGCGGTAACTTTACGGCTGATGAGGCTAAGGCGCTTGCAGACCAGATAAACGGCGGTGCGTTACCGTTCAAGCTGGAAACATCGAGCTTCAGCACTATCTCGCCCACACTCGGTACGGGTGCCCGTGACGCTATGGCAATCGCCGGCGTTATCGCATTTGTACTTATAATGATATTCATGATATCACTGTACAGACTGCCCGGTGTAGTTGCCGTTATCGGTCTTATCGGACAGGTTGCAGGTACGTTCTGTGCTATAACAGGCTTCTTCCCGTTCTCAAACAGCTTTACGCTGACAATTCCCGGTATCGCAGGTATCATTCTTGCGGTAGGTATGGGCGTTGACGCTAACGTTATCACGGGCGAGCGTATAAAGGAAGAAATAAACAGCGGCAAGACGATAGATACAGCGATAGCTACAGGTTATAAGAGAGCGTTCAGCGCAGTATTTGACGGTAATATCACAATGATTATCGTTGCTATCATACTTATGGGTGCTTTCGGTACACCCGACAGCCTTGCGTCTACTATACTGAAGCCCGTATTCTTTATGTTCGGCGCTTCAACGGAGGGTACTATCTACTCATTCGGCTATACTCTGATGGTCGGCGTAATACTGAACTTCCTGTTCGGCATATTTGCGACAAGACTTATGACAATGTCGCTTTCCAGATTCAAGATATTCAGAAATCCTGCTCTCTACGGCGGAAAATCTGCAAAGAAGCGTGCCGCTGAAAAGGCTGCCGCAACGGAAGGCGGTGCTTCAAAATGAATAACAAAAAAGTATTTGATTTTATAGGATACAGAAAGGTACTCTTTCTGATACCGATCGTCATTGCTGTAATTACGGTTATCTTCAACTGCATATTCGGCATTGAAATGGCTATTGAATTCAAGGGCGGTACAATGCTGACCTACAGCTATACCGGCGAAATTGACACAAATGCGGTAAAGAAGACGGTTGAGGGCGAAAATTACGGTGCTGTTACGGTAACTACAGGTTCTTCGATGAACAGCTCGCTTGAAGTCATTGAAATTTCATTCTCGTCTTCAGAGGGACTTACAGCAGATAAGCAGACAGCTTTATCGGATAAGCTCCAGCAGACCTTCAAGGATAACAGCCTTACGCTTGTAAACAGCCAGGATGTCAACCCCACATCAGGTACGGAGTTCTTCCTTAAGTGCCTTGTTGCAGTATTGTTCTCGTTTATACTGCTCGTTATCTATATTGCGTTCAGATTCAAGAAAATCGGCGGTCTTTCGGCAGGTGTGTTTGCACTGGTAGCCCTTGTTCACGACTGCTTCATGGTTTATGCTGTGTTCGTGTTCTGCCGTTTCCCGATCGACGCAAACTTTATGGCGGTTGTTCTTACCGTACTCGGTAACTCTATCAACAATACAATCGTTGTATATGACCGTATCAGAGAGAACCGTAACCTTTACGGCAACTCGCTTTCACTCAAGGAACTTGTTAATATGAGTATCACTCAGTCGATAACACGTTCTGTAAACACAACTGTTACCACAGCCTTTGCCGTACTCGCAATCTGCGTTGTATGTGCAATCTGCGGCGTAACCTCGATAATGACATTTGCTATTCCTATGATGGCAGGTCTTATCTGCGGTACCTATTCTTCACTGTGCATCTCGGGCCCCCTGTGGGTACTCTGGCAGGAGAAGCACGGCAAGAATTATACAAATGCAGGAAACGGCGAAAGCAAGAAGGATACAAAGAATCTTGCTTCAAAGGGTACGGTAGACACAAAGAAGCTCATGGTATAATCACCTGCGGCTGATAATTCAATCAAAAATAAAAGCCGCATAGCACATAAAGTCTTTGCGGCTTTTGAATTTAGACAGATATTCATAAAAACCAAATGGGAGAGATTTTTAAAAATCCCGGAGGATATTTTGAAAAGAGATATTACTAAAAAAATCACAACACATTTCGGTAAACTAATACGCAGTCCGAAGCTGTTGTTGACGCTGATAATTCCGCCGATAGCGGTAATTGTCATAGGACTTGCGGTATTTGCGGGCAGTGGGCTTTATCCGTTCGGAGATAAAACGCTCGCATGGTGCGATATGCACCAGCAGGTGCTTCCTTTATTGCTCGACTTCAAGGACATACTTGAGGGCAAGGGGGATTTCTTCTTCAACTGGCAGAATGCCGGCGGAATGAATTTCCTCGGCGTGTTCCTGTTCTTTATATCAAGCCCGTTTTCGTTTCTTGTTGCATTTGTCGACAAAGCGGACATGATGCTGTTCATGAACATTATGACGCTTATGAAAATGGCTGTCTGTGCGATAACCGCAAATGCGTACTTCCGCACCTGCCATAAAAAGCTGGATGTGACATATTCGGCGCTTTTCAGCGTTATGTATGCGTTCAGCGGTTATTCGATGCTGTTCTATCAGAACACGGTATGGCTCGATGTAATGTATTTCTTCCCGCTGCTGCTGATAGCGTTCAATTCGCTCGTAAAGCGTAAACGCACAGGCGGTCTTATATTCTGCCTTGTCGGAATGCTGGTGCTGAATTATTATCTCAGCTATATGGTGGTATTGTTCACGATACTGTATTTCGGCGTTTACATTTTTCTTAACAGAAAAAAGGGCAGTACAAAGGGCATTGCGCCGAGGTTTATCATAGGCTGCGGTATAGCGGCGCTGATCTCCGCTGTTGTATGGCTTCCGAGCTTTGTACAGTATCTTTCATCCGCAAGGGGAGCGAACATACTCAAGGGTCTGTTTGATTCTGCGGTATTTGCAGGGATATATACAAATCTGCCGCTTATTTTCTGTACGGGATTTTCCGTTGCGGCTTTCATTGTGTATTTTCTGCGAAGAAAGAGCAAGAACAGCAGATTCTATGCACTGCTTTCGTTTCTTACGCTTCTGCCTGTAGTTTTCGAGCCGATAAACAAGATGTGGCACACGGGTGACTATATGGCATTCCCTATGCGGTACGGCTATATGACTACGCTTATGATGCTGACCTTTGCGGCGGTGAAGCTGTCGCATACAAAGCCTGATGATTATGCGCAAAAGAATAAAAAGCCCTATCTTATCGGAATAACTGCCGCCGGCGTTATCTATTTCGGTTTTACGATATGGTACTACTGTAACTGCAGATACGACCTGGATTCGTATGTTTCGACACTGTGGGGAAGCTCGGAGTCGTTCGTACTGCTTTTGATAATCTTCTGCGGATTTACGGCACTGTATGTTCTGACTATGGCTTTCGGCGTTTTCAAGAAGCTCACTTTCAAATCGGTTTGCTCTGTACTGGCTGTAATTGTTGTAGCCGAGAGCGTTTTCAACGCAAACGTGTATATAGGCGCATCGGCATATACACCTGTCAAATACAACAATGCGATAGAGCTTGAAGGAAAAATCCCCGAGGACGAGGATTTTTACAGGGTGAAGCTGATGCAGTGGCCGAAGAAATATTTTGACGCAAATCTTATAGGCGGACTGGGCTATCCCACCATCGCACATTATACCTCGCTTACATCGGAGGATTATATGTTTGCGATGAAGCGGCTCGGCTATTCGTCCTACTGGATGGAGGTCACAGGCAACGGAGGCACGGCTCTTACCGACGCCGTTATGAATATAAAATATTATATAGAGAAATTCAGTGCAAGAGAGCCTGTGATTTATCGTGACAAGAACTATTCGATCTATGAGAGCGAATACTATCTTCCGCTCGGAATAGTGACCGACAGCGATCTGTCACAATGTACGGAGCTTCCTAAGGCGGAACGCATAGTTATACAGGAATATCTTGCAAAGAATCTGCTTGACACCGGCAACGAGCTTCTGTTCACCGAGTATGAGCATACCGGAGAAAAGAATATACGGTATGCACATCGTGACGGGATATATTATTTCACACCCAAGAGCAATACACGCATCGCAACGCTCAGCTACAAGCTGGATATAGGTGAAAAGCAGGCGTTGTATTTCGATTGCTTTGATCTTGTTACAAGAAATATCAACGAGCATATCAACGGTTCGTTTGCAATATATGTAAACGGCATCAAGCAGGATCTGTCGTTCCCGAATAAAGACAGCAACGGACTTTTATATCTCGGTACTTTCGAAAATGAGAAGGTAAGTATAGATATTGATGTAAACGAAAGCACTTATTGCTCAAGCTACGGTGTTTACGGGCTGTCGTTAGATAAGCTGGAGAAAGCTATCAATAAAACAAAAACCGCCGACCTTAAGGTTGACGGAGGGAATATAAGCGGAACAGCAGACAACGCAAAGAGCGGTCAGTGGCTGTTTTTGTCGGTGCCGTATGACAGCGGATTTTCTGCGACGATAAACGGCAAGTCTGCTGAGATATACCGTTCTATGTCGGGCTTTATGGCGGTAAAGCTGGAGGAAGGCAAAAATGATATAACCTTCAGTTTCTGCCCTAAAGGACTTAAACCGGGTATTGTGCTGAGCGTTGCAGGCTTTGCGGCACTGGCGCTGTACATTATATTCCGCAAAAAGATAACGGCAATTGCCGATAAGGCGGAAGGTCTGTGCAGGGTCGGCGTTTATGCATTGCTTGTTGCGGTGCTGGCGGCGGTGTATGTATTACCGCTAATCATATCAATAATAGGGAACATTTGTTCTCTGGCGGGCTGATTTTCAGAAAGGAAGTAATGAAAATGGATATTGGCGTATCAACGGCTTGTCTGTACCCTCTTGAAACAGAAAAGGCTCTTTATGAGCTTGCCGAGCGGGGTGTAAAAAATGTTGAGATATTCGTAAATTCGATAGACGAGCTTGAAGGGCAGGTGCTTGTTGAGCTAAGAAGGATCATCGGTGAATACGGGATGAACGTATTATCCATGCATCCGTTTTCTTCGCCTATGGAAACACTGTTCCTATTCGGCGATTATCCACGCAGAACCGAATATCTGATAGATATTTACAAGAGGTATTTTGAGGTTATGGCGGAGATCGGCGCAGATGTGTTTGTCCTGCACGGAGCTATCCTAAGCTCAAAGGTGCCTGATGAAAGGTACATGGAACGTTATCTGCGTCTGTTCCGCCTTGCAAAAGAATTCGGTGTTACGGTGGCACAGGAAAACATCTGCTACTGCAAGAGCAGCAGTGTAAGATTTATTGAGGATATGATCGGACAACTCGGCGACGAGGTCAGATTTGTTGTAGATCTCAAACAGGCGAGAAGGAGCAATGTAGATCCGTTCAGGCTTCTGGATATAATAGGTGACAAGGTCGTACATCTTCATGTAAGCGACGGCGACGCAGGCTGCGATTGCCTGCCGATAGGAAAGGGTAGCTTTAACTTCAACCGTCTTTTCGGCGAGCTTGAAAAAATAAATTACGATAAAGCAATGATAGTAGAGCTTTACCGTGAGAATTACAGCAGCTATGACGAGCTTGCTGTGTGTGCGAATAATATGAAAAAGATATACGATAAGTATAAGATGGGGCTTTGATTACAGAAAACGCTTGAAAAAGCTGCGAAAGTGTGTTAAAATACATAAATACAGCAATATGGAAAAGAAAACCGTGAGGATCAGAGCGAAAGCGAGGAAAACAGATGAAATGCCCGGAATGCGGATATGAGGACAGCAAGGTAATAGACAGCCGCCCTGCGGAAAATAAGATTCGCAGAAGACGTGAATGTCTGTCGTGTAAGTGCCGTTTTACGACCTATGAAATGGTGGAAACAATACCGCTTATGGTTGTTAAAAAGGATAATACCATTGAACCTTTTGACCGTGACAAGCTGATAAACAGGCTTGCGAGAGCTACAGTAAAACGTCCGGTACAGATCGAAGACCTTGAAAAAATGGTTGAGGATATTGTACAGGAGCTGAAGAACCAGTTCAGACGTGAGGTATCGTCGGACGAGATCGGTGAGCTGGTACTGCGAAGGCTGAAGGATATAGATAAGGTGGCGTACATCAGATTTGCTTCGGTATATCGTGACTTTAATGATATTGACAGCTTTGTCAGAATAATTTCCGAGCTGAACGAGGAAAAATAGGATTTTTATCGGTGCCGTCCTTAAAGGGCGGCATTGTTTTTTGCATTACGGAAAGAACACACGGGTTTTCAACATATAGCAAATGCGGTTGTTGATAACTAAATGTTGATAGCAGAAAACTGTATATTGTGGTTGTTTACATTTTGCACAACTGGGGAATATAACAGTTTAAAACCATTTGTGCAAAATTAAAATGAAAAAGCTGTTGACAAAGCTCGAAAAGCGTGATATAATAGACAAGCACTCAAACGAGATGGCACAAAAACAGAGGGTACTTGAGAAAGCCTGAAACCGCTTGAACAGCGAGAAA
>OMBR01000757.1_pt1 | contig 14719 bp, 19 predicted proteins | sample 1674041 | NCBI WGS metagenome assembly OMBR01 (sample SAMEA103958138, study PRJEB25191) | human gut metagenome | biome: human-associated habitat [ENVO:00009003]; feature: intestine environment [ENVO:2100002]; material: feces | place: Germany | collected 2013/2015
AACTGGTCGCAGGCCACCACGGCCCACTTGGTCATGTCCTGTCCCTTGGGCAGCAGGATGTCGGCGGGATAAAAGCCCAGCTTTTCAAATTTCTTGTTCATGGTGTTCCTCCTCTTTCATCAAAAGGTGCAGATGCATTTGTTCCTATCCGTCATACTACCAAAAATCACCGGTGTTTGCAATCGATTTTCAAAATTTTTCAGGCAGGCTGACAAATTTTTGCGTATAGTCCGATGCGGCGCGGGGAGACTATGAGAGAAAGCAGTCTTGACACAAGGAGGGACTCTCATGAAGATCGTAGACCGCATTGCGCTGGTACTGGTCATCATCGGCGCGCTGAACTGGGGAGGCGTGGGGCTTTTCAGCTTCGACTGCGTGGCCTTCCTGTTCGGCGGGCAGACCGGCGCCGTCAGCCGCATCATCTATACGCTGGTGGGCATCGCGGGACTGTGGTGCATCACCCTGCTGTTCCGCGAGGATGGAACGGAGAACACATAAACACAGAAAAAGACCGCCTCTCGGCGGTCTTTTTCTGTGTTTATCGCTTAGTTATCATTATGGACAAAACATGCTGCGGTGCGGCACAAGTGGAGAACGGTTTTTCTTTCTGGGCCGCCGCGGCAGAAAAAACACGCCCTTGCCAATCGATGGTACCGTATTGCTTTATGATCTGTTGTACTTTTTCTTTCGGCTTACAACCGTTGTGCCGATAACAGCACCGCCGCTGATGAACAGAAGTGCGCTCCACAAAACGGGATCGCTGCTGTCACCAGTATTTGACGAGGCAGTATTTCCGGGCTTGTCGGGCTGGTCGCTCGGCTTCACCGTAGAACCCTTTGCGGGAATTGCAACAGCGGCCTTCTTATAGCCACAGACGGTGCATTCCTCGTGTTTGGAGCCTTTCCTGGTTGCGGTGGGTTCCTTATCGATCACCCACTTGAAGCTATGCGCCGCTATGTCCTTCCTGTCACCGCAGGGGCATTCATGCCAATGGTTGTCTGCGTCTGACTTCCAGGCCGTTCCATGGTTATGGATATGCGGAATACTCTTGTATGTTACAATAACGGTCTTGTCGGCGTCCATGATAACTTCCAGCATATTGGAGCGCACCTCTGCTTTAACACCATTCACCGTAACAGTGTCAATTTGATAGCCGCTATCGGGAGTGAAAACAATCGTTTCATGCGATCCGGCCGCCAGCCCTGCTTTACTTGCAGAAATCGTTCCATTCCCACCATTCACCTGTGTTGTCAGGCTATAGGTTGTCTCAACCTTCCGTGTTTTCGTCACATTAGAGGGAATGACATAGTCGCGCTGTCCGACAGTGATCCTCAGCATTGCGGAGGCAAGCAGCACATCACCTACTCTGAACTCAGAGTGGGGCAGACGATATGTCACACTGATGCTTTCTCCATTGAAACGGCCGGGATTTCCTACAAGGCGGGCATCGCGATCAATCGTAAGGACATATTCAGCCTCACCGCCTGATTGTTCAATCATGCTTTACATCGCTTGACAAGGGCACACAGCCCTTTGTCGTGTGCGATGGATAAGTAAAAGTCAAATTTTCCACTCAATCGAAACGTGTTCGTCGGTTGCGCGGATCTGTGAGATCAGGCCGTCGGCAACCTGCCGCCTGTCCTCAAAGTCAATTTCTTCCCATTGGTTGAGGTAGACCGACAGCCGCTCGATCTGCTCCGGGGACATGATTTCCGCCGACAGCGCCGCGATCTCTTTTGTCAAGGCTTGGCGGTGTGTGTCCAGCTCCTCGATTTTGCTGTTGGCATAGGACAGCAGCACAGCATTAGCCCCGGTCAGAGTATTCAGCAGCTTTTCAATCTCGTCCTCCACGCGGGCAAGCTCCATGTTCAGCGCGGTCAATTTTGGATTGACCGTTTCCCGCTTTGCCGTCAGCGTCTGGAACTCGGACAGCTTCTTGACCATCTCGCCGTACAGGAACCTTTCAAATTCCCGTGTACGGAGCGTCCCGCAGCCGTCACAGCTTTTGCTGTCGGCCCGCTTGGAGCAGCGGAGATATTGAACGCCTGTCGGATTGCCGACGCTCATAAGCGCGTATCCGCAGCGGCCACACTTGACCTTTCCGGCAAGCCATGTATTCTTTGCCTTGCGCCCGCCTTGGAACGTCTTGTTTGCCATGAGCTTCTTCCGGCAGCGCAGCCATGTATCAGACGATACCAGCCCCTCGCTGGGAGCAAGAACAAGTATCTGATCTTTCAGGTGCTTGTTTTTTCTTTCCTGCACATCCCGGCCCTGATAGAGATAGCAGCCGTTTGTTCCGGCAAAATCTGTCGCTTCATTGACTACCACCGTCCCCTGACTTTTGAAGAACCCGTACATATCGAGGTCGGCCTGCGCGTAAATGGGATTTCTCAAAAGCTGGGAGATAAAGCCCCGTGTCATTTCCTTGCCGTAGATCAGGATGCCCTCGTCGGCAAAGTAACGGGCGATGTCCCCGAAAGAGGTTGCGGGCTGAGAGTACATTTCAAACATCAGCTTTGCAATATCTGCCGTTTCCGGGTCAGGCTTCATCATTTTTGTGCGGATGCCCTCAATGGTGGTCGGCTCCAGTTGGAAGCCGTAGGGGGCCGCGCCGCTCATGTGAAAACCGTGCTGGCAGCGGGAATAGTAGGCATCGGTCACGCGCTTCTGGATGGTTTCACGTTCAAGCTGGGCGAACACAATGCAGATATTCAGCATGGCCCGCCCCATCGGGGTGGACGTGTCAAACTTCTCCGTGGAAGATACGAACTCAACATTGTATTCCTGAAAAGTTTCCATCATGGTTGCGAAGTCCAGAATGGAACGGCTGATACGATCCAGCTTGTAGACCACTACGCGCTTGATCAGGCCCCGGCGAATATCGGCCATCATTTCTTGGAACTTGGGCCTGTCGGTATTCTTGCCGGAATAGCCCTTGTCGGTGTACTTGCGGAAATTGCCTCCTCTCAACTCATACTTGCAGAACTCAATCTGGCTTTCAATGCTGATACTGTCCTTGCGGTCAACGGACTGTCTGCCATAAATGGCATCTTCACGAATAATCATTTGGTGCTCCTTTCCGTGTAGGAGCTACCAAACCTTACACCTATATTATACCTCTGGCAGCCCCGTATCACAAGGATGTCCCGCATTAGTGCATCTGCGCCCGTCCCGGCGCATACTTCACAAAGACCTCATACAGACAGCTTTCAATTTCACGCTTGCGCTTATCCCGTGCTCGGGGAGAGAGCATCGGGGTCAGGTTTTCCACGGTGATGGATTTGCCCTGAAAAGACGCGGTTTTGACTTCCTTGTGATAGCCGACTCTTGCCTCCGTCATCTGAAAACCTCCTATAAAAATCAGCGATGTGAATAGATTTGATGGTTTCCCGTTGTCCGTGGGGAAACGTGAAAGGACGGCACAAAAGCGCCGTCCTTTGACCTTGCCCCACCTCTGGCCACGATGACCAGAAGCAGCGGGACAGTTGTGTTCCGTTTCAATCCACAAGATAGGGAGCCGCCGCGCCGGAATGGTTTGGGCTGTCATAAGACAGAAAGACCCGGTTTGACGGCTCCTTGTATGATTGTTGTGTGCCGTATTTGCCACGCATCCCCGGCACGGGGAGTATTCCAGACCGCCGATGGCTTCGGCTGCATAGCCCCACAGCACCGCTGCCCGTGGAGGGCTGGCGCATACCGCAGGGACTCCCCCTCAAGTCTGTGGGAGGGCGTGAGCAAGTTTCATTATCCTCCGCGCTGTCCTCGCGCCCGGTTTGCCAGCACCGGGTCAAAGGCTGCGTTGATCGCTCGGCCAGCTTGTCCATCACCTCCTGAGCTGGCTGTCGTGGCGGCGCACCTTACGTCGCTATCACGCGGATTTCGTATCGGGAATACTGTCTATTCAGTTTTCAAGGCGAGGAAGAAAACTCCTCTCACCTATCAGGAGGTTTCGGGGGCAAATGTACTCCCTCTTACAGAGATTTTTTCAAAATATTTTTCATAGCGGCCAGCCCGCGTTGGACGGAGGAGCAGACGCGGCTCCGTCCAACGCCCTCGGCTGCCGCAATCTCGGCCTTGCTCATGCCGAGAAGATAATGCTGGTACACACGTCGGGCCTGTATGGGCGGGAGCTGGGCCAGCGCGTCATAGAGGGCAAAGGTGGTTTCCCGTGCCTCAATGTACTCGTCCGGGGTCATGGGCTGGCGGAGCACCTCGGCCTCAAAGCCGGGATCGGTGTCCAGCGAGCACTCGCCATTTCTGCGCTTCTGTCGCTTGTAGCTGTCGCACAGGCGGCCTCCCATAGAGAGGGTGGCGGCGATCTCGTCCGAAACTTCCAGCATCACATTTTCGGTCATATAGGGGTAATATCGTTTCAGATTGATAGTCGTCATAATTGTCCTCCATTTCAAAAGGTGGTTGGTGAGTGCGGATTGAAATGGAGAACAGGCGGCCCCCGGCACCTTGGAGCCTCTGGCCACCGTGACCAGAAGCAGGGGCGTATAAAAACGCCCGCATAGCATGGCGCTATACGGACGCAAGCAAATAAATATCTTATTACATGATGTTTAATTTCACTTTCAAGGCCGGAATACTCCGACGGCGGGGCTACGCTTTTTTTAGCTGGTGCAAATCATGGGTACTGTGTAAAAAGCCAAAGACGAGCAAGGCGGCATCCTCCTATGTGCCGCCGTACTCATGGCTTTTTTTTGTAGGTAACAAGAGAAGCGGCGGCTCTGAAAATCGAGCCGCCGCTTCTTGGGCGCATGAAATTATGTCTGCGTTGCGACGGCTTTTTTTCTTTTGCCGTCGTCCGGCAGATTGTTCTGTTATTAAAGGGCTTATGTTCCTTGATATTCTGAAAACGATTTACAAGTGATTAGAAACGATACTACTGTGAAAATCAGCGTAAATATTACAATCCAAACAGGCATTTCACAGGAGAGCGGCAATAGGTTGACTAACTTATGTTCTGCGGTTCTCAATACCCATTGTGCTTTTGCAGACCAAATGGGGAATATGAACATCCACTCACCAAGTACACCGCCTAACTTCATCGGGAAATAGGGAAGGAAATAGAGCACACCGCTCATAATCAACGCTATGAGTGACTTCTTGCATAGAGCCGAACAGCAACAGGCCAGCACAGCAGTTCCAACAGCGGATAGCCAATAGAAAAGCATAACAACAAGGAAAAACTGCAAGTTGTTCATACGGATGGGGATTTGCGATTGATTTGACATAAACTGCGTTTGAATATCCGCATTCCAACCCTCGAACCCAGCAAAATAGGCTCCACAGGCTAAAAGGATGACCACACAAAATATAACTGCGCTGATGGCTGCAATTAAAAAAGCGGCGGTAAATTTTGCTTGTATCACCTTGCTCTTTCCATAACGAGTGGAGAGAATAACATTTGCCGCACCGCTACTGTACTCCTCAGAAAAGACAGGGGCCAACACGATCAGAAGAAAAATGGCAAATACTACATTCGAGTTAAACAGAATGTTAAAAGCAGTCTGCCAAGTATAATCAAAAGAAAAGACTAAAGGCGAATGAAAGGATAGGACTCCCGCATCAGCAACGCTGATATATCCATATTCTGAACGCTCACGGTCAGCCTGATCAGCAGCTCGAAAAATTGAGAAATTGTCATAAATGACAGGCCAGTTAAACGAATGTTCCCCATGAGCATCCCGCAAATCTACAAAGTCATCCAACACATGAGCAACGGCCTCGTCTGTCAATTCTCCTGCGTATTGCTCATAAACGGACTTGTTGTAAAGTGCCGCCGCACGCCCTGTTACTTCCACACCGTCAGCAGTTTCCACTGGAAAGGTGGGGGATGAGTTCATGCAACAGGAAAAAAACATAAATGAGGAGTACCCCAACAGGAGCAGACCACCAAGCAACAGGTATTTCCGGCGTATGAGCTTATCAAGCTCTAATTTTGTGAGCAACCGCATATTACGCCTCCTTTTGAAAATAGGTCAGATACACATCTTCCAAGGTTGACTTCCCCACAAGGCCAGCAACCGTATCAAAGGCCGCTATTTGCCCTTCTCGAAGCAAAATTATTTTTTCTGCGATCAGTTCAACATCAGAAACGATGTGAGTGGACAAAATAATAATACTGTGTTGGGCTAACGCTGACAAAAGATTTCGTAGCCGTACACGCTCCTGTGGATCTAAACCAGCAGTAGGCTCGTCCAGCAATAGGATTTGCGGATTACAAAGCAGGGTTTGAGCAATTCCAACACGACGAAGCATTCCCCCGGAAAAGCCCTTTAGCTTTTGCTCTGCATTCGAGGAAAGCCCTACGGCCTCCAACAGCTTATCGATCTCCGCCTTGGCCTGAGCCTCTGTCAGTCCTTTCAAAGCGGCAATATAAAGCAAATATCGTTTCGCGGTAAACTCAGGGTAAATTCCCAGGTCTTGCGGCATATAGCCCAGCATGGCACGATAGTGCTCCCCAAGTTTCGATACTGGCTCGTTGTCCAAAAGTATGCTGCCAGCAGTAGGCCGAAGAATACCAGCTATGATTTTTAGCAGAGTGGATTTTCCTGCCCCGTTTGGCCCCAGCAGTCCATAAAGGCCGGGTTCTAATTCCAGATTGACCCCACGCAGAGCGGAATATCGGTTATAATTCTTACTAATATCTTTGACTTTCAGTTTCATTTTGTTTTACCACTACTTTCTTTGTACTTGGCGAGAGCCTCATTATAGTGATACTCCAAATGGCGATAATAACGCTCCACAACAAAATAAATGAATAACAATACTACGAAGCAGATGAAAAAGCCAGCCCACCACGAAAGAATTGCTACTGTGGTGTCTGTAATATCGAACCACCTTATGATAGCAGATGGAATACCTGAATAGACCGACAGTACACCGCAGGTAATTGAGCTAAGAATGCCGGTTGCAATCAAACTAATCCGGATAGGCACACGATCCGAGGTGATTATAGTGTGTGCCATAGAAAAAACAACTGCCATAGCCAGACAAAGGCGCAATTCAACCAGACCGACCCCCTGACTGCCATTAAAACCGGGTAAATATCTCCGAACGCAAAATAGGAATATAAGCAATCCAAAAGTAAAGAAAACAGCCTTGAAAAAACGCAAGATCGCACCGAAATATTGTTTCATTTATTTCACCCCCAAAGCGTGTTTAATGCTTCCAGCATATTGGCGTGATACAATAATTTTTTCCTGATTATCCATAGTGAGCAAAAGTCTGGCCCCAATCTCTGGCCGAATTGATTTTGTTCGCCGTAGATTGATGATCGTTGTCTTAGATGTCCGAAAAAAAGAATGGTCTTTCAGATAGTCCTCCAACTCATATAATCGTCTATCTGTTTCGTACACCTGCTCCTCTGTATAAAGAAAAGTCTTTCTATCCACGGACTCAATATATAAAATATCTGCTAAACCAAGCTGGAATGTTTCTCCTTGCCGACGGCAAAGAAGTTTGGCATCAACTGTATTTAATGCGGATATGATTTTATTGACAAGCGGATCATCGGCCACACAGTTAATGATGACTTCGATTTCTTGAATATCTGGCCTGTCATTGATCCTAATTTTCAAGTTAAATCACCCCCTTATGGCTATTATATGGGAATTTTCGTGTTTTTCAATATTGTCAAACATGAGTTGCACTTTTAGGCTACTGAGATACAAAATGACAGAGATATGAAATTAAATAGTCGGCAGTATGAAAACAAAAGTCTTTCAAATACTATGACATGAAATGTAAAATTACATTAGGTGATATTATGAAGATAGAGCGAGATGAACGACGATTTGATTTCCACGATATAGGGCTTGCCATCAAGCGAGCCCGTGAAGCCAGCGGCATGACACAGGAGCAACTGGCTTATATTGTTGACCGTTCTCCACGGACGATCATGTATAACGAAAATGACGGCCAGCATCCCAGCCTCAATACTTTTTATCAACTGGTCACGATGTTTGACATATCCGTAGACCAATACTTTTATCCGTCCAAAAATACAGAGAGCAGTTGTAGAAAGCGGATCAACGCTATGCTGAACTCACTGGATGAAAAGGATTTACAAGTTGTTGAAGCTACAATACAAGCATTGAAGAACGCCAGAGAAACGGAGGTCAAGTAAAAGAGCCTTCGTTTTTAGGGGGCTTTTTTGGGGTGCCGCTAAATGGCAAGCAAGGCAAGTGTATTGACACTTGCAATTTCCGCGCTGCGGAAATGCTTGTTGGGGTGCCCCCAAACCCGCTGGACTTCTGGACACCGTGACCAGAAGAAACATTGTCTGCGTCGCCGTCCCTAACGGGCCTGCTCCTTATTGCGCTGGTTGTCCGTCAGCCCGCGCAGGTGATCCACGCTGCCCTTGACCGCCACCAGCTCCCGCATATCCTGCTGGGCCTTGCGGTATTCCAAATAAAGAGCCTTTTTCCGCGCTGCCAGTTGGCGGCGTTTTTCTTTTAGCACGTCCATTTTGGGGAGCTTCTCGCCACCCAGCAGCTCGGCCATTGTCGCCTTGGCCGCCCGGTAGTCGGCCAGTTCCGCCTCATGCTCGGCAAGGTATTTCCGGCTGTACTTGGCGGCCTTGTACCCATCGAACGCAGGTCGGGTCTTTGCGTACTGCACCACGGCGGCCATCAGATCGGACACACGGGAAAGCTCGGCCTCGGTCTGCTGAATGTCCCCGGCCAGCGTGTGAAACTGCTCTGTGGCAGCGTCGGTCTTTGCGGCCAGATCGTCATATTCAAATAGCTGGTGCTCTTTCAGATATTGCAGCGCGGCCGCCATCTGTTTAAGGTTATACACCTTGGCCCAGCGTTCATAGGCGGGGCCTTTGCCCTGACGCATCCTCTCCTGAATATCGATCAGCAGATTGACACGGCGGGGTGCGGGCGCTTTCCGCGCCGTGGCCGTTCGTGTGGGAGCCTTGCCGTCAATGACGGCCTGCACGTCCTCGGGGCCGTAGCCGTCCCCCAGCGTGGCCGCCCGGAAACGGGCCGCCCGCTGTTGCCCTGGCACAAGGAATGAGATCACACCGCCGCGCCCGTGCTTGACCTGTATGCCTGCCGTTTCCATGCGCCGGAGAAAATCTGCGAAGTCCACGGGGCGCTCCGTCAGGGCCGCGTCAATGGCAAGGCGGATCTGTTCTTTCTGTGAGAGCTTTTGATTTTCGCCCAGCCATTGACCGTAGTGCAGATACCGTCCCTTGCTGTGGAGCTTGGGATTTGCAATCACGGATAGGTCGTGCTCCAGACATACCCGGTCAGACAGCCGCCGCAGGGCGAACGAGGAGCCGATGAAGTTGCGAAACTTCCGGGAGCGGTCATAGGCGGTGGAATTGTAGTAAATGTGATTATGAATGTGCTCTTTGTCTATATGGGTACAGACGAAGAATTGATACTTGCCCTTTGTCCAGCGCATCGCCGTTTCATAGCCGATGCGGTTGGCCTCCTCCGCCGTCACCTCACCGTGAGGGAACGCCTGCCGGATCTGGTAGCACAGCGCCCCGTGTCCGGCCCTGCGGTCGGTTTCGCCCTGATACTGATTTTTGACCAACATGAACTCGGCGTGTGCCGTGGCCGGATCGCAGAGGTAGGAGGAAACGGCCCCCAGCTTTTCCGGGTTCAGCCCATAGTCGAAGCGGTCTTTCAGACTTTGCAGGGCCGTCCGCTTATCGGCCCGTTTGTGGGATTTGAGGTAGGTCGTGGCCGTAGACAGCCCTCCTTTCCATACGACAAACGGCGGATGGGATCAGCCGCCGTTTTCTGCATCTTCTGGCCACCGTGACCAGAACTCAGCCCATGATGAAGCCCCGCAGGGAGCCGTTCAGCTCGTCCAGCTTGGCAAGCAGCCATCCGGCCAGCGCAGGCAGGCCAAAGGGTGAAATGGCAAGCGCCATCAGCAGCCCCGCGATCCCCGTGGAAATGTCTTTCTCCACAAACAGCATCAGGACACTCAGCAGCCCCAGCACCGACGCGAGGATGGAGAGCAAGCCAGCGGAAAGACTCAGCAGGAACGAGAGCACGGCCACAAGCAGGGTCAGCACCAACACAAAGGGAGCGGCAAGGATTTTGAATATGATCCGCATAGGGGGTTCCTCCTTTTTCCTGTATATGTCTATTATAACTCTGAAAAAAATGGCACTCAAGGATGTCCCGGCCCTCCGCACTTCTGGTCACGATGACCAGAGGTGCGGACAGCTGGGGAACGGCGCGAGGCCGTTCCCCCTGTGTCACATCGTTACAATGGCGGAGAGCTGGGCCAGCAGATCAGACAGCGGCCCCCACAGATCGGCATAGTCCTTTTGCAGACGCTTCAGCTCGTCCGGGTACAAGCCGCCATAGCTGTTGGCATGGATGGCCGCCTGATTGAGATTGTTTGCACAGCGCCGCTGGAGCGACACAAGCTCCTTGACGGGTTCAAGGTCAACGTGGAGCACATAGCCGCCCAGCGCCATTTTCCGCATATAGGCTCCCATGTTGGAGATCCCGGCCTCGGCCATGCGGTCAGCGATCAATGCCTGTTCCTCCGGCGTCACCATCACATGAAGATGAACAGAGCGCCGCCGCTTTTTTGTCAACGCTCCTCACGCTCCCGGTTGCGGCGCTTGGGCGGATGCTCCCGCACCTTGTCCAGCGGCTTATCCTCTGGGGGCGGCGCAGGCAGATTGTTGATGATGCCGTCGATCTGATTATAATTCTGTTCCATCGAAAGCTCTGCGTTCTTGTTGGGATTGTGTTCCATAAACATCCTCCTATCTGTTGCCCCGGTCAGGGGCATTTTTCTTTGGGGCGGATTGCCCACGGTCAGCCTCGGCCTGTTTTGCGGCGGTTTTCATTTGCTCCCGGATCGAACGGGGTCTGTCGGGATTGTCGGGCGCAGGCCGCAGCTCATAGTCAGACGCCTGCCGCTTGGTCAATGGCCGTGTGTAGGTCAAATGCCCCCACGCCAGAAACGACCCGTTTTCAACCGGGACGCGCTGATCGTAGTTGACAATTTCGTCCGGGGCGTTACGGGGCGGCTTTGGGAATGTCCCAATGTCCACGGGGCGCTGGGTGGAATAATACTTGTAAAGGCCGGGAGCCTCGGTCTGCTTGACGCCGACGTTGTAAAGGCGCTGGTATTCCTGCACCCGCGCCGCAAAGTCCTGTTCCAGAGCGGCACGGTCGCTGCCGTAATGCCCCCATTCATACTGCCGCTGGCCGTCCTTGTCATCATAGCAAGCCCATGTGACATAGGGCGAGGGAGCGGTAGGATGATGCCCCAGCGCAAAGCCCCTGCCATTTTCCAGCATGACGGCCTGAATGATCTCATAGCCTTGGTTTTTGTCCATAAACCCTCCTCACCGTGATACATCTTTCTCCGCCCGTTTCGCAAAGGGCTGAAGCTGATAGGGGCTTTTGCCGTCCTCCGGGCGCAGAAAGTCCAGCCTTGCGGCGGCACGGATGGCGTTCTGATTGAGCTGCCGCTGCCATGCCCCTTGGCTGGGCGCCCACTTGAAGCCCTCGCTTTTGAGCGCCTGCCGGGTGTCGGCGTCCGGCTTATCCTCAAAAATGAGCTGCAAGCGGTTCTCTGCCTCGTTGACCTTGGCCTCGCCGCTGGGGAATGTCCAGCCCACGAACTCGGCCTTATGGCTCAGATCTTCGATACGCTGGCGCACACGGCGGATATTGGCGTTATTGTTGGTGAGCAGATAGGATGGAAACGGAACGGGGTCTTTGCGCCAGTCTTGGGACATGGTCGCCTTGACCTTTTCCACCTGCTCCGCCGTCAGTTCTGGGCAGCCCTCCAGCGTCTTATGCTTGCGGTAGTAGGCATTGACCGCCTTCATCATGGCCTGCTGAGACTCCATTCCCTCCAGCTTTTTTGTGAGCTTTTCCACGGCGAGGTCATCATCGGCGCTGATACCGCCCCTGCCTGTGGAGCGGATCTTGTCCAGCAGCTTTTCAATTTCGGCATACTCGCCGTAGTTGCGATCCCGGGCGGCGTTCTGCTTGGCCTTTTTCGCCACGGGGAAATTGCCGCCCCCGGTGATCAGAATGGACGGCACACGGGCGTCAATGGCGTTGCGCTCATTGAGATTTTCCGCCAGCCTGCGGGCGTAGCGGTCAACAAGGGCGTCGATCTTATCATGGTACATGGGATCGACCTGCGCCTTTTGTTTCTCTGCCAGCGCATAGGCTTCATCCACCATCGCCCGGTAGCCCGCCGTGGCCGAGCCGGGGGCATAGTCGGAATAACTGTTCATGTCCTTTGCCCGCTTTGCCGCCGCCTCGCTGATCTCATAGTATTTAGGCATAATTCCTCCTTTCAGCCGGGACTACGGGACAAAATGTCCCAAAGTCCCGGTGCTTGGATGTGGAAAGCATTTTTATGAAAACGGGGGCGGACGGGAAAACATACCGCCCACCCCAAAAGCGCCCCGGAAAATCCTTGTAAATGCAGGCGTTTTTCGGGGCTATTTTTCCACGCACTACCTCCGTTTGCGGCGCATATATGCCCGCTTCTGCTCCCGCAGGGCAGCCCCGGCACAGGCTGGGGAGCAGTACCGCTGCCGCCCGTCCGGGAGAAAAGCCCTGCCGCACACCGGGCAAGGCCGGGTTTCCGTGATGCGCTCCACGGTCAGCGACCTTTCCAGCACGGGATCAAGGGGTAGCACCGCAGAGCGGAAATAGCGGCAATAAGCCCCCGTCCAGCATTTCCCCAGCATATAGCAGGGACAGTCCAGCGGCAGGCAGCCATAGTCTTTATCGTAGTTGGCGCACCATTTTGTCACCAGCTTACGAATCGCCGTTTTTTCCTGCCGAGTCAGTTCACGGCTCATGTTTGCCCCCTGTCTTGGGCTTGAGCTGTTCCCGGTAGCAGAACACGCAGCCGATCCCGTGCCAGTAGGGGCAGCCGTCGCAGCGGGAGCCTTTGGGCGGCAGGTTGGGCGGGACGCCCTTGAAGTAGCTCTTTTCTTTCATAAAGTCCTCATAGGGGCTGTCGGTAAACCTCATTCTTCACCGTCCTCGTCCCACGGCGGCCCGTCATCCTCGGGAGCGGTTTCGTCATAGTCCTCCGCGCCGTCATACTCGCCGCCGTAGTCGGCCTCGGACTCAGCGGCCCGCTGCTTCTTGGGACGGTAGATTTTGAAGTACCAGCCAGCGCCGCCGCCAATGACCACCACGGCCAGCGCCAGCAGAAGTATACCGCCGTTGCCCGTGGCCTTGGGCTGCTCCGGCTCGGGGTCAGGCTCCGGCTCCACCACGGGCGCAGGCTCGGGAGCCTTGCCCTGGCACTCGCTCATGTTCACGGCGCAGACGGTGCAATCCGTGTTGATAGCACCAACGGCGCATTTATCGGCGCAGGAACACTCCGGCAGCTCACCGCCCGCCGCCTGCATCGCCGCCAGCAGGTCGGCCTCGTCCACCATGTTCAAAAAGTAGGTGTGATACTGCTCGCCGTCCTCGTCGGTGGGCTTGTCGTAGTCGATGACGATGTAAAAGGTATTGCCGCCGCTGGTCTGCACCGTGATGAACTGCTTGTTGGTGGCCTTATCGTAGAGCAGGTCACGGGTCACAAGGTTGCCGTCCTCGGTGAAGCCCTCGCCGGGGTCAACGGTTTCGGTAGGCGGCGGCTCCACCGGATCAAGACTGTCCCATTCCTCACCGCCCCCGGCGTAAGCCGTGACTGCCATGCCGCACATCAAAACAGCGGCGCAGAGCGCTGCCGTCAGCTTCTTCATCCACTTGTTCATTCGCTGTCCTCCTTATCCGCGGGATCGGACTTCGGGACATTCAGTCCCAAAGTGCCGCCGGTCTTGATAGTCTGAAGCAGCACGGGCAGGTCGGTGAGCGAAACGCTCATGCCGCGCACGATCTCCACGATCTCGCTGTTCTCGGCCTCCAGCTTTTTCTGTTCCAGTTCCTTGAGCCGTGCCTGCTGCTCGTTGATCTTGGCCGTGACCTTTTCAATCTCGGCCTGAATTTTTGCGCTTTTGGAGATAGCCATAAAAAACCTCCTGTCAAAACAATTTTCCGTAGGCGTAGAAATGGGACTGCCAGTAACTCGTGTTGAGGTTGGCGTAGCTGATGGGGTCGCCACAATGAAGCATCCAGCCATCGCCCACATAGATGCCCACATGGGAAATCCCCGGCGTGTCATAAGTCCCCGTGAAAAATACCAAGTCGCCGGGCTTGGGGCTGCTCGTCCGGGTGGAGATGTTGTATAGCCCCTGCGCCCCCAGCCGCCCAAAGTCCCAGCCGCATTGATTGTAAACATAGCTGACGAAGCCGGAGCAGTCAAAGGATGTGGATGGGCTGCTGCCGCCCCACACATAGGGGTATCCCACATACTTCTCCGCTTCTTTCAGAATGGCGGCAAAGGTTTCATCGGCAAGGTAGTCCTCGGGGATCTCATGTGCCGGGGGCTTGTTGGTGTACTTGCCCACATAGGGCGAGGACGGGAACAGGTCGGGACGGTTGCCCAGCGTCGCCATGTAGAGGGCATACCGGGACAGGGTTTCCTCGCCCATGAGGTAAACGGGCAGATGGGAGAGATTGAAGTTTTCCAGCGTCACGGTGCAGATGTAATAATCGTAATACACCCGGTAGGTGTCGCTGTGGGTGTTGCCGTCCTCGTCTGTCCAAGTGTCCGTTTCCAAGTAATACCGCTGTTCCACCACCACATCCTCGGTCAAAATGTACTGGCGGTCAAAGAGCATTTGGAGCGT
>OMBR01000771.1_pt1 | contig 14484 bp, 9 predicted proteins | sample 1674041 | NCBI WGS metagenome assembly OMBR01 (sample SAMEA103958138, study PRJEB25191) | human gut metagenome | biome: human-associated habitat [ENVO:00009003]; feature: intestine environment [ENVO:2100002]; material: feces | place: Germany | collected 2013/2015
CCGGGGAGATGGTAGGCTGGATGAATGCCGATCAGTTCATCAATAATGATGGTAACGAGATCAATACCTACGAACTGGTGAAGGTAAAGCTGTATTTTGCCAATGCGGCTGGGGATAAACTGATCGCTTCATACAGAGAAAAGCATTATTCCACCAATACACCTCTGGAGCGTTTTGTAGTGGAAGAGCTGATCGCCGGTCCCAGCGGACAGATCGAGGGATTATATCCGGTGATCAATCCGGAGACGAAGATCGTCAATATTCTGACTAAGGATGGAATCTGTTATGTAAATCTGGATTCCAATTTCCTCACGGTGATAAATAACGTATCCACGGAAGTGGCAGTTTACTCTATCGTGAATTCACTGGTAGAACTTGACAATATCAATAAAGTACAGATCCTGGTCAATGGCGAAGTGCCGCCTACTTTCAGCAATTCCACGTTTGAAAGAAACCTGGATTATGTTACGACATTGGAACAGTAAATATTTACGGATATGGATTGCTTTGCGTTTTATCGCAGAGACAGTCCGTTCTGTGGTGCAGGCGCGTAAGACGTATGCAGAAAGGAATTTAATGAGACGACCACTTTTTACAGTGTGTTTGTGTCTCGTGACAATAATCGCAATAATGAGAATACTGGCAGGGGTGGGAACCGGTGAAGATACCGGCCTGCCGCCTGACGGAAGTCCGGTGAAGATCACGGGACGGATAGACACAAGAACTTCTGAAACGATTATTCTGAAATCAATTTCTATTATTCAAAACGATCTAAAATATTCCTATTCTGGAAAATTACAATGTGAGTTGACAAACACACAGGAGGTACAGAGCCTGAGACTGGGCCAGCATATTGTTCTGGAAGGCGTTTTTTCGCACTTCGATGCTGCGACCAATCACGGGGAATTTGACGTGCGGGCCTATTCTGCGGGAAAGGGCATCGGTGGCAGAGTGCGGAAAGCACAGGTTCTGGCAGCGGAGGAGGACTATAGCTTTTTGAGAGAAAAGTTGTTTGCCTTTCGAAGGAGATTACACGACAGACTGGCAAAGGTATTCCCGGAGAAAGAGGCTTCCGTTATGCAGACATTACTGCTGGGGGAGAAGGAAGAACTGGATGCGGAGGTAAAGGCGCTGTACCAGAGGAATGGGATCGCTCATATCTTAAGCATTTCAGGGCTACATATTACTTTGCTGGGGATGGGATGCTACCGGCTGCTTAAGAGACTGGGGGCTCCGGTCAGAGTGGCAGCAGCGGGAGGTGCCATGACACTGCTTCTGTACGGTATGATGGTGGGCATGAGTGTATCCGCCAGCCGTGCCATAGGAATGTATCTGCTGCAGATGTTGGGGATATTCGTGGGAAGGACTTACGATATGCTGACAGGTGTGGGGCTGTTGGCGGCATTGCTGGTGTTGCAGCAACCGGAGCGGCTTGGGGATGTGAGCTTTTTGATGTCTTTTGGGGCGGTGCTGGGGATCTGCTTGTTGACACCGGTGTTTGCCGGGGATGGTAGGGAAGATAATGTCGGTGTGGAAACGGCCAGTGGTGTGGTGGCAGGGCTTGAAGAGAAAAAGAGGGCCGACGGGAAGCGCGGACTTGGTGAGGCATTAGGCTTTGCAGAGAAAAAGAGGACTGATGGGAAGAGCGGATTTGGTGAGAGGTCTGACCTTGACACGGAACAGAGGAGACTGGGAAACGGGGGGAACGGTTTTAGAGTACCGGCATGGCTTCTGACCGTGACAGATATTCTGGGTGATTCCGCTTACGAGAGGAACAAGTACCGGGAAGGCTGGCGGAAGGTGGTGTATGAAAGGCTTTGGCGCATGGTGTCAGCACTTAAAAGCGGTTTTGCCGCCAGTGCCGGAGTTATTCTTTTTACGCTGCCCATACAGCTCTGGTTCTTTTATGAGATCCCTGTCTACTCGGTATTATTGAACCTGCTGGTGTTGCCCTTTATGAGTGTGGTGATGGCAGGGGGAATCCTGTCATTGATCCCTGGACTGGGAATTGCAGGGACGGTGGATTGTCTGATCCTGTGGTGGTATGAATGGATCTGCGAACGGTTCGGAGAACTGCCGGGAGCGGTATGGTGCGTGGGCCGCCCGGTAAAGTGGCAGATGATCGTTTATTATAGTGGGCTATTTGTGTTGATCATTGGCAGGAATTATGCGGAAAAATGGAAGCGACAAAGACTTTATGCAGCTTATGTGGCGGAAAATAATCATGGAGACGGACACCGCGCTGAAAGAGAAAGGCAGCGTCGGGAAACACGCGGAGTGGATGATAGCGGTAGGGGTAGAAAAAGAGAGAGTAACAGAAAAAAGATGCAGCACTCTGACAGGTACTCTGAAATATGTACCACCAGATGGCGACATGTTTTAGCAAATTTTTGGTATACATGGCAGGGAGTGATGACATATAGGAACGGAGTTATGTGCCGAATTGTAGCCGCAATGATTTTAGTATTAATAGTTGGTTTACTGACCGGCAATTTTGATCGGGGAAGCCGTGTGACTTTTCTGGACGTGGGACAGGGAGACGGTATCGTGGTGGAGACCGGGCAGGGGGCATATCTTTTTGACTGCGGCAGTACCAGTCGGAGGAAAATCGGTGAATATGTGTTGAAGCCTTATCTCAAGAGCCGGGGAATCCAGTCTCTACGCGGTGTGTTTGTATCGCACCCAGATGAAGACCATATGAATGGCATATTGGAACTGCTGGAGAATGGTGGAGAATGGGGAATTACCGTGGAGCAGATGTTTCTGCCTGCGATTACGGAAGCGGAGCGCAGGGAGGCTTTTGAAAAATTGCTTGTTGCCGCGGAATATGCCGGAGTACCGGTAAGTTACATAAAATGTGGCGATGAGATCAGGGATAGTCGACTCCGGCTGCGGTGTCTGCACCCGGAGGAGAATACGACCCTTGCGGATGCCAATGCCTATTCGGAATGCTTCTACGTGGAGGTATTTGCGAAAGCAGTGAAGTGGGGCGCGGCAGAGGGGATGGAAGCAAGTGGAGAGGGCGGAAGAGCTGCTAGCGAAGTTTACGGTGAGAACGGCAGCTTTGCTGTCGGAGTTACTGGTGAGAGAACCGGTCATGGCGATACCGGTGAAAGGAAAAACTTCGGCGTGGGTGCCGGGAAGCTAAGCATTCTCCTGACAGGGGATGTGGAAGGCGAAGGGGAGCAGCAGCTGACACAGGAATTGCAGACGTTGAAGACGTTACAGGAAGCGAAGACGTTACGGGTAGCGCAGGAATCACAGGCTTTGCAGAATGCGCAGAAATTGCAGGAATCGCAGGAACCGCGAGAACAGCAGGAGTTGTGGGAATCACGGAGACAAGGTGGCTTCAAGGTAGACATCCTGAAGGTAGCGCATCACGGCTCAGGCTATTCCACCAGTTCTGAGTTCCTTGCCGCCGCCGGCCCCGCTGCCGCCATTATCTCCTGTGGTCGTAACAATTCCTATGGCCATCCCCATGCCGCGACGCTACAGCGCCTGGAAGATGCTAAGGTCCCCTGGTACCTCACCACTGACTATGGAGCCCTGACAGTAACCGTCGACAGTCACGGAAACCGGCTGCAAGGGTATCTGAGAAGAAAATAAGCCGTTGGGGTTCTAGGTAGTTGGGGCATGAGAGGAAGAAAAGTAAGAATAAGCCCCGAGGAAGCCAAGAAGCCGGGGGGTGAGAGAAAGAAAAGTAAGAATAAGTCCCGGGGAAATCGAGAAGCCGGGGCATAGGAGGAAGAAAAGTAAGAATAAGCCCCGGAGAAGTCAAGAAGCCGGGGCGTAGGAGAAAGAAAAGTAAGAATAAGCCCCGGGGAAATCAAGAAGCCAGTGTGCAGAAGGAGGAAAAGTGAAAACTACACGCGAAAATATACAAAACAGAATAGAAGAAATTAATAAGGAATTAGAAAAGATAACAAAATTGGACAAAAAATTTCCGCAAGGAGAATTGCAATGCTTCAAAAATGAAAACCGCTACAAATGGAAAGTAAAAGAGGAAAATGGAATACGCTATCTTCCGAAAACCGAAAGAAATCAGGCAGAAATACTGGCATTGAAGAAATACTATGAGTATAGAAAAAAGGAATTGGAGAGTGAAGCAGCGGGATGGGAAGCCTACTTGAAGAAGACAGACAAGATGAAAATAAACTCCGAACATCTATTAAATCATCCGGAATATGGAAAATTGCTGGCTAAGAATTTCAGACCATTGGATAAGGAACTAGAGCGGTGGCAGGAGGAACCCTATGAAAAATGTACAAAGCATCCGGAAAATTTATTGGTACAAGGAACGCATGGGAAGATGTTGCGGTCTAAATCAGAAGCAATTATTGACAGAGCACTATATCAAAACAAAATACCATTCCACTATGAAGAAAAACTGATTTTGGATGGAATAATGTTATATCCGGACTTCGTGATGCGACATCCCTTTACGGGACAATATTTCTATTGGGAGCACTTTGGGATGATGGATAATCCGGATTATTGCAATCATGCTTGTGACAAAATAAAGCTATATTGCCGACATGGTATCATTCCTTCGGTAAATCTGATTCTCACCTATGAAACAAAGCAGTGTCCTCTGAATGCAGACAAAGTAGAAATGATCTTGCAGGAATATTTTGGTTGTAGCAAATGGGATGCCGTGGTAGGATAAAACATATCAGTAATAGTAAAATAAGGGGGATATGCAAAATGAAGCACCTGATCATTGTAAAATTTAAAGAGAATATATGGAACCGGGAGGATGCGGCGAGCAGGGAGATGCTTGCGGACATCAAGAAGATCTTCAATCGGACGAAGCAGATAGAAGGCGTTCATACGGTGAACATTTATGAAAATGTGACGCCGAGACCGAACCGTCATGACCTGATGATCGAAATGGAGATGGATCCGGAGGCGCTGCCTGTGTACGATGCTTCTGCGACCCATCAGGAATGGAAGGCAAGGTACGGGAAGTATATTCAGACTAAGACCATTTTTGATTACGAATAAAAGTATATAATTTTATGAAATGGTGAAAACCAGAATAAAAGAAAATCAGCATGAAAGAATACCAACATCTGATCGGCAGGATAATCATTGTGGCAGCTATTGTGATTGCGGAAGATTGACCGCACATGCGCTGGAGCAGCTGGATGGAAGTATTGGTGCAGGTTTTAATACGATTGCAAGTCAGATCTATTAACAGATGACAGAAGGGCTGGAGGCAGCTATGGAAGAATTTGATATCAGAGAAGCTACGCCGGAAGATGCGGAGAAGATCATCGCATATTTAGCGCAGGTAGGTGGAGAGACAGATTATCTGTCCTTTGGAAAAGAAGGGCTTCCTATTTCGACAGAAGAGGAAGAGAAATTTATACAGAATATAAATAAGGAGGAACATTCCGTTCTCTATGTAGTATGGAAAAATGGAGAGATTATCGGAGATGCCAGTCTAAGCGGATTTTCCAGAAGGATGAGCCACCGCGCCGAATTCGGAATCTCTGTGGTCAAGTCGGAATGGGGGCAGGGAATTGGTAGTGCGCTGTTACAGAAATGCATTATGTATGCTAAAGAACATGCGATAGAACTGATCAATCTGGAAGTTCGAAGCGATAATATACGAGCTATTCATGTCTATGAGAAATATGGCTTCCGGAAAATCGGGACCTCGCCGGCGTATTTTAAGATCGACGGGGAATACTACGATTTTGATCTGATGGTATTAGATCTTAGATAGGAAAACTACAAAGAAACACAAAGGAGCCATAACACCATGGAATTTTTTGACATCGTAGATGAAAAAGGCATTCCCACAGGGGAGACCATAGAACGCACACAGGCGCATGAAAAAGGTGTCCGCCACAGAACCGCCCATATCTGGATCGTGAGGGAACAGGACGGAAAAGCCCAGCTGTTATTGCAGAAGCGCTCCGCTGAGAAAGACAGTTTTCCGGGGCGGTTTGATACCTCTTCTGCCGGGCATATTCAGGCGGGGGACGAGCCGGAGGAATCTGCAATACGGGAACTTTACGAAGAACTGGGAATCCAGGCATCTAAAGAGGAGCTGCAATTCGCCGGATGCTTTGATATTCAATACGAAAAGGAATTTCATGGAAAAATGTTTCGGGACAACGAGGTTGCATTCGTCTATATGTACACTAAGCCGGTAGATGTTGCGAAGCTTATCCTGCAAAAAGAGGAAGTGGAGAGTGTGGAGTGGTTCGATATGGAGGAACTGGATGCCGCATTGCAGCCGCCTAGAGATCAGCGATTCTGCGTTCCCATGGAGGGATTCCAAATCGCGAAACAATGGCTGGAGAGCAGAAAATAAAGGCTGATCACTTCGCATAGATAGTAGAGCCAGAGAAGGAGATCGCTGAGACGCTGATGGAGGCAGAAGAATTCCGACAGGCAGAGAGAAGATAGGTATGCGCAGGTGTACCTGGCAACAGATAAGTAAAGCATATAAGTGGACAATAAAAAAGAACTGTCTTCCTGGGAAGCCAGTTCTTTTTATTGTCAATATAGCTTAATATCTGATGAAATTACTTCACAGTCACGGAAGTGATGTGAGGGTTCACACCTTCGTACCAGTACAGGAAACCTTCCATATCGATGGTGTCACCGATCTTTAAGTTCTTTACAGCGTTGTAAACATCGGTGGTGTTGTCGCACAGATAAGACTCAACGGTGAAGGTATAGGTCTGACCATTCAGAGAAACGTTGAAGTACAGGTCGTTACCGTCTTCACCGGAACCATCGTAGTTGTACAGGAAAGCAACATCATTGCCGGTGGCATCCTGGCTGGCTTCTACAGTCATACCCTTGAAAGCTACGAACTGGTTCTGGTAGTTGATCAGATCATCGGTACCTAACAGATCGGTCACATCGGTAACGGGAGCAATGTAGCTGCCCTCTTCGATCTCGAAGGTAGCACCTTCAGCGATCTCTACTTCACCGGACCACTCGGTCTTATAACCGGTTACTTTGATCTTGGTACCGGGTACCAGCTTAGCATAATCCTCTTCGGAACATGCGGCATTATAAATGAAGTAAGCACCGTCCTGATCCTGGGTGTACAGGGTAGCCTTGTCTTCCCACCAGGACTGTTTAGCCTGAACATAAGCCTCGATCACAACTTCGGAATCGAGATCAGCAGCCATGTACTCTTCATAGGTCATAACACCCTCGGACTTCTCATCAGCAACAGCTTCAGCAGCCTCGGTAGAAGCTTCCGTAGCAGCGGCTTCGGTAGTAGCGGCTTCGGTAGTAGCAGCCTCGGTGGTGGCAGCAGCGGTAGATTCAGCAGCAACGTCTGCATTGCTGTTTCCACATGCAGCGAGAGACAGAACCAAAGCCATAGCCATGGTTAATGCAAGTGTCTTCTTTTTCATAATAATCCTCCATTCCTGCGCTTTGTGGCGCATATGGGTCTGTGCAGATACACAGACATCTCCTCAATTTATCCGGCGCATTCAGACACCGAACAGTTCCATTATACCTGAAATGCAAGATAAATCAAGATTTTTTGCAAAAAGAGCCCCATGCGCAGGATAATACCACCAGATATTATCTTACGAATGGGGCTGAAAAATTACTTCTTTCTGTTTTTTAAATATTCCCGCCCTACATACAGGAGGATCAGAACCCAGGTGACTGCAAGTGTGCTTAACAGGATCACGGAAGCCCGGGGCATGGCACCCAGTTCCTTTTTGCCGAAGGAGGCATCACTTCCCTGACCGAGACGGTACAGGCTTTCTACATCGCTGTAAAGCTTTTGCATGTAGGTATCATCCACAGTCTCTTTTCTGCGGGTGGACTTCACCACGTTTTCAATCAACTGTCCGGAAGCGTCACGTAAGGATGCGGAACCATTGAAGACCGGTGTAACGAAGGTGCTGTCTACGTTGTCAAGCAACAGTTTGGAAGCTTCAATCTTCACTGCATAATGTGTACCGTTATCCGCACCGCACTCGGACAGATACTCCTGATACTCTGCGGAGTTCTGTGCCTTAGAGGTTACAGGTACATAACCTTCTGTCTCGGAATAAGCGATCTGCACATCGTTGGTAAGCAGATACTGGGCAAACAGCCAGGATGCCAGTACTTCCTGGGAGTCTGATTTATTGAAAACGCAGACGGAAGGACCCTGAGAGATCATTTCGGGATGCTCCGGGTCAAACTGGGGAATCATCCGCACGGCGGTCTCAAACTGCACCAGAGAGTCCTCGCTGATATCTGACAGCGGAGCGTCCGTACCCATCCAGGTGGCTCCGGCAGTGGAATCAATGGCGAAAATACATTGCCCGGCATTCAGGAAGTTCGCGGGATAACCGGAGATCTTGAAGGTGGAAAAGGCACCGCTTTTTACATGTCCGGCAATATCGTACAGGAGATCCGTGGTGGTATCGTTGAAAAGTTCAATGCTGCCGTCAGCTGTGGAATATCCCGCGTTCTTTTGCTTTAACATCTGGATCATCATGTTGTCGGTGGACTTATAGATAAACGGGATCAGTACATTCTGCCCATTGACCACATAGGTGCCGTCCGCATTCTGGGCGGTGGCAGCCTCGGATACTTCCCAGATGAAGTCCCAGGTCAGTACATCCGGCAGAGTATATCCAAGATTTTCCACGTAGGTCTTATTCACGTAGCAGGCCTCAGTGGAACGCATGTAAGGAACGGCATAGTAATGACCGTCGATGGAGCATTCATTCAAAAACTGAGGAATGACTTCTTCTCTGGCAGGACCGTCATAGGCAAGCTCCGTGCCGCCCAGACCGTATTTCTCATTGGCAAACAGGTCATCCAGAGGAACTACGGTATTCTGTCCGGTGAGGTAGGTGGCAATGTGATCCGGGTAGGTGATGCAGACATTGGGTGTCGTATTGGTGGAAATATTGGTAATGACATCGTTGTAAATTTTGCCGTAATCCGTGTATAGATTCAGGTTCACCGTGATATTGGGATACAAGGCTTCAAAATCTGCAATGGCTTTTTTGTAGATTTCCGTCTGGGTCTTGTTGGTATCGTTTTTCGCCCAGAAAGTGATCTCATAGTTTCTGGAAGTATCGAATTCCTCCGGAACAGTGAATTCCGGCAGCCCCTTGGACCCATGGCAGCCGGTCAGAGACAGGGACAGCCCGCCCAGGGCACATAAGAGTGCCAGATTTTTGCTAAATCGACTCATCCTTTGGTACCTCCTCTGGCAACGCCTGCCATGACTTTTTTACGGAATACGAGGAACAACACCACCAGAGGAACGGAGATCACGACCACCGCAGCCATCATGGCGGGGATGTTCTCTCTGCCGAAACCATTCTCACGGATCTCCTGGATGCCGTTGGATACCAGATAGTAATCCGGATCATCGGTGATCAGTCTGGGCCACACATAGGAGTTCCAGCATTCAATAACCTTTAGGATCACGATGGTGATCAGCGTGGGTTTGCAGATGGGCACCATGACCTTGCGCAGATATCGCAGATCGGAAGTACCGTCTACCTTGGCGGCATAATACAGCTCGTCCGGAATCTGTGCAAAATTCTCCCGCAGCAGATAGATATAAAATACGCTAGTCACGGAAGGCAGGATCAGACCGGTGAAGGTATTGCGCAGATCCAGATTCGTGATGGTGGTGAAATTCGTAATGACCACCAGTTCATTGGGAATCATCATCAGAGATAAAAATAACGTAAAGATCAGATCTTTTCCGGCAAAGTTCAACCTTGCAAAAGCGAAGGCTGCCAGGGTGATGACCACCAGCATGATGGCAGTGGTGACCACGGTGAAAAACAAAGTGTTCCACAGGTATCTTCCCAGAGAAACAGTGGTAAAAGCGTCCACGTAGTTCTGCAAAGTGGGAGACAGGGTGAAAAACTTCGGAATATATTCTGCATTATAGGAGCCGTAGCTTTTTACGGAGGTCAGTACCATCCAGTAAAAAGGGAACAGTACGATCAGTGCCCACAGACACAGAAAAAGGTAGACGATCCCATTGCGGATATTGCCGCGGATCCGGGTGCGTTTCTCGATTCTTTCATAATCAGATGTAACATCAGACATCACAAAGACCTCCTTTCCTATACATAGTGGACATGCTTTTTGCTGACCAGCAGATTGATGCAGGTGATGGTCAGGACGATGGCAAACAGCAGGATCGCCGCAGCGGAAGCATAGGAAGGATATCCGCCGCTGTCACCGTAGAGCATGTCGTAGACGTAGCCGACGATGGTATTCATCTCTGCGGCATTTAAGTTTGTGCCGAAGAGCGCTACGGCATCACTGTAGGCTTTGAATGCGCCGATAAAGCCGGTGATGATCAGGTAGAATACCATGGGGGAGATCATGGGCAGTGTGATCTTGGTAAACATCCGGAAACGGGAAGTGCCGTCCACTCTTGCCGCATTGTAGTACATGGGGTTCACACTGGCGAGAGCACTGGTCAGGATCAGGATCTTAAAAGGCATAACGATCCAGATGGTGTAAAAACACAGCACGAACATTTTCGCCCAGTAGGGTCCGTCGATGAAATCCACGGAGCTGCCGCCGAAAAACTGGATCAGTAGATTGATCAGACCGTCGGAGTAAGGAGTCTTTTTGAAAAGAATCATGAAGACCAGACCGACCGCCAGAGTATTGGTCACGTAGGGCAGGAAAAATATGGTCTGGAACAGATCCCGCAGCGGTTTGATGGAGCTTAAGGCAGCGGAGATCAAAAGCGCCAGCCCGGTGGAGACCGGAACGGTGATGATGACCAGAATGAAGGTATTTTTCAATGCCTGTAAAAAGTACGGATCGTGGAGCACATAGGAGTAATTGTACATGCCTATGCCGTAAAAGGTCTGGGATGCAGAATTGTAACCCTCTTCAAAGGAGTACACGAATACGTCGATAAGAGGATAGATCATAAAAGCACCCAGAAACAGGAATGCCGGCAATAGATAGAGCCAGGCTTTCATATTTTGTTTTTCCATAAGAAACCTCAATTCTTTCTGCAGCCCATGAATACCGCCGGACTGCAAAATCGGATAAAATATTAAAAACGGATGCGTTCTTCGGTGTCGGTGCAAAAGAGGAATACTTTTGCGGGCTTTAAGCCGAAATGCACTTTTCCGGTGGGAAGAGATTTCCCTTCGTCCGCATCAATGATGGAACGGATGGTAACATTCTGGGACTGCTCATGGGTGGAAACAATGCTCACATCCCGGCCCATGACCTCCAGACGTACCAGATCGCAGGAGAGCGGTCCGTCCTCTTTTAAGATGAAGCCTTCCGGGCGGATGCCGACATGCACGGGCTGATCCGATACTCCGGGAGTGGACAGGACAGCTTCGGAGCCAATATATAACTGCTCATTTTTTACCTCACCGGAAAATACATTGATGGGAGGTGTGCCGAGGAACTTTGCAACGAACAGATTCACGGGATCATCATATACGTTCTGGGGCTTGCCGATCTGCTGTACGATACCGTCCTTCATCACGACGATCATATCGGAGATGCTCATGGCTTCGTCCTGATCGTGGGTAACGAAGATGGTGGTGATCTGCGTCTCCTGCTGGATCCGGCGGATCTCTTCTCTGGTCTGGAGACGGAGTCTGGCATCCAGATTGGAGAGAGGCTCGTCCAAAAGAAGAACGCGAGGCAGCTTGACTAAGGCTCTGGCGATGGCAACACGCTGCTGCTGACCGCCGGAGAGCTCATTGGGTTTGCGCTCTAACAGGTGATCGATCTGTACCAGCTTTGCCGCTTCCAGCACGCGCTTACTCATCTCTTCTTTGGAAAGTTTGTCAGCACCCTTCAGATTCTCTAGAGGGAACTGAATGTTTTTTTCCACAGTGAGGTGGGGGTAGAGGGCATAGTTCTGGAACACCATGCCGACACCGCGGTTCTCGGGCGGAAGTCCGGTGACATCATCTTCGCCGAAAAAGATTTTGCCCTCGGTGGGTTTCAGCAGACCGCAGATCAGATTCAGGGCAGTACTTTTGCCACAGCCGGAGGGACCTAAGAGTCCGATCAGCTTGCCGTCGGGGATCTCGAAGTCGAAGTCATTCACGGCAATGACATCCTCGCGATTCTTCCTGCCGCGGACAGGACCGCGGGCGGGGAATTTCTTGGTCAGATGCTGTAATACGATTTTCATGTGTATATTTCCTTTCTTAATTAATGAATCTAAATCCCATAGGAGTCCTTCAAATCACTGGATATATGATCCAGGTCGGGGTATACGAAGCTTTCGGAGATGCCGAATACCCGCAGGCTTTCTATAAAGTATTGTTTCCGCCCGGAGGGAATAATGATCTTATACAGCATATTTTCATCGCAGATGTCTTCCAGACGTTCCAGAGAGTTATGTACGGTGAAGTTGGAGTACTGGGAATACATGCGGAGGTTGTTTTCTGTGGAGCTGCAAGCCAGGATCTTGTTTTTCAATTCCGGATTGTGGTGGTTGTGTTTGAAGGCGGGCAGCAGCATTTCCTGGGTGGTGTCCGCATCAATGGGATAGATGCAGTTGCCGAAGCCTTCCTTCTCGTTCAACAGACCCGGTGTCAGTACCCAGACGCAGGCATCGGTGTCTGGAGTCTCCCGGTAAGTCTCCGTGGCGAAAAATACGGCGATCAGGGGAGACTGAGTCCAGTCTAACATTCTCGTGGGCAGACCGTAGTGCTGCATCAGGGAGACCCAGCCGGCGTAATTGTGTTTGTCGGGAGGATTGTCCAGGATCTGTCTCGCCCGGATATAGAAATCATTGGCAATATAGCGTTCGGAGTCCAGTCTTTTCTGGCTTCGTTGGATGGAAGGGATCAGAGTCAGATCCGCGTTCTCTTCCCCGCGGAACCAGAGGCGGACGCCGTGCTTTTGGCGTAACGTACTGACGAACTGCAGGAGTTCATCGATGGTGCTTACTTTTTGTGTTAACATGATAGACCTCGTTCTTATTTTATCCTAGTTGGATGCCTGCGGATTGTTTTGTGCTATTCGCATATCGGGGCATCAAGCTACTTTATTATAGATGGTTTTTCTCAGTTGTACAAGTATCCATTCTGTGGTATGGTAAAAGAAAGAATACGGAAAACGTTTTTATAATAAAAATAAAGCACACAGGAAGGAGTACACTATGGCAAAATGGCTTGATAATGCAATCTTTTATGAAATTTATCCCCAGTCTTTTCTGGATACCAATGGTGACGGTATCGGTGATTTTCAGGGTATCATAGAAAAACTGGATTATATTAAGGAACTGGGATGTAATGCGATCTGGATGAATCCCTGTTTTGCATCCCCCTTCGGAGACGCAGGCTATGATGTGGCGGACTACTATCAGGCAGCTCCCAGATACGGCACCAATGCGGACCTGAAGCGCCTGTTTAACGAAGTACACAAGCGGAATATGCATATCCTGTTAGACCTGGTGCCGGGACATACATCTGTGGCACATCCCTGGTTTAAGGAGTCCTGTAAGGCAGATCGTAATGAATTTACTGATCGTTATATCTGGACCGACAGCACCTGGGGACAGTTGGAGAATATGGGAAGTCTGTGCGGTATCTCCGAGAGAGAGGGCTCAGTGATCGTGAACTTTTTCGCACACCAGCCGGCACTCAATTACGGATTTTATAAAAAGACACAGGACTGGCAGCAGGATCCCGATGATCCGGGTCCTAAGGCGACGCTTGCAGAGATGGAAAATGTCATGCGGTTCTGGATCGGCATGGGCTGTGACGGTTTCCGTGTGGATATGGCAGGTTCTCTGGTGAAAAACGATGAGGACGGCAAGGGAAACATTGCTCTGTGGAGAAAGGTAAGAGCGTTCCTGGATGCAGAGTTCCCCGAGGCAGTGTTGGTATCCGAGTGGGGAGAACCGGACAAGTCCCTGCAGGGCGGCTTCCATATGGATTTTTTACTTCATTTTGGACCGTCTCATTATAACGATCTGTTCCGCTGCGAGGAGCCTTTCTTCTCCGGAAGAGGTAAAGGCGATGTGGCAGCCTTCGTGGAGAAATATAAGGAAAATTATGAAAAGGCACAGCGCAAGGGTCTGATCTGTATTCCCTCTGGCAACCATGATATGGATCGTCTGGCGAGAAGCATTCATGGGGAGGAATTAAAGGTGGCATTTGCATTCCTTCTGTCCATGCCAGGTGCACCGTTCCTGTATTACGGTGATGAGATTGGTATGCGCTATGTGGAAAATCTGCACTCCGTAGAGGGCGGTTACGGACGCACCGGTTCCCGCTCGCCCATGCAGTGGGATCATACCACCAACGCCGGTTTCAGTGCGGCACCGAAGGAAAAACTTTATGTCAAACAGGACGAAGCCACTGACCGTCCCACGGTGGAGGCGCAGATGGCAGATCCGGATTCCCTGTATCATGAGATTCAGAAATTAATTAACATCCGTCAGGCGCACAGCGCCTTGCAGAGCCGCGGAGAGATTGAGTTCGTCTATGCCGAGGCTGACCAGTATCCGTTGGCCTACCTGCGCAG
>OMBR01000778.1_pt1 | contig 14394 bp, 11 predicted proteins | sample 1674041 | NCBI WGS metagenome assembly OMBR01 (sample SAMEA103958138, study PRJEB25191) | human gut metagenome | biome: human-associated habitat [ENVO:00009003]; feature: intestine environment [ENVO:2100002]; material: feces | place: Germany | collected 2013/2015
CCAGTGGGACTGGGAAAAAGTAATTTCCAAAGAAGAACGCAACATGGAGACACTGGAATACACTGTAGGAAAAGTATACAGTGCACTCAAAGAAACCGAAGCCTACATGGCACGCCGTTACAATTATATTGAAGAATTCCTTCCGGATGAAATCAGCTTCATCACATCCCAGGAACTGGAAACCATGTATCCGGACAAGACACCAAAGGAACGTGAATACCACTTTGCCAAAGCCAAAGGTGCCGTATTCATCAAACAGATCGGTAAGACCCTTGCCTCCGGACAGCGTCATGACGGACGTGCACCGGACTACGATGACTGGGAACTGAACGGTGATATCATCGTCTACTATCCGGTACTCGATATCGCACTGGAGCTTTCTTCCATGGGTATCCGTGTCGATGAAGATGCACTCCGCCGTCAGTTAAAGGAAGCCGGCTGCGAAGAACGCGCCGAGATGGATTTCCAGAAAGCATTACTGAACGGAAAACTTCCGTACACAGTCGGAGGCGGAATCGGACAGTCCCGAATCTGTATGTTCTATCTCCGCAAAGCCCACATCGGAGAAGTCCAGTCCTCCATCTGGCCGGACGACGTCCTCGAAGAAGCCGCATCCCGCGGAGTGTACTTACTGTAATACATAACCAACCATTATCACAATTTGATAATTTACCATAAAAATGGGGATGTGAAAAAACTCGATTGAGTTTTTTTACATCTCCCTTTTTGTACCTGTTGTGTATAAATGACTGAAATCATGCGCAAAGAAAGCGCACTTCCCCTACCCCATAGAAATTCTTTTTTTGAATCTATGCGGCAGTTCTGTTTCTCATCTTTTTTTTCTGATATTTATATAGATTGTGGCCTATCGCCACGAGTAAAACTTCCAGTTTGACTGAATGAATACCTCTTCGGACAATTCTCTTGTACCAACGGTCGTTTTTCATAATTCCGAAAGTGCCTTCTGCTTGTATCGAACGGTTCATTCGTAATAACGCACCGTGGATACTTTCTAGGTTTTCGATTACTTCCTGATGCATGGAAGTTAATTCCTGATTGATCCGAACGGTTCGATTCTTATCTGTCTTCTTGCATTTCTCTGCATATGGACATCCACTACAGTCTTCGCATTCATACAATTCATCCTTACGTCCGTATTGATTTCCCCTCACATTTTTTCTGTATAAAAAATGGAATGCTTTATCGTTAGGACATCTCATGACACCTTGCTCATCAATTCTGAAGTTAACTGCACGAAATGGATCTTCATGATATTTCTGATCCTTAGTTTCCTTTTTAAACATTGGAAATTTCATATACTTTTCAATTCCGTTCTGTTCACAGAAAATATAATTGTTGTATGAGCCATATCCAGCATCTGCCACAGGATATTTGGGATAGAATCCATAAGTTTGTTTGAAGTGCTCCATCAAAGGAACGAAACAATCCATATCCGAACGATAATGGTTCACGTCAACAACTGCAATATATTCATCTGCTACACCAATCTGTACATTATATGCTGGCAGAAGCTGATCATTGCCCATGTAATCCGTTTTGATACGCATAAAGGTAGCTGAGTTATCTGTTTTAGAGTAACTGTTTCGATTAGGACCACAGATTTCAATTTTTTGTATGTATTCTTGAAGTTTCTGACAGAAAGTAGTCAAGTGTTCATAATGACGCTGTTCTTTGGATTTTCGCTTTCCACTTCCGTAAACAAATGTACTTGTATCCAGTTCCCATAAAAGTACTAGCTGCTCAACGATTTCATTCAGATAATCCGGTACATACTCCGGATTTGTTGTGATCTGCACCCCGCTCCATGCGATTTCTGCATTAATCTCCTCAATCTCCGCAGTGATTTTTCATAAAGCTTGTAACGGAACTTTTCGGTAGCTTTCTTCCATACCCAAGTATACTTGTTTGCGTTTGCTTCAAACTTGGAGCCGTCGATGTAGAGATGTTGCAGATCTACATGCTCATCGTTAAAGATAGCATGATTGATGTCGTTAAAAATGTTTTCAATCTTATCTTGAAGTATTTCATTGATGAAATATCCAAAGGTTCTGTATGACGGAGTCTGATGATCCATGAGATACATGAACCTGATATTAACTTTGCAGTTGTCTTCCAGTTCTCTCAGAGAGCAGTAGCCGCTAGTCATAAATCCGAAAAGTACTGTTTTTAACATGTTGACTGGATTATATCTGAGTCGTCCGGTTGTGTACTCCGGAATATCCGTCAGATACTTGTTTAAATCGATTCCTCCCATCAATCTGTCAAATGTTAAAACAGGATCCAGCAGATCCAAACAATCTGAAAGAAACAGTGGTAAATATCCTTGTTTTGAATTACAATAATTATTGTGTAAAGTTTTCATCGCAAGTTAATTTTACCACAAAAATAGGACCTTTCGCATGAACGAATGGTCCTATTTCTTTTAGGGACTTATTTCACAGCCCCTTTAAAATATCTTACTCTTCTAACTTTTATTCATCTAACATGAGCAATCCCTTTTTCGCCTTATTCTTAAGACGTTCCATTTGCTCCTTTTCAATCTGCTGAATACTTTTTTCCGGTGTCGGCAAATCTTCCGGCATTGTTCCACCAATTTTTTCAATGGCATTTCTTACTTCTCTTCCTACATTGTAATGAACAGAGGTTGCTTTATCTGCTCCCTGCACCTTATCTTTTCGAATTTTCTCTTCTGTTTGGGAAATACGGAAAAGTTTTGCAATCAACTCTGTGCTACCCATGTAGTCGAGTATCTTCTGTCCCACCTCCAACTGCTTTTTTGCATGAATATCATCCACATCCATTCCACCGTACAATCCCATGTAACCTGCATTCTGGAATATTGCAAATTCTTCATTCGTTATAACTCCGGCATTATGTGCTGTCTCTGCAAGCATCTGATTCCATTGCTTAATATCCCCTCGCACTACCAGTCTTCGATTATCTTCGTCCAATTCATTAAAATGATCTGCGACTTCCTGACGATAAGTTTGAATTGCAAAATATGTTTGTCCTAAAGCAATCACTTCTTTACGTGGATCTCCATTTTGTACGATCAAATAACACGCATATCTTGACAACTCATAATCTTTCTTCGGCTTTGATGTTGCACCTGCTTCTACGATTTTGCTGACCTCAGCAAAATCGTTGGAAACACTGTGTCCGCTGTTCTCACAAGCAATCATCGCTCTATCAATAACCTTTGAGAAATTACGCCACTGTGCATAATCCAGTGCAGGTCCCAATTCTCTTGCGCTCCAATATTCACTTCCATCTTCTCGAATACGCTTAATATCTTCAAAACGTTTATATTCTATCGCATTTAAATCACTCATATATGATCCGGCTCCTTTTCATCCATATTTATATTATCGCACACTTTTTAAACTATGTATATTTTTTATACGTTCCAGCATCTGCCGTGCCAGCCGGTCCATGCCCGGAATCTCCCAAATCACTACGTCCTGTTGTATGTTATTCATTTGTAAAATCATTGAATTTCGTATCGTATTTGCATCAAATTTTACCGATATATCACTGATTTGTTTGCAGAATTGCTTACGTCACTGCGAATTGTTTTTTAAATGCGCATATGATTATAATATTCATCTTATATTTTGTCGCTTAACTCATTTTATAATATGTAAAAATTGAGCCGCAATATTACGACTCAACTTTTATACAAAAGGCTTGTTCCTTATTTCAATTTTAATACACCTCCGCCGAAGCTGACGTTGCCAGTCCACCCTCACTGGTCTCCTTCAGGCAGGTCGGCATTTGATTTCCGATACGACGCATACTGTCAATGACATCATCCGGCGTAATGGCACTACGAATGCCGGCGAGTGCGAGCTGCGCAGAAGTCACTGCATTGACCGCTCCATACGAATTTCGTTTGATGCAAGGCACTTCTACAAGACCTCCCACCGGATCACAGGCAAGTCCCAGCATATTTTTCAACGACAACGCTGCTGCATGCATCACGGTCTGCGGATCTGCTCCCTGTAAATAAGCAAGTGCTCCTGCACTCATCGCAGCTGCCGAACCGATTTCCGCCTGACATCCACCTGCTGCACCTGCAATAAAAGCATTCTCTGCAATTACTTTTCCAATTCCTGCAGCCACATACAATGCCTGTACCATCTGTTCTTCTGTCGCAGAGAACTGTTCTTCAAAGCTTAAAAGTACTGCTGGCAAAACACCACAGGAACCTGCGGTCGGAGCTGCCACAATTCTTCTCATACACGCATTGGATTCGCCCATTTTGATTGCTTTTTCCATAACAAGACCAATAAAAGCACCACAGATATTTTTCCCGGACGCATTATATTGGTGCAGTTTTTCTCCATCACCACCGGCACGTCCGCTGGCCGATCGCAAATTGCCATTGTAAGAAGCATCTGCATATTTCATCGCCTCATACATCTGATGCATTTTCTCATAAGACTGCTCCTGTGTCCGCTCACTGGCATCCATGTCTTCCTGCTGCACAATCTGCCATATTTCTTTTTTCTGGTGTACTGCCAGTTCCTGTAATTCCTGTAATGTATGATATTCTGTCATGAACAATCTCCTTACCTGCTACACGCCCTCAAAATATGTCACTTTCATTACGCCCTCTACATGAGAAAGCCAGGCAATCCCATCCTCCGGAATCGGCTGATCACATTCCACGACCATAACAGCCATCTGTCCTTTTGCCGAACGGTACAGCTGCATGGTTGCGATGTTCACACTCTTGTGCGCAAGCATGGAAGTTACTTCCGATACATGCCCCGGCTGGTCCAGATTGTGGACAATCAATGTCGGATGTTCTCCGGAGAAATTTGTGTTAATTCCATCGATTTTATCGATATTGATACTGGAACCTCCAATGGAAGACACCTGTACCTCAATGGATTTTTCTCCCACACCCTCTAATCGGATAACAGCTGTATTCGGGTGGGCATCCTCCAGACGCGCTTCGCCAAATATAATTTCGATTCCCCGTTTCTGTGCGATTTCAAAACTGTCAGCAATCTCATAATCGTCCGGCTGCATACCAAGAAGTCCCGCCACAATTGCTTTCTTTGTACCGTGCCCCTCTCCTGTTGCAAGAAAAGAACCATATAACAGAATCTCTGCTTTCTTTATGGGTTCTCCAAGTAATTTTCCCGCTACGTACCCCATGCGAACTGCCCCTGCTGTGTGGGAACTGGAAGGACCTACCATAATCGGGCCAACAATATCAAATAAATCCAATATGTTCCTCCTTTTTTCCTATGAACTGCTTACAAGTACTTCTGTTCAAACTCCCCAATCTGCATCGGTTTTCCGAAATAATACCCCTGAATCATACTAATATTCATCTGCTGTACAACCTCAAGCTGTTGCTCCATCTCTACACCTTCCACACAAACATGAACGCCAATAGCGCGTGCCAATTCTGCGACCATTTTGACAAATGCATTCGAAAAATCATCTTCTCCCAGGTGTTCAATAAAGCAGCGGTCGATTTTGATTATGTCAATCGGCATCTCCCGGATATGGTTCAATGAAGAATATCCGGTCCCAAAATCATCCAATGCGACTTTCACACCAAGACTCTTGATTTCACTTAGGATTTTTTTCATGCGAACCATATCGTTGATGGCAAGACTCTCTGTCACTTCAAGTGTAAGATTCGCCGGATTGATATGTGAATCTTCAATCGCGGATTTAATTTTCTTTACAATATCATTCTGCAATAATTGCACAACAGATAAATTTACATTTACCTTGTAATTCGGATGTCCCATGTCATTCCAGTATTTGCAGCGTTTTACAGCCTGCCGTAACACATACTCTCCAATTGGATTGATCAGGCCCAGATACTCCGCAAGAGGGATAAAATCATTTGGACTGACAAATCCCATCACACTGGAATTCCACCGCACAAGTGCCTCTGCTCCGCAACACACATTTTTTTGATCTTTTGTATCAATGATTGGCTGATAATACACTTCAAATTCACTGCATTCATTCATAGCCGCTGTACGCATATTTTTCTCCAGATCAAGTCTGTGACTTGCGGAATCCGCATCCGTATCATTATTATAATATTCAATGCGGTTTTTTCCACGTCGTTTTGCACGCATAAGTGCCATGTCCGACTTGCGAATCAACTCATCTACGGTAGTTCCATCTGTCGGAAAGTATGCAATTCCCATACTCATGGTACAATAATAATCTTCCCCTTTTAAGAACCACGGTTTTGTAAAAATTGAAGTAATCTCTTCAATAATAGCATCTAACTTATCAAACAGTTTACCCGGAACTATAACAATAAATTCGTCCCCACCCATACGGTAACAGGTATTTGTCACGCCGCCAACACGTTGCAGACTACGTGAAATCGCCTTCAGCAAAACATCGCCATACTGATGTCCCAGACCATCATTGATATGTTTGAAGTCATCCAGATCCAGATAGAGCAATGCTCCCTTTTGATGCGCGTTCTGTGCTTTCATTACATATTTTTTCAGATCCTGTTCACAACGCATACGGTTAAAAAGTCCTGTAAGGAAATCGTTATTTGCCTGTTCTTCAATTTCTTTCTGATATATTTTTTTGTCCGTAATATCATATAATGTACAAAGGCTGACTTTTCTTCCATCCACCCAGTCGATCTCTGTTTTGTAGACATCCAGCCATCGTTCTTCTTCTACAGAATATATTTCTTCAAAATACTGTCTGCGCCCTATTTCCCGCTCCGAGAAAATCAAATCATCCAGTTTTCCTGCTGCGATTGTCTTCGCAAAGAAATCTTTGAATTTTTTGTTTGTGTACAGAAGTGTTCTGTTTTTTGTATCTGAAACATAGATTCCACTTCCCGTATTCTCCAAAATAGATTCTAAAGAAGCATATGAACTTGCAAGAGAATTCTTGGAAATACGTTTTACCAACACGCTTTGTACCACACGTTTAACATCATTTATAAATTTAATATCTTCCATCTCCCATGTACGATTTCTGTCATGTTCATAAAACCCAAGATACATGATCACCTGACCACCTGCTTCGATTGGTTGAAATACCGCTGCTGTCATCTTGCAATCTTTCATAAGCGTTTCAAACTCATCCGGCATCATCGCATCTGTGGAAATAACGTATGGTTTTCCATCAAAAAACGGTAAATCTGCTCTTTTACAATTGGACAATTTCCATAATACCGAAGCTTTTTCCTCCGTGACATGTTCACAGACCCCTTCAATCAAAAGTGTCTCAATATTCTCACGAATCAAAAATCCTCCAGTAAGTTGTAAACATTCACAAGTCTCTTTGATCACGTTTTCCACAAGGTTTGCAAACGCATCATCCGACTCCAGCGTCTGAATCACTTCCGTCATTGTCTGTAGACGCTGCAGCTGATGTTGCATCGCATTCTCAGAATTCTGACTTTTTTTCATCGCCGTCTGTGCAATCAGCTGATTGATTTTAACTTCAAACAACTGGGTAGACAGCAAAGACAAAAACTCAACGGATGCATAATAATGCGTCTCTGTAGTTGTCATCATACCTTCCGGCAGACTATTTTGTGACGTGATTTTTTCTTCCAACAGACCAACTATCACCCAGATAACCTGTGTTTTTCCTTCAATTCGCGTAGAAATTGCGCAAACTTTCACAAAATCCTGTGTGGCAGGATATTCCACCATTGTTTCAATCTGCTCGTTTTCAATTTTTGATACAAGCTGCATATATACCGATTCATTCACAAGTGAATGTACATATTCCAATTCATCTTTCGTTCCGTAGGCTTTTGTAATCACGCCTTCTTTCTGTCCCAGACAGACAACATACAAATTATTGGAATAACAGAACTGATCCTGCAGCTCCTGTAGCATTTTCGTATCAATCAACCCGTTTTCCAGATTGTCCTCCCCCTGTGGAAGTTCCAGCCCCAGTGCATTTGTAATTGCCATATATTTACCTCTTTACTCCAATGACCAATAAATAAAATCCCGTCTTTGTCTGCATGCAGGTCTCCTGCAGCAAATGTAGCTGAGTATGCAGTCGAATCTGCTTTTTCACAAAGCCAAGCTCCTGTGTATACATAATGATTACGGCTTCTCTTTGTAATATTTCCAAAGCCTTATCAAAAAAACTCTTATAAAGATGATCCAGTTCTTCCTTTGTCATTCTTCCACGAACCGGCATATTTGTAATGATCTCATCAAACTTATATTCATGCCGGAAATCAAAGAAATCCCTGTGAATAAAATGAATCAGTTCTCCCGCAGCTGATGCATTTTCTCTCGCCTTGTCAATCGCCTCTCCGAAAATATCTGTGCCGTATTTTTCTCTTGCCGGTACACGGATATCACGCTCGATCAGCATCGTTCCTACTCCGCAAAACGGATCCATAATCTGAGCATCCTCTTTTAAATATGGTGCGGTCAGTTCCATAATAAGTGCCGCTGTAGACGGATGAATGGAAGCGGAGATTGCATTTTTCCGATACTGAAATCTAACATCTACCAGTGTATAAAATTTCAGGCATGGAAAAAATTTTCCCTCCCGGTTCGCAATCAGTCGGAGTTCCACTTCGTAATCACTTGCAGAGTTGATCAGTGCTCCCCCGGAAAGTTCCTCTAATTTTGCCCCAAGTTTTCTTGTAAAACTGCTGCGTTCCTCCAGTGTCATATTTGACTTGCACTCGACGCGGAAATAAAACGGAGCATCTTCTTTGTGATATTTTCTGCACAATGCAAGCATTGGCTCCCAGATTGTCTGTGCAGCCACCTCCGGCTTTGGTTCAATCAGTGTCTGTACCGGTACTGGAAAAAGCACATCCCGGAACACACGCACCAGCATCAGTTTTGTCAGATCATCCGTGTCTGTCATCACACCAAGCGGATGCGGTCTGCCTCCGGCAAGTGATGCAACGGTTTCTCTCTGATTTCTGTTACAAAGCAAAAGCACATGATTCTTTTTCTGTTTCTTGTCAAATGTATGGTGCGTAATTCCTTCATACATAATGATAATGCGACGCAGAGCCCGCACTTCTTCTTCGATGTGTTTCTGATTCTCTACGGTCCGTTCTTTTGAAAGCAACTCATCCAGCTGCTGTTTCAACTGTGGTAAAAGCGGTTCCACATCAAATTTTGCCAAAGCTTCCAGATAAGCACTGCGGACAAACATCGTCTGTTCCTTCTGATAGGAAGTAAACAGTTTTTCCACTGCCGGCTCATATTCGATTTCACCTAATAACAATGCCGCATTCTTTCTCGTCTTTGCATCGTCACTTTCCAGCCAGTTCCAGAAAAGAGACTTGTTTTCTTCCGCAAATGTCTCCGCCTGCGCATACGCCTGTGCTTTTGCATCCTTTTTCAATTGTGCCCGCAAAGCACTGAGATTGCTGCGCACATTCTTTTGTTCCTTCAATTCCTGATAGATTGTCTCCAAAGAAATACTCCTTTATATCTAAGTTATTCCTATTTTAATTTATTTTTTCGTGTTTTACAAGACTACGACTCTTTTTTGACACCATGCTGCTGGATATATGTCACCAGATCCTGCTTGAAAGCATCCCATGCTTCAGTGTGCTCCACAAAGTACTTCGGACAATTCTTTCCCGTCACATCATAATGTCTTATGACATCTTCCACACCAAGATCATATCTTCCCATAAGCCATGTCACAAGCTGCACCAGTGACTGATAGGTCTGGTCATTGAATTTGCCCGTATCATCAGGAATGCAGCACTCAATCGCAATCGTATCAGAATTACGATCATTGGATGCATATGCAATCTCATCGCACGGAATACACTGTACGATTTCTCCCTCCAGCCCAATCACAAAATGACTGCTTGCATGGGTAATATGAGACTCCGCCAATCCCGCGAAATAATCCCTGTTCTGTTGCGCCGTCGTTCCCGGATTTGCCGTATAATGAACCACAATTCCATTCACTTTCTCCAATGCGCGTCCAGGTCTTGAGTAATCGTTGACCGGAAGTAATTCCACGTCCAGATCCGGACGGTTATCATTGTACAATGTATCTGTAATCTGGTCTGCTTTCACATAAGTTGTCTTTGCATGGTTGTGCCGTATTCGCACAATCGCTCCGATTGCAATCAAAACTACAACAGCAATCAGGATTATAATAAAAATGCGGTTGTGCAGTTGTTTTTTTCGTTTTGCTTTCTGGTAGGCGCTGCGCGCCTTTGATCTTCTCTGTGCGTCTGTCAAGGAAGTTCTCCTTTTCTGCTCGTTGTATTCCGGTGTATTTTTGCGTAGTTGTATAAATATACGATACCTCCATTGTACCACAAAAAAGAGATGTCTTGCGACATCTCTTTTGATTTCCTTCATATTTTAAGAATACATATATATATGCATCTTACATAATTTTGTGAACCCATCCTTCTGGTCCTTCGATCTCACCCATCTGGATTCCGGTCAGTGTCTCACGAAGCTTCTTTGTGTATGATCCCATTTCTTCCATTCCACTCGGGAAACAGATTTCCTTGCCGTGATCTACAATCTTTCCGATTGGAGAAATAACTGCTGCTGTACCGCAAAGTCCACACTCTGCGAAATCAGGTACCTCAGAGAATTTAACCTGTCTGTGCTCTACCGGCATGTTCAGGTACTTCTCAGCAACAACCATCAGGGATCTTCTTGTGATGGATGGTAAAATACTGTCTGACTTTGGTGTTACGAACTTTCCGTCTTTTGTAATGAAAAGGAAGTTTGCTCCACCTGTCTCCTCAACATAAGTTCTTGTTGCAGGATCGAGATACAGGTTCTCAGCAAATCCCTGCTTGTGTGCATCTACGATTGCATGTAAGCTCATTGCATAGTTCAATCCAGCCTTGATATGTCCGGTTCCATGAGGTGCTGCACGGTCAAAATCAGAAACACGGATTGTAATTGGCTTAGCGCCACCCTTGAAGTATGGTCCAACTGGTGTAACCAGGATACGGAACTGATACTCATCTGCCGGCTTTACACCGATGACTGCATTTGTTGCGATCATATATGGACGGATGTAAAGTGTTGCTCCGGAACCGAATGGAGGTACCCATGCTGCATTTGCCTTAACAACCTGCTCTACAGCCTCTACAAAACGATCCTCCGGGAATACCGGCATCTCAAGTCTCTCACAGGAATCTTTCATTCTTGCTGCGTTTAAGTCCGGACGGAAACATACGATATGTCCATCTTCAGTGGTATATGCTTTCAGCCCTTCGAAACAAGACTGTGAATACTGAAATACACCGGCACACTCATTTAATGTTACATTTGCATCTGTGACAATTGCTCCATCATCCCATTTGCCGTCTTTGTAATTGGATACGTAACGGTAATCTGTAGTCATATAACCAAATCCAAGATTGGCCCAATCAAGATTCTTTTTTTCCATTTCTATTTCTCCTCCAATTCTGTCACTTTGAAATGACTTGTTACGAATCCAGCACTCTATAACTTAGTGTTATGAAACACTGGGTTTGCTATTAATTGAAATCATTCTAGTACAATATTTTTCATTTGTCTATAGTTCCACAAAAATTTTCCCATTAAAAATTTTTATAGAACCTATAACTTTATAACATTACTTTTGATTTTTCTTTGCTATGTTCAATTTTTTTGTTCAGTTTACGGAACGGAATCGCAACAACCAGTCCGATAAAGAGAGAAACCAATACATAAATGCCAAGCGTCCGCAAGTCCTTCCAGTAATCATTCCGGTACATGCCGCCCACGCACTCACGCAATGCATTCATGCAATAAGTAAATGGCAGGAATTTGTATATCATCTGATATACTGTTGGCAGGACTTCGATAGGGAATGTTCCACCGGCACCTGCAACCTGAATGACCATAACGACAACTGCGATTGCCTCTCCGACATTTCCCATCGCAACAGTCAGGGAATAAATAAAAAGCGTAAATACAAAGCTGCTTGCCGCTGCTGCCAGCCAGAACAAAAATGGATGCGGACACTGGATATTAATATAGAACAAATCCCCCAGTACGGTAATCGCTGCCTGAATCTGTCCGATCAGAAAAAATGTAATATATCTTCCAAAGAATGCATGCAGGGAACGAACCTCTTTTAAGTCGTCCTCCCTCCTGACTTCCACATGAATGAGCGCCACTAGGATCAGTGCGCCGACCCAGATTGCCAGTACCGTGTAGAACGGTGCCATTGCCGATCCGTATGTTCTGATTGGATAAATTGCTTCTGTTTCCATGGCAACCGGTGAGGCAACAAACTGCGCAATCATCTGCGGATCCGTTTTTAACACTTCAATCATTTCATTATACTGATCATTCCCGGAAAGCGCTTTGAGGCTTTTTGACAATTTACGGATGTCTTTCTGAATACCAGCAACATAATCTTTCGTTGCTTTAATATCATCCGTTCCTGAATCCAGTGTTGTCTTATATGCTTCCAATGCATTGCTGATGTCCCCAAAGCATCCCTCCACATTGTTAAGCATTGCCCCTGTCTGAATCAGTGATTTTTCAATATTTAAAATTGTCTTACTGACATTCGGATTAATGGAATAGGTAAAGCTGTTTCGAATTTCCCGAAGACTATCCTTGCAATCCTTAATGTCAAGTTTTAATGTATTTTTCAGATGTCGGAGATTCTGCGCCGTGACTTTTCCGTCTTTTTTGAAGGTTTTAAGATCCTTTTCCAGCTGCTTATAACTTTTGTCTACTGCCGAAAGTTTCTTGTCAGTCTCCCCAAGAACATCTTTTAAAACGGTAAGTGTAGAACCCGTCACTTTTTTTACTGATTCGGTAGAATTCTGCACCGTACTGTAAGTATCTCCTTCCGAAAGACCATCCACCTGCTCGTCGAGCACACTCAAATCCTGATCCATGGAGTCGAGACTGATACTGATCAGTGATGACACCGTATCTGCAGTCTGTGCCCCGGACAAGACGCTATTCTGCATACTTGAGACCGTGTCCTGACTGCTGTTAAAAAGTCCCTGCGTATTCAAAATCAGTGTCTGTGCGGAATCCGCAAGATCCGATGCCGACCCGGTCACCAGCGAAAATGTATTTAAAATATCTACATATGTCTGAAGATTTTTATCAATGCCATCCAGCTTATCCGTAGTAACCGAAACAATATCCACGCCATTCTCATCTGTCTGGGAAAGCATCTCTCCCGATTCCGTCAGCACCTGTGTAAGCGTGCTTACAAATGTCGTATTGATCTGCTCCTGCACTGCCGTCTTTGCTTTAGATGTAATTTTGGTCGCTATGGCATTTTTTTTGCTGTTCTCGTAATAGTCAATCGCCGGATTGACCGGATCACCACCGAGGAAACTGATCATTTTCTCCGTGAAATCTTTCGGCACGATCAATGCCGCATAGTATTCTCCACTTCGAACGCCCTCTAATGTTTTTTCCTTTGAATCATCAAATACCCAACCAATCGTCGTATTTTCTTTCAGACCGTCAATCATCTTGTCCCCGATATTCAACTCCAGTGAACCGATCGTAACACCTGTATCCTCGGAACATACCCCAATCTTCATCTGGGAAGTTGCAGATTCTCCGTATGGATTCCAGTTGGACATAATATTAAACCATGCGTACAAAGCCGGAATAATTGACAGTCCCATGACAATGACAATCGCTACGACATTTGAACGCATCCGCCGCATATCAGAAAGGAACACTCTAAATATTTTTATCATCTGTCTCCTCCGTTTTTTCTGCTGCGCGAAGCATCATTTCTTTTGCGGTACTTGTGACACGATCGACGGCATTATCCACAGCTTTTTCAATCATGCCGGCTTTTTCCTCAAAACGGTCCACATTTTTTTCAAAACGGTCCATCTCAATCAGACTGTCCACTTTCCCATTCTTCTTTCCTTCAAGCTTATTGATATGATTCTGTAAATTATAGTCCATATATTCCACAACGATCAGATAGATTGACAGGGCAAACAGCGACACGATCCACAGGATCAGGAAGATGACCTTGTTGCTGCCAGTCAGGAACAACAGTGCCAGAAAAAACAAGGGGACGATCCAGATACATTTCAGACCGATCTTTATTCTTTTTCTATTCTTCTCATGAAGGGCCTGCTCGTAATCCAGAACCTTCTGAAAAATTTCTTCGTAATTTCTCTCCATGATTTTACCTTTCTGCCTGTTCGGAACTTCATTCACAAACCCACTCCTGCGGAGTTTTCGTTTTCATGGTTCTGAACAGGTGTCACATTAACTCAGTGTCTTCCATACGCTCTTCCACAAAATGGTTCAGTTTTACGAACGGGATCCGGATCACCAGGCCGATCAACAGTCCCTCGATCATAAACAGGCTCAATTTTGCCAGTGCTTCCATATAGGCAGTACCGTACATACCCGCCAGTGCCTC
>OMBR01000803.1_pt1 | contig 14023 bp, 8 predicted proteins | sample 1674041 | NCBI WGS metagenome assembly OMBR01 (sample SAMEA103958138, study PRJEB25191) | human gut metagenome | biome: human-associated habitat [ENVO:00009003]; feature: intestine environment [ENVO:2100002]; material: feces | place: Germany | collected 2013/2015
GGATGGTATCAGAGCTGCATGTGCGCAAGGTCGGATGATACGAGAGATGACGCATCAGTTGTGACGTTACATCTTCCACGCATGAGCCGCCACAGAAATAAACGCTCATCAGCGAACGGACTATCTCGCTGAACTGATATCCGAAGATACTGCTGCATCTCTGACCCAGTGTTGAGTCGATAACGGGTGAAAGCATGGAGTCAAATTTCTCCATGATTGAAAAAATTCCTCCAAAAGGTGTGAGTTTCTCAGATTTAATTTGTATTTTTGCCATGTCATATTAGAGTTTTGCTTGTTTTCTTTTTGCAACACTAAGATAAGTGAAAATTCTGACATGGCAAAATCCTGGGCAACTTTTTGTTGCTCAGGAACTTATAAAGTTATATTTGTAATAGTGTTGCGGAATTAAGGAAGTTACTCATTTCCCGTGGATTTTGCGTCTTTTACCCTCCTTATTTATAGCGGTAACTTCGTGGCATAACTCAGATTCGCCATGTCTAAGACCGCATACAACATCTCACTCAAAGGCTACGTCGGAGGGTATGACTTCGACCGCTCCACCGTCGACCGCGAACTCTCCAAAAACGATGTAAAGCAGGTCAATGTCCTCATTGACTCCCTCGGCGGCTCTCTCGCCACCGGCCTTTCCATCTCTGCCGCATTCAAGAACCACGATCAGGTAAATGTGCATTTCGTCGGACTCAATGCCTCCGCCGCCACCATCGCTTCGCTCGGAGCGGCCCACATCTCCATCGATGCCGGTGCAATGTACCTTGTGCATCAATGCTCGATGGCTTTCTTCGAGTGGGGCAGCTTGAACTCGGCGCAGTTCACCACCCTTATCGCCGACTGCGAGAAGATTAAGGCCGACCTCGACAAGCTCGACCTTAACTGCGCACGGCTCTATGCCGCCCGATGCAAGCGCAAGCCCGAAGATCTGCTCGCCCTGATGAAAGTCGGCGGCTGGCTCACCGCAAAGGAAGCCCTCGACTGGGGCTTCGTCGAAGAAATCACCCTTGATTTGTCCGATTCCATGCGAAAGATTGTTCGTACGGCATTTCCCAAAGCCGACCGCGTCATAGACCGTTTCCACATCGAGAAGCTTGCCTGTGACGCAGTGCAGGAGCTTCGCATAAAGCACCGTTGGGATGCCATCCAGCAAGCCAATGACGAGATGGAGGGGGCTAAATTGAAAGGAGAAAACTATATCCCATTCCGCTACCATAACGGTGACACAAGAAAGGAACTGCTTATTCGCTCACGCTATCTGCTGTTCAAGTCAGCCAACGATTGGACCGACAGGCAAAAGCAGCGAGCCGCGATATTGTTTGAGAAATATCCGGATATAAAGAAAGCATATGGACTTTGCCATTCTTTGAGGATGATTTTCTCAAAGAATACAATAAAGGATGCCGCACGTCTATCCATGGGCAAATGGTACAACAAGGTCGAAGAGGCAGGGTTTCATTCATTCAACGTCATAGCCGCGACATTCTATGAGCACTACAATGAAATCCTGAACTTCTACAACAACCGTTCCTCCAATGCCATGACCGAGTCTTTCAATGCAAAAATCAAACTCTTTCGCGCTAATCTCAGAGGTGTCGTCGACAAGAAGTTCTTTCTTTTCCGTATCGCCAATTTATATGCTTATCCCCACTAAAAATCTACTGACCCTTTATTTTGGCATGTTCCGATGTGTGTGCGTCCGCTGTTGGTCTCTGTGGAGGAGACGCAAAAAAAAGGACCACCTCTATCGAGGTAGTCCTTATCTTGTTTACTGTTCTATGCTTAGAATTAAGCCTGAGCTGTAGTAGAGTCAGCAGGAGCTGCAGTGTCAACAGGAGCTGCAGTGTCTTCAGTTTGAACTGTAGTGTCAGCAGCAGTTGAATCATTAGCGGCTTTGTTGCCAGAGCAAGAGAACAATGTAGCAGAAGCTACAACAGCAAGTAATAAAACTAACTTTTTCATTTTTTCTAAATTTTAATAATAAAACAATTTTTTGCTTCAAAAACAGTACAAAGATACAACCTATTTTTGTGGTGCAAGCGCAATGTACTTATTTTTTTTCGGAATGTAACATTTTTTAAACATTGGGTGTCCCAATTTAGCAGTAGGAAATATTGTTAAAATCGTTAATCTGCTATGAATTAATATCTTAGCCTAAAAACTGCCACATTCCGAAATTTTTGAATTTATAGGATTATTTTTTGTCCTTCAACAATGTAGATGCCCTTGCCGAAGCCTACGATGCGGTTTTCGCCTTGTTCGACAGGCTGCGTGAATGTGCGGCCGTCGATAGAAGAGATGGTCACCGTGGTTGCTTCGGGGGCGATTACAAAGATAGTTCCGTTGTAGGCATACGCTCTCAGCGATGCGCTCACGTTGCCGTCGACAGAGGAAGTTGTCGGAGTAACTACGTGGTCAACGCCGTTTATGGTGTAGTAGCCGCCGTTCTTGAACTCAAGGTTGTCTGTCTGCGGGCTGCCGGCGTTGCTGAAGATGATGTGGGTAGGCATGTCGGAAGTGTCGACGGTGCCTGTGAATGTCCATTTCCAAATCAAGTTGCCGTTTGCAGCCTTGCCCATCATAGTGGCGCGCTCTCCCGGCCATTTTGCGCTTGCGCCGCCGGTGAAGTTGGTGTTTGTAGTGCTGCTCCAGCACCAAACGCTTACTTTCTTGTATGAATTGTCGGCAGGAGCCTCGAAGAATACAGCCATCTCTCCATTGGAGAATTGCGGAGTGTATTCAGGAATGTCTTCGCCAGGATTGCTGCCACCGCCAGGGTTACCGCCGCCAGGGTTGTCGGTCAACTCTTCCTGAGTGCCGTCGTAGGCAGGCTGAGTGTTGCTGACGGGAGAAGCGCCATAGAGGAATTTGCCGTCTTCGCCCACCTTGCCAGGGGCAGGGGTGAGTGCCGTGTTGAGCACGTAGATGCGCATGTTTCCGCGGCCGGAGCAGTTTGCGGTCAGTTTGCCGTCGGTGACGGTCTTGGTGTCGCCGGTGATTGCGTCAACGTATGTGCCGTTCTCGATGCCGCTGAATGTAGCGTCGCCGGAGATTGTAACGAGCACGTAGCTGTCGGTTGTCGCGTCGGTGAATCGACGTTTGAAAGCGTAGCTTCCTGCGCATCCCTCAGTGCTGTACTGACCCTTGCGGAGGGCAGGGATGGCCATGCGGATGCGGTTCAGACGCTGAATGTGGAGAGCCAACGGATAGTTGAGCGTGGCGTTCATGTTGCCTGTGGCGCCGGTCCAGTCGGCAAAGTCGTTCACCTGGATGTCGCCCTTGATGTATCCGCCGAAGTAGGCACGTCCAGAATCTTTCAAAGGTATGTTCGGACCCTTGTCGATGGTGCATCCTTTCTTGAACTCAATCTCGCTGCCGTAGTAGAGGCAGGGGATTCCACGGAATGTGAACATCAGAGAGAGGTTTTCAGCCCAAGTGTCGGTGCCTTGTGCGAAGCGCTGGTCTTCCGGTGCACCGTTTGGCGCGTAGTCGTGAGAGTCGACGTAAACCACGTTGTATGAAGCATCGTTGTAGTATTTGTCGCCGCTGCGTGCAATGCCCCATGCGCTGCCGATGTCCCGGAAGTTGTGGTGCATCGGGAAGTCGATAACGCTCAGACCCGAGTATTTCGAGTAGTCAGGCTTGTGGTATGTGTTGCCGCGGAGGAACACGTTGTCAGACGTAGGCTGCGAGCCTTGCGTCGACGCTCCGTTGTCGGCATATTGCTGCTGGCAGGAGAGCATGTTTGTGTGGGTGAACGGAGTCTGCTCGAAGATTGTCAGATTGTCCCATGATTCAGGGCTGTAGTCCCATGCGTAGTCTTTCGACTCTTGCCAAGTGTAGAAAGGCACGGAGAGAGCAGGTATCTCGCGGTACCATACCTGAGAGTAGCGTGCGCAAACCTCGGTAAACATAAAGAACGGGCCGCCGTTGCGTGCAGCCTTGTAGGTCTCTGCCGCTTTGGTGAAGGCGGGGTTGAACATCTTGTTGAATGTCAGACGTGCAATGTGGCCGCCGGTGTCGATACGGAATCCGTCAACACCCATCTTGATGAAGCTTGTGTAGCAGTCGATAAGATAGTTGGCAGTCCGCGGGTTCTCGGTGTTCAAGTCCACGCAGTCGCCGGCAATCTGTGCCCACCAGCGGGTGTTGTCGTCCCAGTTGAACTGTCCGAAGTGATGCCAAAGGTTGTGGATGTCGTGGTTTTTGTTGTCGGTATTCTTCATCTCGCGCAGACGAGCGCCGTATTGTTCACCTGAAGGGAGAACAAGGTAGTCGTCGGGCAGACGGCCGCCGTCTTTTTGAGTGAACGGAATCATGCATGCGTCGATGTCGCTTTGGTCGCCCTTCCAGTTGCGGTCAAACAGCTTGCAGAGGTTTGCCTCGCCGAAGTTGCCGGTGTGGTTGAGCACGATGTCGAGAATCACCTTCATGCCTCTTTGGTGGGCAGCGTCGATGAGCGACTTGAAGGTAACGTCCTCCGATTCGTAGCGGTGGTCTACTTTGCTGAAGTCGGATGCGTGATATCCGTGATAGTCGTAGCCCGAAGCGTTTTCTACTACAGGGGTAATCCAGATGGCGGTGAAGCCGAGAGCCTTGATGTAGTCAAGCTTCTCAATAAGGCCCTTGAAGTCGCCGCGCCAAGCGGGGTCGCCGTCGTTGTATTGTTGGCCGTCCCAGCACTGCACGTTGTTTGACTTGTCGCCGTCGTAGAAACGGGTTGTCATCACGAAGTAGATTGTTTCGTCACGGAAATCGTCGCGGTTTCCGACGAATGAGGCGGCTGCTGCCTGCTGCGTGAGGCATCCAGCCAAAAGCAAGGCTCCTGCGAGGGCCTTGACTCTTGAAATAAGTCTCATAGGTTATTAAATTTTAAAAATTAAGTGTTCCGCAAATGTACGATAAAAAGGCTGCTAAACAAAACTTTTGAGTGAAAATAGACGTGGTGTGATATGAATTTGGATTTTTTATTTTTAAACATCCAAAATATGAAAATGAGGAGAAATAAAAAACGAACTGGATTCCGAAGAACCCAGCCCGTATCTTTTATGAAAGAAATTAATATTACCTTCTGTCTTATTTGTCGCCAGCGGCGCGGAATTTCTCCTGCTCCATAAGTTTCTGGATGTCGAGACCGCCCTGTCCGTGAGGAGCGAACGCAGGATATTGGTTGCTTATTTCTTCAAAGACTTTAGCAGCTTCCGCATGCTTGTTTTGAGCGGCGAGCACGATTGCTTTCTTGTACATTGCGAAAGGCACGAGCATCTTGTTGCCGTCAGCCACCTTCACAGCCTTTTCGTAGCAAGCCACAGCGTCGTCATATTTCTTGAGGTTCACGTTGCAGTCGCCTTTCAAAGTCTGAGCCATAGAGCCGATGAGCGACTCCTCAGAGCTGTAGGCTTCGAGGTAGGTCAAAGCGTCGGCAGCCTTGCCCTGGTTGAAGAGGATGATTGCAGCCTCGAGGTTTGCGCGGTTTGCAAACTTGCCATATCCCTCGGCAGCCTGCTTGTAGAGCTTCAGCGCCATAGAGTCCTGACCTTCCATCTTTGCGGCGTCGGCTTTTCCAACCAATTCTTTGGTCTCGCTCACCTTATTCTGGTAGAAGCCGTAGTATGCCCAGAAGCCGATAGCCACTACAGCCACGGCAGCGATTACGGCGTAAAGGATTTTTTTCTTGTTCTTCTCAACACTCTGTTCCGCCGACGACAGTTTCTCGTTGAGTTCGTCGATCGTTGTGCGAGTGGCTTGTTTTTTGTCTGTTGTTGCCATTTTTATTTTGTTTTTTCTATTTTTTCGGTTTATCTCACGAACTGCAAAATTAATAGATTATATCCTTTGATAAAAATTTTATGCGGTTTTTTTGCCATAAACCGGGAAAATTGCTGAATTTCAGACAATGCACGGCGCCGCACGCCCCTCTCCGTCTGTGTCGGCGTGAGGCTGGGAAGATAAAGAACGGGGTTGTTATAGAGCGATTTTCTTTGCCACGCGTTTGCCTTCGGGTGTTGTCGCAGTCACCACGTAGATGCCCGGCGTCAGCCCTTCGATGCTTGCCGACGCTCCTTCGCTGTGTGCCACTGTCGCGCCCGTCGTGTTGGCAATGGTGAGGTCGGAGCATTCACCCTTTGGCGACACAGCGTTGATGCGTCCGCCGGCCACGATGACTGTCAGTGGGCAGTTGTCGGCTTTGATGTCGGCTACAGAGCCGTAGAAACTGTCATGGCTGTAGATTGTGTTGCCTGTGGCAATTTCTTTCAAGTCGACCAGGTATGTGCTGAAATAGAATGTCGACGCTACGACGTATGGGTTTGGGAATGGCAGATAGCCGTCGGCTGTGAATCCCTCTGCAGCGATACCGATTCCGTCGATTGCCCAAATGTGATTTACGGAGTTGTCTGACAGTGCTTTGTGGCTTGTGTTGCCCACGGTGATGAAGTCCACCTTGCCAACGATGGCAAATGTGTTGTTCTCAGGGGTGTCGAAATCGTAGGCCACCCGTTCCTCGCTTTCGTTGTCGCTGGTGCTGGTCCCGTCGGGCTTGATTTTGCAGATTGCATACACCTTGTGCCCGTCTTCGCGCATATATGCGGCAATCTGTGCTTTCGCTTTGTCGAACGCGGGAGTGTCGTAGCGGTACAGCACGCTGTAGGTCTTGCCGTCGACGGTCTCGGAGCCGTCGAAACGCAGATAGATGTTTCCGGTGTCGGTTCCTCCTTGTCGGACGTTTTGGGTTGCATAATGCCATTCCACGCCCTCGCGCACCATCGGCATATATGTCCAGTCGGCAGCTGTCGCTGTTATTGCTGCCATTGCCATCAAAATCAAAGTGTAGAGTTTTTTCATAATCGTAAAAGTTTATTTAGTGTTGATGTTCAGTTGTCCTCCGGGCTCAATATCAAATTCATTCTTTCATAAAGATGGGTCTTCTGTACATGCAAAGGTATGGATAAATTATATAAAATCCTAAAAAATCAATGCATCAACGAAGAAAATGGATGCTGATAACCAGAGGTTTATCTGTTAAGATCGCATCATCGAAAATTGGATGCCAAAATTGATTCGATTGAGGTGTTTTTTAGGGTTTTCATGGTGGCTTCAACTGCGTGTTGGTGGGCTTCGCGCTTGGAGTATCCCGAGCCGGAGCCTACGACGGTGCCGTTGATTGCTGACGCGTTGGCGGGTCGGTGGGTCAGCGCCTGCCGGTAGATTGCTATTCCGCGTGGGCAGAATCCCGTCAGATCCGCACAAAAAGAATAAAGCTCCTTCTCATTGGAGAAAAGGAGCTTTATGAAAAGTTTTATCCGTTCGTAAACGTTTACGGCTTTTAGCCTTTGTATTTCTTCATAATGATACAAGCGTTGTGTCCGCCGAAACCAAACGTGTTTGAGAGAGCGGCATTGACAGTGCGCTTTTGGGCTTTGCCGAACGTAAAGTTCAGGTTGTAGTCAATTTCAGGATCGTTGTCACCGTCCTCGTGGTTGATTGTAGGAGGAACGATGTCTTCTTGTACCGACTTTACGCAGAACATAGCCTCAAGAGCTCCGGTTGCACCGAGGAGGTGTCCGGTCATCGACTTTGTCGAGCTGAGGTTAAGTTTGTAAGCGTGGTCGCCGAATACACCTTGTATTGCCTTCACCTCCGACAGGTCGCCTACAGGAGTCGACGTGCCGTGCACGTTGATGTAGTCGATGTCTTCAGGTTTCATTTCAGCGTCTTCGAGAGCGTTGCTCATCACGAGTTTTGCGCCCAGACCCTCAGGGTGGGTTGCAGTGAGGTGATAAGCGTCTGCCGACATACCGCCACCGGCAACCTCAGCATAGATGTGGGCGCCGCGGGCGAGAGCGTGTTCCAATTCCTCAAAGATAAGGCAAGCCGAGCCTTCACCCATAACGAAACCGTCGCGCGAGCCGCTGAATGGGCGGGAAGCGTGCTCCGGATCGTCGTTGCGTGTCGACAAAGCGTGCATTGAGTTGAAGCCACCTACACCGGCAGGGAAGATTGCTGCTTCCGCACCACCAGTGACAACGGCGTCGGCCTTGCCAAGACGGATGGTGTTGTAAGCGTCGATAAGTGCGTGGGTTGACGAAGCGCAAGCCGAAACGGTTGCGTAGTTCGGTCCACGGTAGCCGTAGGTCATCGAAATGAGACCTGCTGCCATATCGGCAATCATTTTAGGGATGAAGAATGGATTGTACTTCGGGCCTTTGTCCTTGTTCATGGCGTAGTAGCCAGCTTCCTCCTCGAAAGTGTGCAATCCACCAATACCAGCAGCGAAGATAACGCCTACGCGGTCTTTGTTCAAGCCTTCGAATTCTTCGAGGCCGGCGTCTTTCACCGCCTCGCGGGCAGCGATAACGCCATATTGCGCGTAGAGGTCATATTTGCGGGCTTCCTTGCGGTCGAAATGGTCGGCAGAGTTGTAACCCTTTACTTCACAGGCGAATTGCGTCTTGAATAAAGAGGCGTCGAAATGCGTAATAGGACCGGCTCCGCTGACACCTTCCACTGCGTTTTTCCACGTAGTTTCGGCGTCGTTGCCGATAGGAGTGATTGAGCCCAATCCAGTTACAACAACTCTTTTAAGTTCCATTAGGGGATAAATTATTTGTTAGCGTTTTCGATGTATGCGATAGCGTCGCCTACAGTTTTGATACCTTCTGCCTGATCGTCAGGGATTGTGATACCGAATTCTTTCTCGAATTCCATGATCAATTCTACAGTGTCGAGAGAATCTGCGCCGAGGTCCTGAGCAAATGTTGCTTCCGGTGTTACTTCTGATTCGTTTACACTCAGTTTATCAACAATTATAACCTTTACTCTTTCTGCAATTTCAGACATAACTTTTAAATTTTTTAGATTAATAAATTCTTTTGTTTCTTTTTTAGACGTGCAAAGTAAGTAATTATTATTCTAGTAGAAAAATATTTAGACTAAAAACCGCATTTTTCTGCACAAAAGTGGTGTCGTTGTGCAAAAAACAAAGCGTTTTTTCAGTCGTTTTTGGCAATTCCTGATTTCTTGGTGCTTGCTACAGCCACCACGCGTTCTATCCAGTTTTTGAAAAAACCGCACATCGTGGGGTTGCCGTCGCGCATGCGCTCCGGATGAAACTGCACGGCAAAAATTTCTCTCTCAGGCCATTCCAACGCCTCTACCACGCCGTCGACTGTAGTGCCGCTGACGGTGAGGTCGTCGGCAACGCGGTGCACGCATTGGTGGTGGTGGCTGTTGGTTGGCAGAAATTGCGTTTGAAAAAGGTTTTCAGCCATCGACCCCGCAATGAACGCCACTTCGTGGGTCGCCACTTCCGTAGGCTCTTTCTGCTGGTGTCTGGCAAATTCCGTCCCCATCTGCGACAGCATGTCTTGATAGAGCGATCCTCCGAGCGCCACGTTGATTACCTGCAGTCCGCGGCATATTCCGAGCACAGGCATGCTGCGCAGCATGCAGGCTTCGAGCAGGCCGAGCTCGTAGACGTCGCGCTGCAGCGACACCCGTCCGAGTCCGCGCACGGGCGTCTCGCGGAAGGTTTGCGGGTCGATGTCGCAGCCTCCGGTGAGCATCAGGGCGTCGGCGTCTATGCGGTCGAGCCACTCGTCGATTTGTGAACGCAGCATCAGCGGCGGCATCACCACCGGCACTCCGCCGGCTTCGATGACGGCTTCAAAATATTCCTGACGCATTCGCATGCGGTCGCGCTCGTCGACATCGCACGAAAGTATGATTACGGGTTTTTCCATAGCGGTTTATATTATATGTTGCAAAGGTAACAATGACATCGGTCAAATCAAAGTTGTTTGCCGTCAAAAAAAACGCGCCGCATCGGAGTGGATGCGGCGCGTTGGAGTCGGCAGACGATGGGAGAGACAACCGCCGAAGGGCGGTTGTATAATCGTAGCCCTAGGTTGGCTTGCCTACCTGGGGCTAGTTGTATAATGAGGGATCTACCGCCGAAGGGCGGTTGTATAAATTATTTGCAAGGCGGGGGATGACATATACAACCGCTCTTCGGCGGTAGTTGCGAATGGATTGGTTGCCATCCGCAAAATATCAAAACTATGCGCCAATTCAATTTGCTCGTTTTGGGAATATTAGGTACTTTTGTAAATAGCTTTAAAATTAGGATGTTGTTATGAAAAGACTTATACTTGCGTTGGGTATAATCATTACGATGGCACTGACAGTGATGGCTCAGGGCGTCGACGGCATAAAGCGCAACAGCAGCTACCTTTACGGTGAGGGCGGAGGAGTGACGCTTCAGGCGGCGAAGGAAGCCGCACTTGCCGATTTGATTCAGAAGATTTCGGTCACGGTCCATAGCGACTTCACTTCGAAGGAGCGTGAGCTGAATCAGGACGGAAATGTTACATCCGACGCTGAATACCAGTCTATTATCCGCAGTTACTCAACTGCTACGCTGACCAATGTCAAGACCATAGTGCTGAAACCGGAGCCCGACGCTTCGGTGTTTCTCTACATCGCCAAGTCGGAAATCGACCGCATCTTCGAGTCGCGCGTGGCAAAGGCGAAAGAGTTTGTCGGCAATGCCGACGAGGCCCTGAAAAACGGACAGATTGACGACGCCTTGCGCTATTACTACTGGAGCTATTGCCTCGTGAAGAGCCTGCGCTATCCCAATGAGGCAAAGATTTTTGTCGACGGTCAGGAACGCTCGTTGCTGGCATGGCTGCCCACGCGGATAGATGACGTGATGGGCAAGGTGAAAGTGCAGTCGAGGCGTACGGCCGACAATACTTATGAGATTACAGCAACCTACGACGGCCGACCGGTGCGGTCCATGGACTATACTTATTTCGACGGCGTGGACAACAGCCCTGTCTACAGCATCCTCGACGGCAAAGGCTTGGTGGAGCTGCGCCCGGGCATGGCGATGGACGCCGTGCAGCTGAAGCTGGAATACGAATTCCGCGGACTGTCGCGCAACGACTCTGAGGTGGAGGCTGTGGTAGGAGCCATGAAGCCTGCGGTCTACCGCCGGGCATACCATCGCGTGGCCCTCGACGGCGCCGCGTCGCCGGCAGAAAGCACCTCGACGGACGTCAACGGCTCGATGCAGTCGCCATTGGCGCTCACCGATATGGGCACGTTGGGCACGGCGGTTATGAAGCCCGTGATGCAGGCGTTGCGGTCGGGTTCTATAGAGCAGTGCCGCCAGAAGTTCACCGCCGAAGGCTGGGAGGAGTTCAGCAAGCTGATGGGCTACGGCAAAGTGACTCTGATGGACGACATCCACCTCGACTATTTCGCCGACGGCGACTGTGTGGTGTGCCGCGGACTGCCGGTGAGCTGCCGATTCAACCGCGGACGTGTATTCAACGAGAAGCTCTCGTTCTACATCGACTCAAACTCCAAGCAAATCACGCATGTAGCCATGGGACTTGGACGCGAGGCGATGAACGACGTGGTGCTCGGACATCTTGACTGGTCGGAGAAGTCGCGCACGCGCATCGTGGGATTCCTCGAGGACTACCGCACAGCCTACGCCACGAAGAATCTGGAATATCTCGACAAGGTCTTCGACGACAATGCGGTCATCGTGCTCGGGAAGCGGCTGCAGGTGGCTCCGCAGCTCAACAAGGAGGGGTATATGAACAACCACCGCGTGCAGTTCACGCAGTTGACAAAACGGGAGTTCCTGCGCAACCTGCGCCGCCAGTTCCAGTCGAAGGACTACATAAACCTCCACTTCTCGCAAAACCGCATCTACCAGCTGCAGAAGGGCGTGGAGCGCTACGGCATCGAGATAAAGCAGGACTACTACTCTTCCAACTATGGCGACACCGGCTACCTGACCCTGATTTTCGACCTTACAAACCCGGACCAGCCGGTCATTCATGTGCGCACATGGCAGGAACAGCCCGACCCGAATTTCGGAGTGGTCTCGCCCGCCGATTTCTAACAATTAAACAGACTGAAGACAAATGAAACGACTGATTGCTATTTTCTCGATAATCGCGCTGGCTGCAGTTGCTGCCGTGGCGCAGACAATGAGTGTGGCAGGCTTCGAGGAGAGGCCGATGGATATGGACGCCAGGGTGACGCATCCGGTGACCGACCCCAACGGGCAGACATGCGCGCTGATTAAGGTGGAGACCACGCAGACGGGGTTCGGCTTCGACACCGGTGTGATACAGGTGGTCAAGACTGAACAGAAAATCGGTGAAGTGTGGGTCTATGTGCAGCCGAGGGTAAAGAAAATCACCATTATGCACCAGGACTATGAGCCTGTGCGCGACTACTATTTCCCTACCGGCGCGCTGAAGGAGGCCACGGTCTATCTGTTGAAACTCCGCACCGCCGGAGCGCCGGTGCAGGCAGCCTCGACGCAGCAGCGCTCGGGATTCCTGATTATCAACAGTGAGCCGCAGGGCGCGGAGGTGTGGCTCAACAACGAGTCGACCGGCGAGGTCACGCCGTTCCGCCGCAAGCTGGCAATCGGCGACGAGGTGCCCTACCGCCTCTCGCTGCCGCTCTATCACGACGAGGCTGGAATGGTGACCGTCGATCAGCCGCGCAAGGAGCTGCAGTTCGCGCTGCGCCCGGCATTCGGCTCGGTGATGGTGACGTCGACACCGTCGGGCGCGTTGGTATTTCTCGACGAGAAGCAGGTGGGGCAGACGCCCCTGACGCTTGACCGCATAGCCTCCGGAAGCCACTCGTTGCGCCTTCAGGCTCCGCAATATGCCGTGGAGCGGCGCAATGTCAGTGTCGCTGACGGGCAGACAGCCAACGTGGCGGTGACGCTCGCCGCCCGCTTCGCCGAGATAACGGTGCAGGCTCCGCAGGGAGCAGTGGTGACCGTCGACGGCGACCGCAAGGGCAGCGGAACGTTGTCGTGGCGTCAGGGCGAGGGACTGTGCGACATCGTGGTGTCGATGGCGGGCCACCGCGACGCTCGCCGTCAGCTGGAAGTCGTTGCCGGTCGGGCGCAGACAGTCCAGCTCACACCGCAGCCCATCTACGGCTCTGCCTCTGTCGACAGCGACCCGATGGACGCCGAGATTTGGATTGACGGCAAGCAGTATGGCGTCACGCCAAACGTTGTGGAGCGACTGCTCGTTGGCAGCCATACGCTCGTGTTGAAGAAATCGGGCTGTGCCGACCTCCAGCAGCAGTTTTCTGTGGAGGAGGGCAAGGAGGCGTCGCTGTCGGTGAAGCTGACGACGGGACGCAGCGTGTGGTTCATATCGGAGAAGTCGGGAATGCGGATAATAGTCGACGGCAAAGAACTCGGTACGACACCGCTGACTGCGGTAGTCGGCTTCGGGCATCATTCTGTCTCGGCGATGCGTGGCGGCGACATCATTGACGTGCGTGATTTAGACATCACATCGGCAGGCGCACCGCTTACGATGGCGTTCCGCGACTTCAACAACCAGACATTCACGGTCAACGGAGTCCAGTTCACGATGGTGGCGGTAGAGGGCGGCACATTCACGATGGGCGCGACCTCTGAGCAGGGCAGCGATGCGAGGGACAATGAAAAGCCGGCACATAAGGTGACGCTCAGCGACTACTACATCGGGCAGACCGAAGTGACGCAGGCGTTGTGGGAAGCCGTGATGGGCAGCAACCCATCCTTTTTCAAAGGCGACAATCTTCCTGTTGAACAGGTGTCGTGGGACGACTGCCAGGAGTTTATTCAAAAGTTGAACCAATTGACGGGAAAGCAGTTCCGCCTGCCCACGGAGGCGGAGTGGGAATACGCCGCCCGGGGCGGGCGTAAGAGCCGAGGCTATAAGTATGCCGGAGGCAACAACATCGACTTGGTGGCGTGGTATGATGACAATAGCGGAAACGAGACGCATCCTGTAGCCACGAAGCAAGCCAACGAGCATGGCGTCTACGACATGAGCGGCAACGTCTGGGAGTGGTGTAGCGACTGGTATGGAGACTATCAGTCGTCCTCACTAAGTGACCCACAGGGACCGTCATCTGGTTCCAATCGTGTGATCCGTGGTGGCAGCTACTTTAACTTTGCGAGGTACTGTCG
>OMBR01000814.1_pt1 | contig 13842 bp, 8 predicted proteins | sample 1674041 | NCBI WGS metagenome assembly OMBR01 (sample SAMEA103958138, study PRJEB25191) | human gut metagenome | biome: human-associated habitat [ENVO:00009003]; feature: intestine environment [ENVO:2100002]; material: feces | place: Germany | collected 2013/2015
ACTTTTTATTGTACTTCGAACTGAAATATCGTGAGCCACCTTTTTCGTATGTGATTTTTTCATATACTACTTTTAACTGCTCTGTATATGCATTTAATTCTGCCATGGAAGGTGTTCCAAATCCACTTCTCATAATGCCATAAATCCAAGAATTAAAGGTTGCATATTCTGTACCATATTCAGCATCATCCACCTGGATATTGATATTATTTACATTCATAGAAAGATCTGTTGTTTTGATAATATTACCTGCAATTTGCGCTGAATCAACAGATTTTTCAATAGAAACTTCAGGATTTGTCTTTTCAACAGTAAGTGTATCATAGCTGATTTTCAGTTGATAAAACTCTACTTTAGGCAACTTTAAATACGCCGTACGATTATAACGTTTCAAAGTAGTCTTACTGTTGTCTGCAGAAGAAAATTCTTTAAGTGAAATATGGTGCTGCCGCTCAAGCTGCATATTTAATTTTTCGGCATTGCTTTCATTCAAATATATCAGCGCCGTTTCCTGACCGTTTTTAATCACCTGACGCAAGCATCGACAAGATGTCTGTAATACCATATTAGTTGGGCAGTCCCCTTCTTGAGAAAGAATAATACCTGTAAGACTTCGACAATCCCAACCTTCTTTACCAATCTGCACAAGCAAAACAATACGAATTTTAGAAATAGATTTATCCAAGATATCAAACTGCATCTGACTATCAGCCGACATCTTATACTGTTTATTTCCTTTGTGGAATTTAAGTATAACATCAGTACCAAGGCCATATTCAGCTACAATACGGGATACCTGTGGATATACTGTTTCTTCTAATTTTTCTATAGTACCGCAATAAATACCCAATTTTGCCGTTAAACCATCTGCATAAACAGTGTCTTTATAAGTATCAAGAAATTCTCTGACACCCTTTTCAATAATAAGGCTGCTATCTGCAATATCTGCAATTTTTACAACTGGACGTTTTAAGAAATTTCCTACACCGTCTATAAGTGGATAGTAATACACAATATTTGTGATTTCAGCTGTACCAATGGACAATGAATCTACAACTTTTATTTTTTCAACTTTGTCTAAATATGGAGTACCAGAAAAACCAATTACAGAATTGACTGTATGATTCTGCGCCCATCTTGTAACTACAGCACGAAGCTTAATTTCATCACTTACTGCATGATGAACTTCATCAATAAAGATAGACAATGATGGTAACTTACCAATTAAATTACGAAGTTCATTTGCCTGTCGGTCTTTATCGTCCTCGCTTTCTTCAAACATATTTATCTGTCCCTGTTTTTCCTGAATACGGTCAAGAATTACTTTTTCCGCATTAGTAACAGCAACAAGACCAAACAACTCAGAAAGCGGCTGATGATTTATCTGTTTTTCCAGTTTTTCAGATACCTGTTCACCTTTATCATTTGTCAAACATGCATATTCAAACAATGCCGCAGCCGCTGGATTCTGAAACAAATATTCACGAGTGGATTTTGATAATTCTATCTCATTCAAATCAATAGAATTAAAGAATCCCTGTCTAAACAGCTGTGTCAACGGCTTACATTCACAGGCAATTTTTAGAAACAGATATACCTTAATAGCCTCAATCTGAGCATCACGCATCTGCCCTTTTTTCTCTATATACTCAATTAAGTTTTTAACCGTACACCGTTCTGATTCATACCATTGTGTACACTTATTTTCTATCATTTTATAGAACATGTATTTACTCCCGTCTTTAAAATGTATATTATTATTTTTTCTCAAATCGCAAATTTTTCACTTTGAATCACGTTTAATATGCAATTCTAAAATAATCCAAATACGCCTTATACTTATCCTGTGCGGTCAAACAGGTATCTGTCAAATAACCTTTCTCATTGTTCCACTCTTTCAGTCCACGGTAGTAGAACATCTTCAGATTATCCTCAATGATAAACGGAACGATATTGTATTTCAGGCTCTCCTTAAACATGATCAATCTGCCCACACGCCCATTACCATCCTGGAACGGATGGATTCGCTCAAACTTCACATGAAAGTCCAGAATATCCGCAAAGGTCTTTTCTTCTTTGGCGCTATATTCCGTCAGCAAGGCCTTCATTTTATCGGCAACTTCTTCTGGAAGGGCTGTATCCCTGCCGCCGACTTCATTCGGAAGTTTCTTATAATCTCCAACAGCAAACCATTCTTTTCTGGAATCACTGGTGCCGTTCTTCAAAACCAAGTGAAGTTCTTTGATGAACTTCTCCGTCAGAGCTGCTTTTGCATGATCAATGATCATGTCAATGCAGCGGAAGTGATTTGCTGTTTCAATCACGTCATCCACATTCAGCACTTCTCTTTCTACGCCGATGGTGTTGGTTTCAAAGATATATCGGGTTTGATCGTGCGTCAGGCGGCTTCCTTCCATATGGTTGGAATTGTATGTCAATTCGATCTGTGTTTTATGGTAAATCCCACCGGAATATTTACTTGCCTTCTGCTCTTTCAGAATATCCAACAGAGTAATTGGTTCTGCTTTTCTTTTATTGGTACGCTCCGGTTTTTCTGCGTTTTCCGGAATGTTCCATGTCTTGCCGGTAAGAAACGCACCGTTCACACGCCCCTGGGCGCAGTAATTTCTAACACTGCGCTCGGATACATCCCACTTTTTCGCTACTTCAGTAACTGAAAGATATCGCATCTATGATCCTCCGCTATAAAATCCATCCAAAAAACTACGTTAATTTATTATATAGTATACCACGCTATCGGCAAAAATATCAATAGTGTTCAAGACTGAATGGTTGCGTTTTTTGCCGACGCAGGAAATACTGCTTCTGGATATAGAAAGTCGGACTCCATCGAAAATGAAGTCCGGCTAGGCATTATCTATATACGATTTCACAGACCTCTAATCCAGATTCTTCTGCAGAATGCTAATCAATTCCTCAATAACAATTGGCTTGGATAAGAATCCGTCCATACCGCATTCAAGAGCTTTCTTTTTATCCTCATCAAAAGCATTGGCAGTCATGGCAAGAATTGTAATACCCGCCAGTGCCGGATTATCCAGAGCACGGATCTGCTTCGTGGCCTCATATCCATTCATTACAGGCATCTGCACATCCATCAGCACCAGATCATAATTACCTGGCTTTGAATTCTTAACTTTTTCCACTGCCTCTGCTCCATTTTCGGCAGTGTCAACCAGGAAGCCATATTCATTGAGGATCTCCGCTGCAATTTCACTGTTCAGTTCATTGTCTTCCACAAGCAGTATGCATTTGCCCCTGAAATCCGAACCTGCTGTCGGAAGGATTTCAGCCTCTGCCTCTGCCTGTTTCTGGCCGATCGCAGTCATCAAGGTATCTCTGATATCTGACATGAACATTGGTTTTGCACAGAATGCAGTCACTCCGGCTGCTCTGGCTTCCACTTCGATATCGGACCAGTCATAAGCCGTCAGAATTATGATCGGCGTATCATCTCCAAGGCTGCGGATCTGGCGGGTAACTTCAATGCCATTCATATCCGGCAAACGCCAGTCGATGATATAAGCATGAAATGCATCTCCCATTTCCATAGACTGTCGTGCACGGAGAACAGCTTCCTTTCCGGAAAGTGTCCATTCCGAACGCATTCCAACCTTCACAAGCATTTTTGTCACGCTGTCACAGGTATTAAAATCGTCATCTACAACTAATGCTTTAAGTCCTTCCAGTTCTGCGATCTTCTCTATCCGTTGGTGCTTAGACTGAATCCGAAATGGCAGACGAACAATAAATTCGGTGCCTTTTCCCTGTTCTGTCAAAACCTCAATGGTACCGCCCATCATATTCACAATATTCTTGGTAATGGCCATACCAAGTCCTGTCCCCTGAGTCCTGCTGACTGTGGAAGTACGTTCCCTCTCAAAGGGCGAAAAGATCTTCTGTACAAATTCCTGGCTCATGCCGATTCCGTTATCCTTTACCCGGATCTCGTACAATTCACTGCCTTTTACTGTCCCCGGGTACTGTCTGATCCGGACAGAAACGGTTCCTCCTGCCGGTGTAAACTTCACTGCATTGGACAAAAGATTCAGCAGCACCTGGTTCAGCCGAGTCTTATCACAATAGACATCCTCATTCGTAATATCCATGGCATCCATATAAAGTTCCAGCTGCTTCGCATGTATTTGTCCACTGATGATCGTCTTCAGGTCATGAAGTACATCCGACAAACTGACCTCTGTTTCTTCCAGATGGATCTTTCCGCTCTCAATCCGGCTCATATCCAGTATGTCATTGATCAATGAGAGCAGATGGTTGCTGGAGGAAAGGATCTTGCCCAGATAATCCCGAACTCTTTTCTTGTCATCAATATTACTTACAGCCAATGTCGTAAAACCGATAATCGCATTCATTGGTGTCCGGATATCGTGAGACATATTGGAAAGGAACGTACTCTTTGCCTTGTTTGCTGTCTCCGCAGCACGTACTGCCTCAGAAAGCGCCTGGTTCATTTTCCGGTCAGAGGTACGGTCTGACATAACCAGGATATATTTCTTTTTCCCGTTTACCTCACTGCCCATTGCAATATTATGGAACCAGCGTTTTTCCCCTGTCTTCAGATGAACATATTCAAAATCCCATTCTCTCTGTTCCTGAACCTGAATTTCCTCCAGATAATTTTTCTCCGGATCTTCCTGTTTCTCTGAATGCAGTTTTCTCAGAATACAAATATCCTTATGAATCTGTTCTACCGTAATCCCCAACAGCTTTTCCACATTTGGACTGACGTAATCTGCCTGATATGTTTTTGCATCCAGCATCAGAAAGACATCATCCACGTTCATGGAAAGCTTTTGAAACAGCTCATCCCGATACAGAATCTCCGTATCCTTTCTTCTGAGATTTATCCTGTTTTTTTGAATAATAAGACTGATAAAAAGTGCAGCTATGCAGAACACGATCGCACTAACAAAGAATATCGTACTACGCTGCAGGCGATTCATGCTGGCATTGACGATATCCGCCTGGACAAGTCCCAGAAACATCCAGTCCTGAATATCTGCTTTTTCATAGACCAGATAGTAGTTCCTTCCATCCAGATTTAGCAGCATCGCATCGGTACGTCCTGCTTTAAACTTCCCCAAAAGCGCATTGATCTCTTTTTCAGACATATCAGAATGCTCTCTTAGAATTCCGAAAAAATTATACACGTTCCCCCATGCCTCAGAAGAATGATCCACCACAACACGACCATCCGGATGAATCATAAAGCTCTGGGCATTTCCATCGAAAGCAGAAATATCCAGTACGTCTACAATATCAGAGTTTTCGTAAGCAATAGCAATCGCATCATATTCAAATCCCTGATAAATTCCATGAGCCTTAGGCGTGGCAAAAATAAGCAGCTGAGATTTTCCGGGAACTGCTGCATTCGCTATCACATCATTTCCCTGCCGGATTTCCTCTTCCATATTTTCCTGTAATCCAAGGTACCCTGTTTCCCCTGTCGCCATCTTGTAGTCCCCGTCAGCTGACAGAAAAAAGAACTCTAAAAATCCTGCATCCTCCTGTGCTTTCTTTATATAGTCACAAATTTCATCTTCGCTCAAAATATTCTGCAGATTCTCTCCCCATATATGAAGATATGTCAGGTTCTTATCTGTCAGTTCTCTCATCATGTTATCAGACTGATGAAAAACCTCCGTCAAATGAGAAACACTTTCCTCATAAACAGTTTTCGACACAAATCTAAAATATCGGAAAACCCCCAAAACAATTCCCACCAAAACAGCGACACAGACAACTGCCATGAATTGTTTTCTCCTGACAGGCTTCTTTCTATCCGTATTATGATTTTCAATATCCATTCTTTCCGCTCATTTCTGCGCACGCTTTTTGCGCATGTCGAGTTTGTGTCAGTGCGCGCACACACAAATCTCACGATTGAAAAACTTTATCTTTCAATCTTCTCACCTCAGCGTCATGTAATCTTCAGGCTCTGCAAGAATGGCATTACCATCTGAAACATACTCTGTCCAGGTGTCTTTCACAGTGGTATCTCCTCCATCAAACACAATATTCTCATCTGCCGGATAAGCCTCCATGTGTTTTGATGTCGCGAGACAGGTTACCGTGAAAGTATCCTCGTCCTGAATTTGTTTTCCGTCCTTTGTAACCTTGCTCAAGGTGTAACCATCCTCTGTTTCCTTGATTTCCACAGAAATTCCACTGACCACTGGCAGAGAGCCACGATTAAACGGAATAAAGCCTCCCTCATAGCCTTCTACAAAGCTTTTAACTGTCTCTTTCAGTTCAGCACCGCTCATCTTACTGCTGTAAGCCAAAAGATCATTTGGCATGATCATGTCACCTGCCATTTTTTCTGTATAACCGGCTTTCAGCACGTTTCCCGTAAAGCTGTTTCCGGTTGCAATCAGCACATCTGACCCATAGATGCTGCGCAGAGTATTTGCCATAACAGAATATGCTGCATTTCCTTCCCTGCTATGAAAGCGGTTGGAATAAGACTTCTGTGAATCCAAAACTACTTTCTCAGAAATGGATTTCTCCTCAAGAAGCTGAGCATTAAACGACTGATAGGCCTGCCCTGCATCGTATTCTCCTGAGATCATCCTGGAAACCACATCCTTGGAAACAGAGAAAAAGTCATTTGACGCAATGCGGATATACATGTGGTTTTCTTCGATCACAGGTTTCACATCTTTCATATATCCTGTAAGCTGAAGAGCTACATCCTGACTGTAGCTTAACAGATCCTGTCCCTCACTGATAATCTGGTTCTGCGCATCCTCTGAAAGCATTGTGCTTAGTACCTTCATTGCTTTCTTTCGACGTGACTCATCCTGTGTCAGATCGCGGTTTAAAGCCACCTGGAAATATGGTGTAGTCATAATCCACTTTTCACCATTCTCCTGAAAGAATGGAAGAAAGGTTGTGTTGATGCCCTGATCCTGAAACATTTTTACACCAGCAGAGCTGCCAAAGTACATGGCAAGATTGTTACTTTGATACATCTCAACGATATCATCATAATTCATATCCAGATCATCCCGGCTCAGCCCTGTATCCTGGATGAACTGCTCCATACGTTCAAAAGCCTCAGGCCAGACGGTACTGTCCAGGCCTTCTCTCTTTGTATTATCCGGGTCACTGTATGCGGTACGCCACTTGCGTCCGTCTACAGAAGACAGCTCTGATGCTGACAGACCCTGCAGTGTTTCCATACAGGTATAATCATAATAATAGTCTGCCGTAAATCCACGAATCCCCACTTTATCAAATGCCTGGCAGGCAGAAACAAAGCTTTCATAATCTGTTGGCAGAGGAATCTCATACTTTTCAAAAAGATCTTTGTTCACTACAAACCCATGGGCATCTGCACACACGGGAAGCCAGTTTACGCTTCCATCCTCATTCATAAAATTGCTGAGGTATGTATCATAGACAGCACCTGCTGCATTGGTTGTAGAAAGATCCATCAGACTGTCTTTCAGGGGACTTGCATCATGCATGGAAAATCGACAGCAGGTTATAATATCCGGCAATCCATCGTTTTCCTTAAGGAATCTGTAAAAATCCAGATCATTATTGCCTACAACAAATTCAACCTGGATATCCGGGAGCTGTTTCTGGATGTATGGTGCATATTTTTCATACAGGTTTGTGCTCCATAAATACACAGTGATTGTTTCTGCATCTTCTTTTTCTGCACGCTTCCTGCCACAGCCCGGCAAAAGTGATATAACTGTCACCATCACCAGAAGCACGGGCAAAACTCTGCTCCATTTTTTCTTTTTCATTATGAGCTCTCCTCTGAGTTTCCTTTGTATTTTTCTATTTTACAGTGTCAATTATGTTTCACCAATTTATGGATTACTTTTATCAGTAATTCCACATCAATAGGTTTCGCAACATGCTCATCCATCCCTGCTTCTTTTGCTCTTATTCTGTCCTCCGTAAACGCATTTGCTGTCATTGCAATGATTGGTATTTTTTTTGCATCCTCTCTGTCCAAAGACCGGATCCTCTTTGCAGCTTCATAACCATTTATGATCGGCATCATAATGTCCATAAGAATGACATCAAATTCACCTGCTTCACTTTTTCTGAATAGCTCAACAATTTCCTGACCATTCCATGCTTTGGTCACCTCAGCACCTTCATTCTGAAGCAAAAATTCAGCGATTTCCATATTCAGCTCATTGTCTTCTGCCAGAAGAATATGCATCCCCTTTATAGATTTTTCGGATACATCCTTCGATTCTTCACGCTTATCCGCATCCAGATCTATTTTAAATGGAACTCGGATCACAAATGTCGACCCTACGCCTTTTTTACTTTCAAAAGTAATGGTTCCGCCCATTTCCTCGACCAGCTTCTTTGAAATAGCCATTCCCAGTCCGGTTCCGGCAAACTTTGCGCGACTTCCCGTATATTCCTGTGCAAATGGTTCAAAAATATGCTTCTGGAACTCCTCAGCCATTCCGATTCCGGTATCCCGGCAGACAAATTCCATTGTCGTCATTTCCGGCTGTTCGGATGGGATTTCCACGCAGCTGACATAGATCTGTCCGTTTTCTTTGTTATATTTCACCGCATTCGACAGAATATTCATCATCACCCGTTTCACATATCCCGGACTTCCAATAAAATCACGGTGTGTGATTTCTTTTTTCTCCCACGCAACCCGGATATTCTGTTCTGCCGCCATCTGTTCGATCACAACAAATACTTCCCTGGAAATACTGCTCAGATTAAATGGAATCTCTTCCAGAACAATTTCACCTGACTCCAGCTTACTCATATCCAGGACATCATTTACCAGTTCCAGCAACAGATTCGATGCCTCTTTCACCTTTGTCCTATATTCCGTCTGCTTCTCCATATCATCTGCATAATGGTCTGCCATATTGACCAGGCCGCGAATTCCATTGATCGGAGTCCGGATATCATGGCTCATCCGCTGGAGAAACTCTGTTTTTGCCTCATTGGCAGCCTCTGCCTTTTTTGCAGCGATCAGAAGTTCTGCCTTATATTTTTCGTCTTTTTCCTGTTCCTGTTTCCGGTGTGCCAGATTGGTTCTGTATGTCCAGAGCCAAAATATACTGAACATCAGGAAATAAAAGAAAATAACGCTTATCACACCGAATGGAAGGTTATGGAATACTTCCGTATCCGGCAGATACGCATAGATATAATAATCCCTCTGCTTCAGCATGATTCCGTAGCATCCGATTCCTTCATTCTTCAAATGGTAAATGTGCTGACTATCTGTATGCCTCTTCATTGCCTGAACAACTTCGTTGTCAGCCGTATTCTGTCCCAACAAGCTCTCATCATTGCTGGCAACCACTATTCCGTTGTCTGCAACTATAATCGTTCCATCTTTCTGAGTACTATACCCCTTTAAAAGCCCCTGTATTGTCAGAGTATAATTTCTGGTAAATTCAAGAGAGGTGCAATAATAAATCGCAACGATACCTGGCTCATCTTTTCTGGCACAGGCTGCAATGTCAATACGAGATCCGTCTTCCCTGGTAAACCGTTCCGAATAGCTTCTTTCTTCATATCCGGCAAAATCCATGATAATGTCTTTTTGCAAATACGCCGTAATCTCATTGGTCAGAGATTCATCCGTGCTGTATTCACAGTCCGTCTTTCCCTCTGTATCCAGCACAAGGATGCCATCCACCCAGAGAGTTTTCAGGTTTTCTTTCAGAAACTCCCGCCTTAGCTGACCACCGTTTTCAATTTCCATGTCGATATTTGTACTCATCTGTCTGGCACTTTCAATGGCACGAAGAAGACTTTTGGATTCCGAAGATTCATTATAATGGGTGTAGGTGGAACACTGCACTTTTACATAGTTTATAATCTCCACCATTCTTTCTTCTGCTTCCGCCTTTTCTACATGGAAAAAATAAAACAGAGCGACTACAGCTACACAAATTCCAATCAGACCACCGAGCAGATGGATTCGTTTTTCTTTTTTCATTTTCTTAATATCCAAGATCATCCACCTCCAGATACTTTTCCGGATCATCCAGATATTTTCCGATGATTTTCAGGGATGTGCCATCCTGACGCATTTCTTCCAGTGTCTGATCCATCTGCTCACAGATTCCTCTGTCATCCTCTTTTGAAAAAGCAACACCTATTCCGGTGATCATCAGCGGTTCTTCCAGGATGCGGAAGCTTGTGTTATAATCCCCCATATACTGGACAATCGATTCCTCATGTGCGGCAACCGCGTCTACATATCCTTTCCCCAGAAAGGTATAGATCAACTCCCAGTGCGCAAGACTGATCAGATTTCCCAGTTTTGGGATTCTTTCATCTGTCCGGTTCAGAAAGATGCCTTCCGGTTTGGTTGTGGACTGGACTGCAAGGTTTTTTCCTTCCAGATCACTCAATTTATAAATATCACTGTTCTCATTTACAGCGACCACCTGACGGCTTGCTATGTATGGTCCTGCCCAGCGGTAATCGTCAAGGCGCCCTTCCATGGAAAAACAGCCCATAATACAGTCAATCTCTCCGCTCTCCACCAGTTCTTTTTTCTTCTCCCAGTTGATCTGGACAACCTCCACCTGATATCCCATTCTTTTGAATGCTTCCGTAGCCAGTTCTACATCAATCCCCGTCGGTACACCATCCTCATTCAGATAATTATATGGTGGATAGTTGTCGCTCCCCAGCGTGATGACCGGCTTTTTGGTTTCTGTTTTACTCACATCTGTATGTTTACACCCTGCCAGGGTGACTGCTAAAATTCCCACAAGCAGAATGCCTGCAATCACTCGTTTTCCTTTCATTTTCCTTCCATTCCTACTTCTGTATTTTTCATAACTATTCAGAACCCCATTCGTAAAATCGCCGCTCTCAGCTTCTCAATATCAATCGGTTTTGCAATATGTCCATCCATACCTGCATCAAAAGCCTTTTTCCTGTCTTCCTCAAATGCATTTGCAGTCATGGCAATGATTGGGATATTCGCTTTTTTATTGTTCTTCAGAGTACGAATTTCCCTGGTTGTCATATAACCATCCATTTTAGGCATCTGAATATCCATGAAGATCATATCATATTTCTTTATTATAGCTTTTACATGTATACAAAAACCTGATTTTATTATACTATAGTGCTCTACTGCACACAAGAAAACATTACCGTTTTAACGCCTAAAAGCAAAAAGAACAGCCGATATTTACATCGAACTGTTCTCCTGCTTTCGAGGTCCAAGCAGCATTGACATCACGGTTTCCTGCTCACCACTGTCCGGATTTCTTTTATAAAAAATCAATCGTAAAAATTTACGATTGATTTTTTTCATCCAACCAAATCTTCTACTATAGGTATATTCTCTTTCTGATCCAATACCATAACCTTGCCACTCTGTTACCTCGCCTGCTTCAAAAAAATAAGAACCAGTAAGAGCTTATCTCTTATCTGATTCTTATTATAAAAACTAAGGTGTCCCATAAACACACCTTGTATATCGAATTTATGTTCTTATTTCTTGTATTGTTTTATCAATCTGTCAATTTCCGCATTCATCATTTCCACCACATTATCCGGTCCGACAAGTTTTACTCCCTCTCCGAGACCTATGATCCATGCCAAGAACTGCCTGCTGACTGCTACCTCCACATTAACTGCGAAGCGTTTATCATCCAATCTGATCATAGATACCTCTTTTCCAAAACGATCTATCATTACCCCTGCAAATGAATTGTCACACTCAATTCTTACCCATTCTTCTTTGCCTCCATACATGCCAAACATTTTTCTGGCATATGCAGCCATATCAAAAGACTTAAATACCTGCCTTCCTTCTCTTCCTTTTCCATTGGACTTGATATGAAGCATTTTATCTACACGAAAATGTTTGATGATCTTTTCATTACTGTCATACGCAATTAGGTAATAGTTTTCATCATCCCAGGATAAGGACCAGGGGCTGACCTCATAAAGCGCTCCATCATGGCGCAGTTCCATCTTTTTATCCACATTCCATTGAAAATACTGGAATGTTATCCTCGAATTTTCCGCTATTGCAGCATGTATCCTGTCAACATTGTAATAAATGCTTTCATTCATCGTCTTTACACGACCGGCTACAAATACCTGTCTTTGCAGCTGTGATGCTTCGTATTTACTGGCAAACCCCTCTATCTTTTTTATAAGCTCATTTGACTTCTTGGCCGTGATAAATTTCGCTGACTGCACAGAATCCACCAATAATTTTAATTCTGCAAGCTCAAACTGCCTGTTCCCTATATGGTATGAATACGTTCGATCTTCCTGGGTTCCTATAACGTCCAGACCATACACTCTTAAGTTTTCAATATCATTATATAAGCTTTTGCGTTCCGCACTGATATCATAAGCTGCCAGCGCATCAATAATCTCCGGCATGGTAATACTGTGCGTTTCATCCGTCCGTTCCAGTAAAATTTTCATAAGGTATATCAGCTTCAATTTCTGATTTGATGATTTAGGCATATTGTATCCCCCCAACAATAGAATGCACGCTCCGCGAACATTCTATTGTCATGAATAAAGCAAAAAACTTCTCTTACAGGATGATGTGACCTTGATGTCTACGAATTATTCTGTACTGCGCACTCCCACGATCCCGCATCTTATGATACCACAGATACGAGATCGGGGTCAAAAGCTCCCCGAACTTAATTCCTGCCAAAAAATTTGATTCAACGCATTCCAATCCGGTGTATGACGATCCTCCAGTGATCTCACGCTGCGTTTCATACGCAAAATACTTTCATCAAGATGTTCATTTATTTCCGGGATCCGTGGAATCAGCTTCACTTCTGGTGAATTCATCTTTATTTCCAGCAATTGTTTCACTGCACCGGTCAATTCTGCCGGAAGCTCTGCCTCCATTAACTCTGAAAACAGCATAGGTGGAGGGGTACCCTGATCCAGAATCCATTGGCAGGCCAATACCGGGCGTAAGACGTAAAAATATTTCTTTGCTCTGACAAAATCGCCTTTGAGATATTCCCGGTAATTTCCTTCCGCCATACTGATATAATGATACAGCGTTTTTTCTGATGAAAAATACTGGATCATCAAATCACGGAACTTGTCAGCAAATTCTGTTTCCTGATAAACAATTGGCGAAGAAAACCACTCAAATAGGGTTGGGTTTGACTTATATAGCAATCTTAATGTTTTTTGCAAGTCCCATCCGTTCATATCCAAAACATCATCCATCGGCAGTTCAATCACATCTCGAACCTTCTCCAGTTTCAGATAGTCCTCCATTCTTCTGATATAAATAAACCTCACATCATAGTCACTATCTGGTGATGCAAAACCCCATGCGCGACTTCCCGACTCAACGGCCAGAAGTATTTTTATGTTTTCCTCTTCTTCGATTCTACGAAGCTGAGTCTGTATCTTTTTTCTCATTTATGTTGCCTTTCTTTTTCCAGGGAATCTCCCCTTCCGTAGCTTTGAAGTTATATACCGGTTTCATGATATCGATGATATCTACAGAGTCTCTGATCACATCAATGATATCTGCCAGTGATTTATATGCCATTGGAGCCTCGTCTAATGTATCTGCATTCACAGACGTAGAATAAATCCCCTGCATGGATGCTTTATATTCCTCTAAATCAATGGATTCTTTCGCTTTTGTTCTGGACATGACTCTTCCGGCTCCATGCGGTGCGGAATAATTCCATTCCGGATTTCCTTTCCCAACAGCAAGAACGGAACCGTCTCTCATATTGATCGGGATCAATACTTTTTCATCGGCATGTGCAGCAATTGCACCCTTTCTAAGAATCCGCTCCTCCACATCGATAT
>OMBR01000818.1_pt1 | contig 13807 bp, 17 predicted proteins | sample 1674041 | NCBI WGS metagenome assembly OMBR01 (sample SAMEA103958138, study PRJEB25191) | human gut metagenome | biome: human-associated habitat [ENVO:00009003]; feature: intestine environment [ENVO:2100002]; material: feces | place: Germany | collected 2013/2015
ACGGAGACCAGACCTCCGTGATCTTCTCTATATTTGAACGGATCACTAATGTCGAAATCAGTGCCACCAACACTAAAAATAATGTCATAACAAGTACTGTCATTCGATATACTTTTAATTTTCCTGCAACCTTTAAGTTAGCTATTCGCTTTTTAATCTTTTCCATGATAGTTTTCCCTTTCTTTGTAAATTATTGATCTTTTATCACATTTGTTTATCCATAAACTGCTATAAGATAGCATACTTTATTGGAAAAGTCTATAAAAAAAAGTATTAAATTATTTTCTACTAAATATTAATGGTTCTATTGCTAGAAACTGGTGAAAATACTTCTTTCTGACCATCCAATCCCAAGTCTTTTGCCATTTGTTCCATATCCTTATATATCTTGTCTTTGTACTTATCATAAAGGAACTCAAATCCATCTTTGCGAAGAATTGATGGCGAATTATCCATATGAATGCAGTCTTTCATAACACAGTCATATGCAAGATTTCTGCACATAAATAGACTGTATGTCTAGACAGCTTAAGCTGTTGTTCTGTTAACTGCAAACTGCACTTCTATTATTGTTCCTCCTGATGGGTTAGGCCTGATTGCAATACTGCCATCGTGTACCCGCACAATTTCATTAACAAGCGCAAGTCCAAGACCAACACCACCAAGCTCACGGCTTCTTGATTTATCTACGCGAAAGAAAGGTTCAAACACACGTTCCTTAAGTTCCTCTGGAATTCCACTTCCCGTATCCTCTACTGACAGATAAACCTGCTTTTCCTTCTGATATGCCTCTACTATGACCTGTCCACCAGAATGATTATATTTTATGGCATTCTCAACAAGATTATATACAAGCCTATATATAAGTATATCACTTCCAACCATATTTACATCCTTACATTTTCCAATAAGCTTTATATTCTTTTCCTGTGCAAGTGGCTCCAGATCCGCCAATACCTCATCAGATGGCAAACAAGGCAGATGTGGCAATGGTGAGGGATATAGCTTGGATGATAATGATTACAGACCTGACGGATGTCTGGAACTTCCAAGCACACTCAGCATTGCCTGTCGGTCAGTTGCAAAAAGAAGGGGCTGAAAAGCCTGCTCTTATATATACATATATCTGTCTCCTATTTTTTAACTCCAGCTCATACGGATATCATACATCAGCCTTGTAAGTGCAATACTGTCTTTAGCTGTATATACATCACTGCTGCAATATCCAAGTTTTACGCATCTGCTTACTTCCCTGATTTCATATTCAAAGCCATTTATATCAACCGGACACTCGATTGTTTCCGGTTCTTTTCCTTCCACCTCAAGTATCATGGTCTCGGCGTGTTGGAAATCCGGTAAAAATATACTTCCCTTTGTTCCCTCAATTCTGGCATTACGTTTTAATTCCTGCCCAATTGTCTGGACTGATTCTGCCGTACATCCATCATTATATGTCAGTTTGAGACAGCTGTAATCATCTGTTCCATACTCATTAATATGTACTTTTTGAGTTTCTACATTCTGCGGCTCATTCCCTGTAACAATACGCAGAAATCCCAGATTGTAAATTCCTATGTCCAACAAAGCACCTCCACCAAGTGCAGGGTTAAATTTACGCTCTTTTCTGGCACCTGTTGCAACAAACCCATACTGACATGAAATATGTTTTATTTCTCCAATAACTCCTTGCTGTAAGATACTGTGTAAACGATCATACAATGGAAGAAACCATATCCAGAGTCCCTCCATGATAAAAAGATGTCTATCCCTTGCCAGCCTGTACAGTTCCTGTGCCTGTTTATCATTTATCGTAAACGGCTTTTCGCACAATACATGCTTTCCATGTTCAAGACATAACCTGCAATTCTCATAATGCAAAGTATTTGGTGTTGCTACATAAACAGCCTCAACATCCTGATCTTTAACCAGTGCTTCATACGAATCATAATATCTTGGGATATCATGCTCCTTAGCAAAGGCTTTTGCACTTTCAATGTTACGTGAACCAACTGCTTCTAACTGTTCATTTTCTTTACTCATCTGATTTATGGTTGATGCAAATTTTTTTGCAATATTACCTGTAGCCAAAATTCCCCACTTCATCTTATCTCTCCCATCAATTCTATAAATTTATATGTAATATATACCCATTTAACAATTATTAAAGGACACAAATCTATTATACCTTATATCACCAGCTTCGCATATCCATTTTATATCATATTTTATAATACAAAAGGTCAGACCCGCCAATCCCAATGGTTACTGACGAATCTGACCTTTTACAATTACTAAAAATTTTATATATTATCCTTCAATCTCTTTAATAAGATTAACCATCTCAATAGCACCTTCAGCGCACTCAAATCCCTTATTGCCTGCCTTTGTTCCGGCGCGCTCAATTGCCTGCTCGATTGTATCTGTAGTAAGCACTCCAAACATAACAGGAATATCACTTGCTAAAGAAACATTTGCAATGCCTTTGGAAACCTCGCTACACACATAATCGTAATGGCTTGTAGCACCTCTTATAACTGCACCAAGACATATAACTGCGTCATACTTGCCGCTTTTTGCCATCTTTGAAGCTATCAATGGTATCTCAAATGCGCCCGGCACCCATGCAAGATCAATATTTTCTTCTGAAACATCATGTCTTACAAGCCCGTCTTTAGCTCCCGCAACAAGCTTAGACACAATAAATTCATTAAACCTTGCCGCTACAATACCTACCTTAATTCCACTGTCAACTAACTTACCTTCTAAAACTCTCATCATCAATTTCTCCTTATAAATAATTCATATTTTTACACTACATTTAAAATGTGTCCCATCTTTGTCTGCTTTGTCTTAAGATAGAACCTGTCAAAGCTGGTCGCATCTATCTCAATAGGCACTCTCTCACTGATTTCGATTCCAAAATCTGCAAGCTGGTATACCTTATCGGGATTGTTAGTAAGAAGCCTTAAGCTCTTAGCGCCTAAGTCTTTCAATATCTGTGCTCCTATGTAGTACTCGCGTGCGTCTCCCGGCAGACCAAGTGCCAGATTAGCCTCAAGTGTATCCATTCCCTGATCCTGAAGTGCATATGCCTTAAGCTTATTAACAAGCCCGATTCCTCTGCCCTCCTGTCTCATATAAAGAAGCACACCTCTGCCTTCATTGTTAATCTGTGTCATCGCTGACGCTAGCTGCTGACCGCAGTCACATTTCATTGAGCCAAATGCGTCTCCGGTCAGGCACTCTGAATGTACCCTGCACAAAAGATTGCTGCCATCACCAATGTCTCCCTTTACCAATGCAACATGATGCTCACCATTTAACTTATTAACATAACAGTGTGCCATGAATTCACCATATTTTGTCGGCATTCTTGTAACTGCCACGCACTCAACCAAGTTGTCATGTCTCTTTCTGTATTCCTGAATTGCCTTAATTGTTATGAATTTGAGATTGAATTTTTCGGACATTTCTATGAGGTCTTCTTTTCTCATCATTGTTCCGTCCGCTTTCATTATTTCACAGCACAGACCACATTCTTTAAGTCCTGCTATTCTCATAAGGTCTACTGTTGCCTCTGTATGTCCGTTTCTTTCAAGAACTCCATTAGGTTTTGAACGTAGTGGAAACATATGTCCCGGTCTTCTGAAATCCTCAGGCTTTGCTTCATCTGACACACATGCTCTTGCAGTAAAGCCTCTCTCCTCTGCCGATATTCCTGTTGTCGTCTTAACATGGTCTATTGACACTGTAAATGCAGTTTCATGATTATCAGTATTGTCAGCAACCATCTGTGTAAGTCCCAGCTTTCTGCACAAATCTCCACTCATAGGCATGCATATAAGTCCTTTTCCATATGTCGCCATGAAATTCACATTTTCAGTAGTTGCAAATTCAGCGGCACATATCAGGTCGCCCTCATTCTCTCTGCTTTCATCATCTGAGACAAGTATCAGCTTTCCATCCTGTAAATCCTTAACTGCCTCTTCTACTGTGTTATACTCAAACATTTCCTTTGCCCATCCTTTCTATTTAATAGTTATTCTAGAATCCATTCTTTAGCAGGAACTCTTTCGTTATCCCGCTTTTCGACTTTTCCTTTTCAAATGTGATGAATTTCTCTATGTACTTACCGACAATATCATTTTCAAGATTAACTACATCACCGACTTTCCTAAGTGACAGCGTTGTCGCACCTGCCGTATGCGGTATTATTGATACTGAAAAGCTCTGGCTGTCCGTCTTGGCAACCGTAAGACTTATTCCATCTATGGCAACCGAACCTTTTTCAACGATATATTTTAATATTCCGCTGTCTGTCTTAATCTGATACCATATCGCGTTATCATCCTTGGTTATCGCTGCAACTTTTCCTGTTCCATCAATATGTCCTGAAACTATATGCCCTCCGAACCTTCCATCTGCTGCCATTGCCCTTTCAAGATTAACAGCACTGCCACTCACCAGCTTGCCAAGTGATGAGCGGTTCAATGTCTCATGCATCACATCCGCAGTAAATGTATTATCATATATCCCTGTCACTGTAAGGCACACACCATTGACAGCAATGCTGTCTCCTATATGTGTACCCTCAAGGACTTTTTCTGCCTGTATTGTAAGAATTGCTGACGCCGTTCCTTTTTTTACATTATTTACATGTCCGATTTCTTCAATAATTCCTGTAAACATTACAACTCTCCTTCAATCAGAATATCGTCACCAAGAAGACGAACGGTTTTGTTTCTCAACTGATATGCTTCATCTACATTTGCAATACCCTGACCTTCAACTGCCGTCTTACTGTCTGCCCCGCCAAATATCTTAGGTGCAATGTAAGTCTGAACCCGTTTCACAATTCCAGCCTGCAATGCCGAGAAGTTAAGTGTTCCACCTCCCTCAAGAATTATACTGTCGATACCTTTTTCTCCAAGTATGTGCATAAGCTCTTTAAGGTCAACATGCTGCTCTGATTCTTTTGTAATTATCACTTCACAACCTGCATTTTCATATAAAGATTTCCTGTCTCTGTCGGTACTGCATGTAGCAATTATTGTTGGTATCTGCCCTGCACTTTTTACAATTCTGCTGTCCAACGGAGTTCTCAATCTGCTGTCGCATATGATTCGCACAGGATTGTGTGGGTTGCTTATGGCTGTACTTCTACAGTCAAGCATTGGATTATCAGCAATCACAGTGCCGACGCCAACCATAATTGCCGCATATCTGTGACGGTCTGCATGCACATTTTCTCTTGCCTGCTCACCCGTAATCCACTTGGAAAGTCCCTTATATGTGGCAATTTTTCCATCAAGTGTCTGTGCTGTTTTCATCACAACATATGGCTCTTTATTCCTTATGTAATGAAAGAATACATAATTCATCGCCAGACATTCTTCATTGCATACACAACCTTCAACTTTAATCCCGTGTTCTTCCAAATATTTAACACCTTTTCCACTTACTAAGGGATTAGGATCCATCGAGCCTATCACAACCCTGCTTATCCCTGCCTGCACAAGTGCTTCTGTGCAAGGCGGCTGTTTCCCATGATGGCAGCATGGCTCAAGTGTCACATATATGGTTGCTCCACTGGTATCCTCCATACATCTTGAAAGTGCATCTCTTTCTGCATGAAGCTCACCATATTTCCTGTGCCAGCCTTCACCTATAATTCTGTCATCCTTTACAATTACAGCTCCCACCAGCGGATTAGGATTAACCCAGCCTGTTCCTCTCTTTGCCAGTTCAATTGCCCGCTTCATGTAGAATTCATCTTCTTTTGAAAAATTGTTATTTATTTCCTGCTGCATATATGCACCTTCTTTCTGTTCTTTCCTGTCCAGCTTTTCTCTGTTCTGATTTTCCCTGTTTGCTGTATCTTAATTTCATTCTTAATGTGCTTGTTGTTTTCCTGATTTTGCCGGTTCAAAGTCGTGATACCTATAAGTAGTCGCATTTTCAATGGTTTAGTAGGTCTTTTTTCATCTTATCTATAATATTAAACATATTTTTATTCCTCAAAAACCTATAAATTCATTGTTTATGACATGTTTAGTAGGTAATTGCTTAAGTTTTCTTCAGTTTTTAGCTAAAATAAACCTACTAAAGCCACAAAAAACTTACATTTATAGGTTTTTACCAAATTTACCTGCTGCCATTCTGCTCTGAATTGCTATAATATGCCGCCAGATTGCTCAGAATTGAATCGCCGTAATATGCAGCCGCCACAATTGCCAGTTCCAACATTTCAGACCAGACTCCGCCTCAACAATACAGACATCCTAGCACGACCAAAATCCAGCCCAGACATAAAAAAAGCTTCCAAAGCAGTTTCATCTCACCACTTCAGAAGCCTTACGCCAAAATATCGAATTTCTATAATCAAATTCTTACTCTGACAATCAAAAAAACTCTGAGATAATAATTCATCTCAGAGCCAGTATCCACATTCAAGCCAGCCATTCATTCTACTATGATTACATTATGAATAACTAACTTTAATATCACTTCTTCCATCCAGACTTTACTGTCGGCTTCGGAATTACACCGAATCATGCTCTGGCTTACGCCTCGGCTCGTGGGCTTTACCACCGGTAGGGAATCACACCCTGCCCTGAAGTTCCATATGTATTAAATTGTTTATAGTATACACCCGATTTTTAAAAAATCAAGTACTTGACATATTTATTAATTTTATGATACTATACCACGGCACAATTAAATATGGTTATATTGGAAACGACACATCCCCCGGATGATAACGAACAACACATGTTTTGCTTATGTTATTATTTAAGGAGGATTTTTTTATGCCAAAAAACAAGTTTCAGGATGTTGTTTTCACAATTATTATGGCAACAATTATGGTCTATGGAATGGTCGTATATAATGTTGCCCTCAACACAGGTACTGTAAATGGTACTACTTTCTTAGCTGCAACACATGAATTGCCAATCATGGTTCCTATTGCATTCGTACTCGAATTCTTCGTTGTAGGAAAGATTGCTAAAATGCTTGCGTTCACAGTTATGCGTCCTACAGACAGACCTCAGTTCATCACATATGCAATATCAATATGCATATGCTGCATTATGTGTCCGATTATGAGTCTCGTTGCAACATTTCTTTTCAAAGAACCATCCTTTGGCATGTGGGTTAAGACATGGGCAATGAATTTCCCTATGGCAATCTGCTATCAGATGTTCTATTGCGGACCATTTGTAAGGCTTATATTCAGAGCAATATTTGTTAGAAAAAATGCTGATGCAACAGAAGCTGTAACGGCTGCAGAGGCAGAATAATATTAATCACTAAGGGGCTGTCACTTGACAACCCCTTAAAAAAATCAATTATTTATAATATTACATTTTCAAACAAAAATACCATTACCGGCATGGTTACTATAGCACTAAGCGTTGTAATCACATTTATGGCACTGGCATATTTTGAATCATTGCCATATACCTGACACATCTGCGTAACTGTTGATGCTGAAGGTGTAATAACTGCCAAGAAAACAATAAGCATAATTTTAGGTGCATCCTGAGAAATACCAGCAAGATGGCTTAATTTTATCAAAAGAAGTGCTATAAGCGGTACAACAACCATTCTCAACAAAGAAACAAAATACAGCCTTCTGTTAGCAAAAATTTTCTTTAAATCCATCCCTGCAAAAAGCATTCCTGTAACTATCATGCTGGCAGGTCCTATCATATTGCCAACAGAGCCTATCGTATCATTAATTATTAAAGGCAGTCTGATTCTTGTAAAGAAAAGTATTACACCAACCACAATCGAGATCATATTTATATTTAACACAATCTTCTTCCAGTCATATGAACTTTCACGGCTGATTATTTTTTTACAGTGAGTCCACAAAAAGATAAGCTGCACACTCATGAAAACACATCCGTAAAGCACCCACTCCTGACCTAGAATAAATGTCACAATTGGAACAATAAGATTACCTGAATTTGAATAATAAACAGATGCTATCTCCACCTCATTCAGGTGAAACAATCTCCCCATAACTGATATAACTCCAAGCAATACAATCTGTAATGTCACTGATGCCGCCAAAGCAAGCAACAACCCATTTACTGTCTTTGATGTATAATCCACCTGAAAAGCCTTTATAATGACACATGGTATAATCAGGTATAAAACAATTTTGGATAAAACTTTACTGTCCTCATCTTTTACGATACCTGCTTTTACAATAATAAAGCCCATAAGAATCATAATGAATAGCTCTACTATCTGTTCCATAAGAAGTATGCTAATATGCATAAAAATCATCTCCTATTGTTATGATACGCCCAACGCATTATATACATCTTTTGCAATTATCATTCATCCACCAGGCATAACATTCTTTTAAGCAAAAGCCTCCTCTTTTATATAAAAACTCAATATATAAGCAGGGGAAACTTTTCCCCCACCTATATTACATATGTTCTTTGCAAATATCAAGATGCATGACTAATGCCATAGGTCGTATGTCTGATTGAATAATAGCTCCTGTCCCATACGCCGCAAATTCATATGGGAAAATCATTCTTGCTATTTGTATTGTTTAAGAAATATTTATCGGAAAGTGGCATAGATAATGACCATATCATTGAGATTGCTTTAGATGGCATTGAAAATGAGGAGTTGAGAGATCCAAAGAAGTGTTACCAATATATTAAAGATGGCCAGAAGTATTATCTACTTTTAGACGAAGTACAGTTTATGCCACGATTTAAGGAAGTTCTGAACAGCCTGCTTCGTATCAGCAATATTGATATATATGTGACTGGCAGTAATTCTAAATTTCTATCCAGTGATATTGTAACTGAATTTAGAGGCAGAGGAGATGAAATAAGAATATATTCGTTGTCTTTTGCAGAGTTCTATGCAGCTTTCGGTGGAGATTATGATGATGCTTGGGAAGAATATTTGATATATGGTGGTTTACCACAGGTTGTACAGTTCTCTATGGAACGCCAAAAGGCTGAGTATCTAAAAAACATTTTCACAAATGTTTATATTAAGGATGTTGTAGAACGAAACAAGCTGCGAAATGTTGATGAGATTGATACTTTAGTAGATATCCTTGCTTCTGCGATAGGAGCTCCTACTAACCCAACTAAAATATCAAATACGTTTAAAAGTGAACGAGGCATCAATTACAGCAATAAGACCATATCCAACCATATAGATTATCTTGTGGAGGCATTTTTGATTTCTAAAGCTGACAGATATGATATTAAAGGCAGAAAATATGTGGGGGCAAATCTGAAATACTATTTTACAGATGTGGGACTTAGAAATGCCAGATTGAATTTTAGACAGCAGGAACCTACTCATATCATGGAAAATATTGTTTACAATGAGCTGCTTATCAGAGGTTATAATGTGGATGTTGGTATTGTAGAGGCGTATGCGAAAAATGATGAAGGAAAAACAACTCGAAAGCAGTTTGAAGTTGATTTTGTGGTCAATCAGGGGAGTCAGAGATATTATATTCAGGTGGCTTATGATATGACCTCTGAGGAAAAGCAGAAGCAGGAATTTAATTCATTTAGAAATATCCCTGATTCATTTAAAAAGATCGTGGTAGTAAACGGAACAAAAAAGCCTTGGAGAAATGAGGAAGGCTTTGTAATCATGGGAATGAAGTATTTTCTGCTCAATGCGGATAGTTTGGAGTTTTAGAAATATTGCTGGGATATCGCCAATGAAAAGTAATTATAGATAGTTTACTTGACTTTGCAAGTGAAATTAAGCAAAAAGAGATAGACCGCGTAGTATTCAAAACGGAGCAGCTTCACAGATTTTTCCCTGTCAGTTACACAGCAGAGCAGATGAGGCGTGAAATTTTGGAAATGTTGAAATTAAATATGAACAAATATTGGGATGAATAAAGGAGGAACAGATTATGTGCAGAGTAATAGCAGTATCAAATCAAAAAGGCGGAGTAGGTAAAACAGTATCATGTGTAAATCTTGGAATAGGGTTGGCACAGGAAGGAAAGAAAGTGCTTCTGATAGACGCAGATCCACAGGGAAGTCTTACAATCAGCATGGGATATGAGGAGCCGGATGAAATGGAGTATTCTCTGGCAACATTGATGATGAACATTGTGAATGATGAAAAACTGAATATAGAAAAGACAATCCTGCATCATAAGGAAGGTGCAGATCTTATACCGGCCAACATTGAATTATCAGCGATTGAGGTGTCATTGGTAAATGCCATGAGCAGGGAACTGATTCTAAGATCTATGGTAGATAAGCTGAGAGAATTTTATGATTTCATCATTATTGATTGTATGCCTTCGCTTGGAATGATGACAATTAACGCATTGGCATGTGCGGATTCTGTATTGATACCGGTGCAGGCAGCGTACCTTCCGGTCAAAGGTTTACAGCAGTTGATCAAGACAATCGGAAGAGTAAAGAAGCAGCTGAATCCAAAGCTCAAGATAGAAGGAATTCTTCTGACTATGGTTGATAACAGAACTAATTATGCCAGGGATATTTCCTTGATGGTGTATGATACCTATTCTGCATCAATCAAGGTATTTGGAACAGAGATACCGATGTCAGTCAGGGCATCAGAGGTCAGTGTGGAGGGCGGAAGCATCTATTCCTATGATCCAAAGGGAAAAGCGGCATTTGCATATATGGCATTAACTAAAGAAGTATTGAAGGAGGCAGAGTAATCATGGCAAGCAGAGTAGCAGGAAAGATTAAGTTACAGTCAGTAGATGAATTATTGGGAGTACCGGAGATTGCCGGTACTCAGGAAATAGAGATTGGAAGAATTCATGCATTTCCTAATCATCCATTTAAGGTACTGGATGATGAAAAGATGGACACTTTGGTTGATAGTATCAGGGGAAATGGCATCCTGAATCCGGTAATTGTAAGACCGGATGAGAATGGAAATTATGAAATGATTTCTGGTCATCGCAGGTTACATGCAGCAAGGATTGTGGGATTGAAAAAGATTCCGGCCATTGTAAAGGAAATGTCTGATGACGAAGCCATTATAAAAATGGTGGATGCCAATATTCAAAGGGAAGAGATACTTCCGAGTGAAAGAGCATTTAGCTTGAAAATGAAGATGGATGCTATGAGGAGACAGGGGGCAAGAGTTGATATAGATGGAACTTGTGGCAATGATTGCCACAAGTCTGGAATAAAAACAGCTGACTTAGTAGGTGATACAGTTGGATTAAAGGGAAGACAAGTAAGAAATTATGTGAGACTGACCTATTTAATTCCAGAAGTTTTGGAAATGGTTGATCAAGGGAAAATACAATTTGTTCCAGCCGTGGATCTATCTTATTTGGATGAACAAGTACAAAAATGGGTTTTTGAATATGTTAAGGAAAATGGATTCATCAAGCCAGTTCAAATAACTGCGTTGAAAAATCATCCTAATTTATCGAACGCAAACCAGTTCAATATCATTTCTATAATGAATGATGCGCTACCTAAGAAGAGTAAGGAAGCAAAGATATCTTTTTCTGCAAAGAAAATAGATAAATTCTTTCCACCACATTATTCAATGAAAGAGCGTGAAAATATAATTATTCAGCTTCTGGAGCAGTGGAGTGCAGATCAGGTATAAGTCAGAGTAGAAATGTAATTAGGATGTTTCAGAAGTGTAGAAACTGCACTTCTGGAACAGGAAGGAGATTCAAATGGAAGACAGAATAAGGCTGTCCTATTTCTATGGAAAAGAAGCGGATCAGTTTTCATTTTATAAGATACCGAAGTTATTATTTACGGAAGAGTACTTCAAAAGGATATCAGTGGAGGCAAAGGTGTTGTACGGCCTGATGCTGGATCGAATGTCTTTATCCATGAAAAATCAGTGGATGGATGAAGATGGGAGAGCGTACATATATTATTCGCTTGAAGATATCATGGATGCGCTGGGATGCAGTAACAAAAAAGCAATATCCATAATGAAAGAATTGGATACGGATGCTGGCATAGGTCTGATTGAAAAGAAGCGCCAGGGGCAGGGAAAACCAACCATGATTTATCTGAAACAGTTTATGGTACAGGATGTTCAGAAGTGTAGAAATTTCACTTCTGAGCAAAAAGCGGCAGTTTCAGAAGTGAAGAATTTACATGTCTTGAAGTGTAAAAATGCCATGTCTAGAAGTGAAGAAATTACACTTCCAGATGTGAAAAATATTCACACTAATAAGAATAATATAAATAATACTGAGTTGAGTAATACTGAATCTAATCTTATCGTATCAGGAAATGATGGGATAGGATTCGATGTACAGGCATATGCAGAATTTATCAGAGATCATATTGATCTGGATATTCTGTTAGAGAGGCATCCGTATGAAAAGGAGTTGCTGAATGGAATTTTTGATTTGATTCTGGAAACTGTACTATGCAGGAATGAGGTCATTGTGGTGGCATCCAACAAATATCCGGCAGAGCTGGTTAGAAGTAAATTTCTGAAATTGACCAGTTCACATATTGAATATGCAATGGGATGTATGAAGGCAAATACCACAAAAGTACATAACATTAAGAAATATCTGCTGGCTACACTATTCAATGCTCCAAGTACAATCAGCGGGTATTATCAGGCTGAGGTTAACCATGATTATCCCCAGTTTGCTGTAAATACCAAATAATGGCTTGACGTGTAGTCAATGCGTGCATATAATAAAAATACAAACACACGCATTGACTACATGAAAGGAACAACTATGGAGAAAAGAATATATACAGCGGGCGGGATCAAAATTGAAGTAGATAAGCATGAAGATAAAAAAGCAAAGGAGCGCAGAATGATGGCTTATGCTTTTAAGATGATTCGTGAAGAATCAGGAATGAATAGAAAGGACTTTGCTGACTGGCTGGGAATTCCATACCGGACAATGCAGGAATGGGAACTGGGAAGAAGAGCTATGCCACAATATGTACTTGATCTGATATCCTATAAAGTTAAAAATGAAAAGAAGCAGGGAAATATATAGTCTGTTGTTTAAGTAAAAACAGGAGGAAACCACCATGTGCGATGATTATTATTACTACGAGGAACAAAGAAAGGCAGAAGCAAAATCAGAAGCAGCATTGGCAGGAACATTTGCCACCGCCATCGGAGGCATTGTGGGAGCAGTTTTATCATGTGCTTTGTTTCTGGTGAGAAGATTTGATATATTGAGTTCCGGGTTAGCGTCCTTATTATTCTATATGCTGACCTATACACAGGAATGGAATAAGGTAATATATATCGTAGGTGTACTGGCTATATTTATTGTATCAATGATTTTACAATATGTGTTTGTGGTTGCTAAAATTATTTATACAGTGTTTGTATGTATAGTTGCTGCATTGGTGGGCGGATACTGGAAGACATATGATTCAGAAATGCAAAGAAATCTGGTAATGCTTATATGTTTTGTAATAACCGGAATATTGGGGGTTATTTCTTGGTGCGGGATGGCAAAACAAAAATAAATAGGTAGTAAAAGCAATTTCACATGATATAATGTGTACATACAAATCGGAATTGACAGAGGTAATGAAATGTTTGAAGAATTAGGAATTAGTTTTGGCACAGCACTAATCGTCTTACTTGCATTATATTTTATAATTAAGTGGGCGGTCAAAAATGGAATAAAAGAAGCCTATAGGGATATTACAGGGAAAGTCACTACCGAGGATATTGAGGCAGAACAAATATGTAACGAAGAGGAAAAATAGTTAATAAAGAGAGGTGCATATGCTATGCCAGGTATACTCGTGGTTGAAGATGATGAAAATTTAAATCGTGGAAT
>OMBR01000821.1_pt1 | contig 13734 bp, 9 predicted proteins | sample 1674041 | NCBI WGS metagenome assembly OMBR01 (sample SAMEA103958138, study PRJEB25191) | human gut metagenome | biome: human-associated habitat [ENVO:00009003]; feature: intestine environment [ENVO:2100002]; material: feces | place: Germany | collected 2013/2015
TGCCTCATATCCGATGTTTGTAGCATAATCGTCCACTTCTCCGGTACTACCACAGCCTGTCAGAAGTGCACACCCCAGCAGAATTGCCGCTGCCTTCCGAAAGTTTCCTGTTTTACCTCTTCCCATATACAAGTACCCCTTTCTCTTTTGTAGTCTATGTATATCTCTTATCTCTACCGTCTGATTTCTCAGAATCGGTTGATTCTACAAATATAAACTACAGCCTTCCCTTATTCCCTGCTGCCATGGCAGGTAAAATAAATCACCTGATACTCTTTCGCGATCTCTGTAAGGAACCGCATTGCTCCCTTGGTCCGGTTCTCATCCAGATTCACAAAAGGGTCATCCAGAATCAAAAACGGCTTCTGTTCCTCATACATGGCTTCCACCAAAGCAAGTCTCATACAGATACCGATCAGGTCACGGTTGCCCAGACTCAGGTATCCGATGTCTCTGGGCATATTTCCTTCAATCACCTGTAATCTGGTATTGGCATCCATCTGATAATTTTCGCATTCCGTTCCCGTGAGAATTCTGTAATATTTCCGGAACCCCTGCATGACAGGTTCTGTATATTTCGCAGTGAACGAACTCTTTGCCTGTTCCAACAAATTTTTTGTCATTCCAAGCAATTCATATTGTTTGAATCCTTCCTCTGTCTTCTTCTGCAACGCTTTTAGCTCTTCCTGCATATTCTCCACATTATCCCAGGATTCCTGTAAGTCGGAAAGTTGTTTCTGATAGCTGTCGATAGTCTGAAAACATTCTTCCATACGCTCTGAAAGGACCTGCATTTCATCTGCCAGACTTTCCAGGGATTCCTCTCCCTCCGGGACCTTCAGTGCCAGAAGTGACGGAATGTCCTCTTTCGCTTCAAACGCTTTTATCTCCTGCTCGATTCTCCGATATTCCTGTAACTCCTTCTCATAATCCTTTCTATGACTTTCCAGTTCGGCCAACTGTTCTTCCGGATGCTCCTCCGGAATCAGCTGCAACGACATAAAATAGTCTTTTACCTGTTCTTCCAGCGCTTCGTATTTCTGTTTTTGCTGTAAATATTTCTTTTGTTTTTCCAGTAAAAGCTGTCTCTGTCTGCACTTTCCCGCCAGTTCATGCAATGCCGCAAGATAATTTTGTGTTTCCGGTACTTCTCCGTATTCTGCAAAAAACTGCTGCAAATCTTTCTGCAATACGGCAATTCTCGCAGTCTTTTCATCCGATCCGTCCTGCTTCTGCCGCTCCAAAAGTGCCTCGTAATCTCTTCTCTTATTCTGCAGTTCCACAAGCCAGGAGGTCAGTTCCAGTCCTTCCCGAAGTCCCCAGCGAGTGCAGAAATCCTCAATCTGTCCTTCCGCTATGCGGACCTGTGCCTCAAGTTCTTCCATTTCCTGTTCCAAATAGGAAAGCTCTGTATTTTCTCCCGTTTGGACTTTGGATCTGCCTGCTGTAAACAACAGTGCCGCTGCCACAACTGCAATTCCCAGTACGATCAGGACTCCTCCGATCACTCCCTGTCCCAACAGGATCACAGCAAAACCGCCAAGCGCTAAAAGAATGCCAAAAAGCAATAGCATTTTTTTCCTTTTACCTGCTTCTTCCTGCTCCCGTAAGCATCTGGCATCTTCCTGTGCCTGTATGGATTGCAGGGTTTTCCGCTGTATTTCTTTCGCCTGCAGAAGACTTTTTCCTTCATTGCGGTTCGTCCAGGCATTTTTTACACTGTCGATCTCCGCCTCCTGTGGCATTCCTTCCGCAAAATATCCGGAAAGCTCCTCTAACCGTCTGCTCTCTTCCCCTGACAGGGCATTTTTTCTTATCGTACTTTCCAGGCTCTCAAGTTCTTGTGCCTCAGCATATTTTTCTTCCAGCCGGGCATTGTCCACCATGGGGAAATTATCTTTACACTGCGCCTGTTCTTCCTCTGTCAGGCAATAGATTTCCATTGCTTTGCGGACAGAAATCCCCTGATTGCAAACGGCCGTTTTTTCACGTAATTCTTCCCCTTTTGGTATCACGCCGTTAAAATAGCTTTCCGCTTCTTTTAAAGTCTGCTGTCTCTGTGCCATTTTTGCACGCAGATCCAGGTACTTTTCTTTTTTCGCCTGCTGGTCCTTATAAATTCCCAGCTTCTTTTGTCTCTCCTGCAGTTCTGTCAGTTCCGCAGAAAGCTTTTCTCTCTCCTCGATTGCCGCCTTTTTCCGGGCATCAATACTTTCCATCGTATTCTGTATCTCCTGCCCATTACGGATCTGCGTCTTCAGTTCCGTAATGCGGTCCTTGCTCTGACGGAGCGATCCGGTCTTACGAGATGGTGACATGCTGTTTAACAGATCGTTCAACCGCTTGTCCGCTGTCTCAAAATTATTGATATCATCCGTATTCTCCGCCAGATTCCCGATTTTGGCATTGATGCCGTCCGTAACAAAGGTCTCGCAGTCATTCTGTGAGATAAAAATCGTTCGTTCAAAGGATCCTGCGTCGATCCGGAACAACTCTTCTCCCAGATTTTGTGTAAAATCACTGCATGGAAGATTTGTTTTCGTATCTGTCAGCTGAAATTCATCTTCTGCGCTTTTACTTCCGAAGGTTCTGCGGACAGAATATTGCTTTCCTTCACTTTCAAATTGCAGTTCTCCGCCGTAGACGCCCTTTTGCCAGGGACTGTATCTCTTCCTCTCATTTTCCAGCGGATCTCTCTTCCCTTCATTCCGGAATCCAAACAGCATAACGCGTAAGAATGCAGCCAGTGTGCTTTTTCCCCAGCCGTTTTCCTCACAGACGGTGTTGCAGCCATCTGTAAAATCATATGTAAAGTCACTTAGTTTTCCGAAATTCTCAATGTGACATTTGATCAGTTTCATGCGTCCAGGATCTCCTCTCCGGCCAGTGCCTGCAATCCGTAATGTATCACTGTCGCCTTGTCCTCTTCCGGCAGATCTGCCCTGCCCATGACAGTACGGATAAACTCTCCCTTTAAGGACTTATCCTTTGCAAAAGCAGCATAATCCACCAGATACTCAGAGCTGTCCTTAATCTTCACAAAATAAAAAAGGTGGCTGAACTGATGTAGCAGAAAATCAATATCCTTTTCACTTTCCACATCTATTTTCCCGACCAGTTCATACTTGATCAGACTTTTCTCCGGGTAACCTTTCCCGGCTGTCTCGGCTCTCATCCGTTCCATGATTTCCGTCGTGGATTCACAACCGGTAATATCCACCGGAATGGTATAGAGCTTCCGGGATGCGAAAGGAATAAAAGTACTGTCAATTGTACCTGTCAGCTCATCAATGTCAAGCATCACAAATCCATGCTCTCCGCATTCATCAAACCCTCTGCCCTCCAGACAGCCGGGATAACAATAGACGCCTCTCGCATCCAGACGCTCTTTTTTATAGCTGTGGATGTGTCCCAGGGCAAGATAATCAATTCCCTTATTTTTCAATGCCGTCAGATGAATGATCTCCGCCTTATCTCTCGCACTGTATTCCGATTCCTGCCCATGCAGGACTACAATGTTGCATTGATCCACATCCAGTGACAGCGTATTATATATGCTTCCACTGTTTTCCGGTGTCAGTTCCACCCCAGTAACTGCAACTCCCTTACCTGAGGTATTCTCCGTCCCTGAAAGTTCATAGCTTGTCCAGTTGTTCCCAAATAGATGAAGATTCTCCGGAAGTTCCGAAAGACCGGACGTAAAGCTTCCTTCGTCATGATTCCCCTGTAAGTAATAAAAAGCTATTTTGGGATGTCCCTGAATTAAGTCTTTTACCACATTCCGGGCGGTAGCGGATACGTTTTTCGTATCGAACAGATCTCCTGCGATTATGATCGCCGCCACGCCCTGCTCTGCCCCGTAGGTAACCATATTCTGAAAAGTAGTCAGCAATTCCGTCTTGCGTTCTCTCGCTTTTTCTTTGGTCAGATTTGCACTCATTTTGGAATCCAGATGGATATCCGCACAATGGATGATTTTCATATTGCTGCCTCCCGCATTAACCCTGTAGCACCTGTTTCAAAAGATTGGAACTATGCAGAATCTCATTCGCAAAACCGCATCTGTGATGCTCTCGTTTTGCAGACATATTCATTATATACGAATCTTTGTTCGATTACAACAAAAACGTATCGGTAATGAGACATTTGGTCTCATTTTCCGATACGTTTTTTTCAGATGTTGAATCACCTATGTTTATGACTATACCTGCAGTCTGCCGGCTGTAATAAGTTTGCCGCTTTTTCTGTCAAATAACAGAATATCTTCTCCACCGATCTCGAACTTCACTTCCTGACCGATCTTGTAAGCGGTATTGCCAAAGACTACGCCGGTCAACAGGAAATCACCGATACGAAGCTTAATCGTGGATTCCATACCGGTGGGCATAGCACCGTAGATCACGCCGTCCAGACCTGCACCATCGTGTAATTGCAGGGCTTCGGGACGTACACCGATGACAAAATCCTCGTTGGTGATCACGGGAGCTTCCTGCAGTGCATAATCATCCTCGTTCACTCTGGCAATATGATACTTGAAGACTTCATCCTTGTTGGATTTCTCCACGGCTTTCTTATCCTGCATTTTCTCTTTGTGACGGGCTGCCTCATCGGCTTCGTTCTTATCTCTCTCAGCGAACCATCTCTGCAGATCCAGGTGTTCTTTCGGAACAAACTTTGCCTTTCTACCGTCTAAGATTGTCACATCCAGGCTGCCGTTTTCATTCTGCACACCCTTGGCTTCGATAAAATTAATGGAAGGATTTCCTACGAAATCAGCCACAAACAGGTTGTTGGGTCTGCTGTACACAGTCAACGGTGCTTCATACTGCTGCAACACACCGTTGTTGATCAGGCAGATCTTCGTTGCCAGTGTCATAGCTTCCATCTGGTCATGGGTTACATATACGAAGGTGCTTCCGGTCTCCACATGCAGACGCTGTAACTCATATCTCATTTCCAGACGGAGTTTCGCGTCCAGGTTAGACAGCGGCTCATCCATGAACAATACCTGGGGTTCCGGTGCCAGTGTTCTGGCAATGGCAACTCTCTGCTGCTGTCCACCGGACAGTTCTGCAGGATAACGATTCATGAACATTCCGATCTTAACGATACGGGATACTCTGCGTACTGCCAGGTCAATCTCTTCCTTGGAATATTTTCTGACCCTGGTTACTACCTTGCCACCGGATACGACTTCGAATTTCTCGTTAAGTTCTTCCCTTTTTTCCTTATGACCTGCCAGGATGCTGTCCAATTTTGCAGTCAGTTCCTGCTTCTTTTGCTTTGCGGCACTTTCTTTGTCTGCTGCCTCATGGAGCTTGTAATTATACAGTTCCTTTGCAGTATAGATAGAAATGGTGTAATTATCGATCAGCTTCAGATAGACCATATCCAGGTCTAACTTTCCCTTTTTATCTCTGCATTCCTCAATGAGTTTTACCAGCTCTCCCGGATTCTCCAGTGCCTTGATCATGCTTTTTAAAGCTTTGGCTTCCTCATCGATCACGGGAAGTTCTTCCTTGATATTTCCCAGTCCGAAGGAGATGTTCTGGTATACCGTCATATTCGGCCATAGTGCGTAGTTTTGGAACAGAAATCCGACTTTTCTCTTATTTGCGGGAACATTGATCCCCGCTTCACTATCGAATACCACCCGGTCTCCGATCTTGATCTGCCCGCTGATAGGGGTCTCCAGACCGGCGATCATACGTAAGGTAGTGGTCTTACCGCAACCGGAGGGACCAAGCAGAGTGATAAAGGAATTATCCTCCATATCCAGACTCAGATCATCTACCGCATAGAATTTTCCCCAACGTTTTGTAACATGTGTTAATTTGATTTCCGGCATAGTTATTTACCTCCGATACCTTCATCCAGGCTGGCCCCGGTCAGTTTATTTACCAAAGTGTTAAAGATCAGGATCGTTACGATCAGGATCAGGTTGATGGCGCTGGAAAATGCATACAGTCCCATCTCATCGAAATAATCCAGTGTCGTGGAGAGGATAAAGCCCTGCGTACATAGCAGTAAGAACAGGGACAGCTCTCGCAGACAGGTCATGAACGGAAGCATATATCCGTTGATAATGGAAGACTTCTGGATCGGAATGATGATCCGCAGCATCCGCTTGTACCAGGGAATATCCTGGATGATGGCCGCTTCCTCGATCTCTCCCGACAGCTGCAGCATGGAGTTCAGTGCACTTCTGCTGGCGAAAGGAATGTACTTGATCACGCCTGCGATGATCAACAATGTGTAAGTATTGAACAGGTTGATCTTGTCATTGGAGAACAGGATGAAGAAAGCTGCGCCCACTGCCAGGGACGGCATCAGGTACGGCAGGAATGCCACACCATTGACGTAATTCGCCCACTTGCTTCTCCGGTTCTTGGATACTGCATAACCGATCAGGGTGCCGATCGTACCTGCGATCAGAGCACAGCAGACAGCGACTAACATTGTTCCCTTGAATGCTCTCCAGATCAGCGGATTGTGGAGGATACCGGGCTGTCCGTACAGAGCACCGGCTCCGTTGTTATCCGTCAGCCACCACTTGGTGGTCAGAGCACCGGAATCCATGGTATACAGGAAACTGTAATCTCCCGGATTCGGAAGGAAAGTCTCCAGTGCGAAGGACAGGATCGGGAAAATACTGGTGAAGAAGGTGATGACGATCAGGATGACCGCGATCAGATATTTCCCGACTTTTCCTAAGTTGATCTTGGAGATCTGTCCGGATTTACCGGTAACCGTCGTATAATTTTTACGGCTCTTTAAACTCATTTGGTTCATTAACAGGATCGCCACACCGAAGATCATCATGATGATGGCAAGAATACTGGCTTCCCCGGTATACTTGGAGTTCATGGAGATGTACTTGGTGGACAGAGTGGTCAGTCCCAGGTAGTGAGGTACGGGATAACTTCCCATGGCGCTTCCGAATACCAGCAGGATCGTGGAAAGAATCGCCGGTTTTACCATAGGTAAGGTAATGCGGAACATGGTCTTCCACTTCGGTGTATCCAGGATTGTCGCTGCTTCCTCCAGATTGGCATCCATGTTGCGGAAGATGCCGCCGATCAGGATGTAGGCAAAGGGGGCATAATGCAGTCCCAATACTACTGCACTGGGGAACAGCCCCAGGCACCACCATTTGGGCATCGTAATGTGAAAGAGCGAAGCCAGCAGTCCGTTGGAGGTTCCGGTGACTGCATTACTGTTGAATACATTCTGCCATACCACTGCCAGTGTCCACTGGGGCATGATGTAGGGGAAAATAAAAATGGAGCTTAAATATTTTTTACATTTCAAATTGGTTCTCGTAATTAAGAATGCGAACAAACCGCCGAACAAAATGGAGATCAGGCAGGTAAAGACTGCCAAAAGAACAGTATTTAACAGCGGTGTCCACAGATTTGTTCTCGCCAGTTTACTGGTGAACAGATCCGCATAGTTGGCAACGGAATACCCGCTTGCCTTTCCGGTAAGATGTGCATCGATGGTGCCCGGATGGATCTTGAAGGTATCCTCGACGATTGCCACGATCGGCGCCACTGTGGTAAAAGTAAGTACAATACCAAACAGAAGCAGAATGATATTTTGTGGCTTGGAGAAATACGTCTTGATCTTGTTCAGAACAATCACCATCTTGCTTGTTTTTTTTGTGGCACTCTGATTCATGGTTAACCTCTCTTCCCAATACAAGCTTTTGGTCCTGTAAACCATCCACCCCTGCGAATAAGAAAACTGCTACTTACATGCAGGCATGATGTAGCAGATTTTCTTATTCTGACAGGACAAATAGTCACTTTTCTATATCATATATCACTCAGCAGTATACTTCGGTAACAGCTCGATCCAGCTTCCTACCGTGAAGGATACGGATGCGCAGTACTCAGGATCTTCCAGCACCAGTTCGCCATCGGTAGACCACCAGTCGAAGCCTCTGTCATTTTTGCTCTCGTATACAACATTACCGTTCTCATCATTACCGCCGGTGCTGTGCTGATAGGTAGCTTCGATTGCCTTTGCCACTTCAGGGTTAGCGGAATAACCGCCCATGTCTTTGCCCCATGCGCTGAAGCCGTCTTCCGTACAGGTCATGTATGCGATGAAAGCACATGCAGTCCAAGGCAGCGGGCTGTTATCGGTAACAAACAGATAATGGCAGTAACCGTATCCGCCGATTCCCTTATAATCATCCTGATAAGCGGCAACCTTGATATTGTTCACAGATACACCTGCGGATTCTTCTACGGAGCGCAGTTTACTGTATACTAACAGTCCACACTGATCGGTAGCGGAATCGGATACCAGCGTATTACAGATAGGTCCATCATCGGTCTGGGCATTGTAGCTGCCTACCCAGAGCTTGATCCATGCCAGGGCATATTTACCATCAGCGCCTAAGCCTAAATCATTTGCCTCGGATTCCATCTCATCAATCGTGGGCTGGAAGTAAGCCTGCTCATCAGCGGGTAATGCATTGAAAGCATCCTTTAACATGGCTGCGTATTTGTCTTCGGTCAGCATGTACAGGAAATTCTTACCTACAACCTCGGAATCAATATCCATGAACAATGCGTGAGTTCCTTCCGCCACGAAGTCCCAGCAGTTGTCATATACTTTATCTCCGGTACAGTTGTATTCGAATACCTTATTCAGCGTCTGTAATGCCAGATAACCGTCCACCGCATCTGGTGTGGTTCCGTTAGCCTCTGCCCATTCCTTGGGAATGAACGTATCCAGTATTCCGGTCTGTGTCATCTTGGATTCGATCTGATTACCATCCTGGATCAGGGTCATTGCGAAGGTTCCTTCCGGCTTCAGGGAATCAGCGGTCAGCTGTTCAAAGATCTTGTTGTTCTTAGGCTGCTGCCAGTCAAATTCCATGCTGTAAGAAGGATCAATAGACTGCAGATACTCGATGAACAGAGGAAGTGCTGCTTTACCACGGCTGGAATTACCTACACCGTAAAAGGTCTTGCCGTTGGATTCTTCGATGGCCTTCTGTGCCAGTTCCTCCATGGTCATTCCTTCTGCCTGTTTGATGATCTGCTGAGTTGCAGTAAGATTTGCGTCGTCGGCTACCTCCGGGGTCTTGGTCTCTGCCACCGTCTCGGTTCCGGCTGTCTGTGTGTTATCTGCGCTTCCAGTTGCCTGGTTCTGGGTCTCGCTGCTGCCGCATCCGGCTAACATACCAACACTCAGTGCACAGATCATAAGTAACGATACTACTCTTTTCTTCATATGCTGTCCTCCCTTGAAACATATAGTTTGTATAACCCTTCATGGTTCACGTACTTGGAATGGGATGTTTCCCACTTCCGTTCTGATGATTCTATTATACGTTGGGAATTCAGCAATTTGTATAAGGCAAAACTGTTATTATTTTAATATTTCTGATACTATGTATAGTTTTTCTGCTATTTTATTGTTTCTTTTGTGCATCTTTTTAGCTTTACATGCTTCTATCCTGGTATTCGGAAGGAGTAACACCAACAATCCGCTTAAAGCTGCTGGAAAAATGTGCAACATCACGATAGCCTACCTGCTCTGCAACTTCGTACACCTTATTCCGGCAGTCATTCAACAGTTTCATGGCAGTGCGCATACGCACTCTGGTAATGTATGCCGCCACCGTGTAATCCGTCTCCCTTTTGAATGTATGACTCAAATGTCCTTCACTGATCCCCAGGTGCTCTGCGATCTGGGCCACACACAGTTCCGGATCCCCATAATGAGCGGAAATATAGTCTACGGCTGCCATGACATATTTGCTCTTATCGCCTTTATTTAAGACCAGTTCGGGAAGCGGCTCATCTTTGCTGTTTTCCAATTTTTCCTGTGTCCTCTTACGTTTCTCCAGTGCATTGTTCATTGCCTGTTCCAGTTCCCCGTCTCCAAAAGGCTTTAACAGATAGTCACTGGCCAATAATTTCAGGGCGCTCTGCGCATAGGAGAATTCACTGTAAGCAGTTAAAAAGATCACACTGACATCATTGCCTTCTGCCCGCAATTCCTTCAGCATTTCGATGCCGTCCATTTTGGGCATACGGATATCGCAGATCAGCAGATCCGGATGATATTTCCGCACGGCTTCCAGTCCTTCGATTCCGTTGCCGGCTTCCGCCACGACGACACAGTTCAGTGTCTGCCAGTCTGTCTCCATCACGATTCCTCTGCGCACCAGCATCTCATCATCGATCACGATCACTTTGTACATCGTATTACTCCCTCCATTATTTCTTCCCGTTTTCTGTATATTCCCCACTATCCGGTAAAAATTCCTCTCTGCCCGTTGCTCTGTATCGGTTCCTCAGGCTTCTCCGTATCTTACCGGCAGCCGTAATGTCACTTTCGTGCCGTGGACTTCGCCTTCCTCTTCTGTTCGCTGTCCGTCCGTAGGGTTTTCGGCGTTTGAGGTAAGACTCTCCATATGGATGCCGTATTCTTCCCCATAGGTCAGCCGGATAATGGTATCCACGTTAGAGACCCCGATATGCCCCACCAGCTGCTCCTGTCTTCTGTGATTGATGGCATCCATCCATTCTTCGGGAGCGCCACAGCCGTCATCGGTTACTTCAATACACAGGACATCTTCCTGTTCTGTGATCCGCACAAGGATATTTCCTTCTTCACTCTCCTTTAATCCGTGTAGTACCGAGTTCTCCACGATGGGCTGTATGATCAGCTTGGGGATCACGCACTCTTCCAGTCCCTCCTGCAGATCCACGGTGTACGAGAACTTATCATTGAAACGGATCTTCTGGATATCTACATAACAGTTCACCAGTTCCAGTTCTTCTTTCAGATAGATGAACTGTCTCTTGGAGATACTGGTCCGCAGGATCTTCGCCAGGCCCGCTGCCATGGTGGCGATCTCCGGAATGTGATTGGCCTTCGCCACCCATTTCATGGTATCCAGTGTATTGTACAGGAAATGGGGATTTAACTGTGCCTGCATCATGGCAATATGGGAGGCATTCAGTTCCTTCTGCTTCTCCACCTTATCCTGCACGCTTTGCTCCAGTTCGTTGGCCATGATATTAAAGTTCCGGGACATCTGTCCCAGCTCGTCCTCTCTGTCGGAGACGATCCTGACGGTAAGGTCTCCTTCCTGCAGTGTACGCATGGCCGTATTCATCCGTTCGATAGGACGGGTCATATTTCTACCCAGCCGGGAAGCCACCAGAACACACAGAATGACACTGATGGTCAGCATCACGATCAACACACTGTACATGGAGTTCAATACTTCTGTTGAAAACACGCTGGGACAGGACAATGCAGTATACAATCCACTGTCTCCCAGCGGCTGGATCAGCAGTTCTCCGGCACGATATACTCCCAGCAGCTTATGACCAACCATGAGTTCTTCCCGGATCTGCTCTTCCTGCAGGTTACCATTATCATAAATGGTTCTCCAGAAGGGGTCCATGATTGCTACCTCCGCTTTGGCATTTCCCTTATCATGAAGCACTTTTTCAAAATTTTCTGCGCGCATGCTGATCACAATATAACCTTCCGGTATACCGTCTTTTCCTATAAGTTTACCAGCTGCATACAATAAAATCTTGCTGTCATTAGTATCTGCACGCCGCAGCACCAGCGTCTCTTTACTATCCTCGACTGCTTTCAGGATGCCCCAGTATACCGGCAGATCTGTCTTGGCACTTCCCTGTGCCGTAGTGTAAATACATTTTCCGTTTTTATCATACAGATCAAATTGGGCATATTCTCTGTAATCAGTCACTTCCCGATAGAATTGCAGGTAAATCTTGCTCTTCGACCAGGTGTCATCTTCACCTATCTGGTCCACGATCCGGGTGTTAGCATTTATATTCTCCACTACCATCTCGAACTCCTGAAACAATTCCAATATGCCAGCATCTATCTGTTCCGCCTGCTCTGTTACTTTTTTCTCATAATCGCTGTTGATCTTGGTCTCCATAGTCTGGATCAGGAATACCCCAAAAAGCAATAACGGCAATAACGCAACTACACCGAAGCAGACCAGCAACTGTCTGTGAAACGACTTTTTAATCCACTTTTTCATCTGTTCTCCCCTGTAACGTCTCCCATGTGTTCAGAATTTTTTCTTTTTCCTGAGAAGCCCAATGAATATCATAATCGATCGTTTTTAATTTTGTCTGCTCCGGTGCTGCATACTCTTCCATATCATTGCGGACAGTTCTCCGGAAAAAGGCTTCCTCCACCAGTCTCTGTACATCACTACTGACGGTAAATTCCAGAAATAATTTAGCATTTTCCATATGCTTTGCGCCCTTGACAATTGCTGTGGCATCCGGTATGGCACTGGTGCCGTCCGTGGGGTAGATCACCGTAATATCTGCGCCTTCCAGAATCTTCTGTCTCGCCATTCCCTCCGTGGTAATACCTACCAGTCTGGTACCGGCATTGACTTCCTCCAGCACTGCAACAGATGAGGGCGACAGGTAACCATCCAGTGCACCGGTAAAGTCCTCCAAAGTCTTCTGCGCATCCTGATCCGATACCTGAAGCATCGTGCAGAGTGCTGTATAACTACTGCCGGATTTCGTGGGATCTGCGAACGCGATCTTTCCCTTCCAACGATCGGTCTGCAATTCCTCCCAGGTTCTGGGAGCCGCTACGGGATAGACCAGTTTATTGTTATAGATAAATACAGTCGGCAGCACAGAAAAGGGCGTATAGGCATCTCCCTCCGTGCGATACTGTTCCGCAATTTGATCTATTTCGCTGACTTTATAAGGTTCCAGATAGTCTCTGCACTCCTCAAAATTCTCAATACCGCCACCGAACATGACATCAAAGGTACCGGGAACATCCTGCTGCAATTCTTCAAAAAGCGCTAGCGTGTCGCCCGCTTTCAGTTCCACAAAAATCCCTGTACGTTCCTCAAATTCCTTGATGATCGGTTCGTATACATCTGCTTTGTGAGCGGTATAGACGATCAGTTTTTTATCTTCTGGTATCTGATAGACTGTTTCTTCCGGCTGGCTGCAGCCAGTAAGTAACAGGATTGCCGCAGTCAGAATGGTTATGGCAAATATTCTTATTTTATGATTTTTGCTATAAATCTCCATACTTTCCCCTTACTTTCCTTCGCCGGTACCGACTACCTTACGTTGTAATCTAAGCATCCTGTCGTACTGCACATACATTTTCTGCACTTCGTTCTCCAGAATATAATAGTGACGGATGTACGGGATCAGCAGGATCAGGATCACTACCGGGAGTAATAAGGTAAAAAGGCTGTCTGAGATCACGCTCAGGACGATTGCCAACATCTCTAACAACGCAAAAGTCACCGTAACGATCAGATGGATCAGGCGTTCATGCTGAAAAAATCCCACCTGCACCAGATGCTCCTGAAGCTTGTCCTGAACCATTTCCTGCATAGTCTGTTCCTCAGTATCCGTTTTCTCTGTATCAGTTTTCTGTGTATCCGACTGTCTCTGTATCGCTTGCGTTGAGTATTCGCCGTCCTGTGATAATGTCTGCGCTCTCTGCTCCATTTTCTGAAGCCACTCATCTATTTGTTTTCGATATTGCAAAATGCGCTGCTCCATTATTTTCCCCACCTTCCCGGTACTTGTATTACTCCATCATAGCTATTCTTTCGTTTTTCGTCAATGTGCCATAAATACAAATAATTCCAAAACAGTTATTTTCCTCCAAATACAGATTCTTGTGCAAGCACAAATCTGTACTTGGCTCATCGTATACACA
>OMBR01000834.1_pt1:5000-13501 | contig 13501 bp, 8 predicted proteins | sample 1674041 | NCBI WGS metagenome assembly OMBR01 (sample SAMEA103958138, study PRJEB25191) | human gut metagenome | biome: human-associated habitat [ENVO:00009003]; feature: intestine environment [ENVO:2100002]; material: feces | place: Germany | collected 2013/2015
CATCTTTGCGAGCATGTTGACTCACTTGCGCTCATTCCATCACGAGCCCGCGCTGACGCGCTTTACAGCCTGCTATGCAGGCTGCTCGTTCTCTAATGGCGCAAGAAAAACAAATGTCGCCTTCGGCGTCGCTTGTTTTTCTTGTGCGCTCATTCCATCATAACACATTCATTATTTTGAAGGTAGTAAAATATTCTGTCCGGGCTGGATTTGATTCGGGTCTTTTATATTATTCAGGCGACAGATTTCTATCACCTTTTCATCTGTTCCGTAAAATCTCCTGGAAATAGCGATGAGGCTGTCTCCCTTCTGCACCTGATAGCTTTCCGGGTGCGCCAGGGCTTCCTGAACCTGAGGAAAGGAATCGGAGGCTGATGCGGACTGCCGGGCTGTCGAGGATTCAGCGTCTGCGTCGGTCGTGACCGCATTCTGGCCATCTGCCATTACGCTATCCGCTGTTACGCTGTCCGACATTACGCTGTCTGGCATTACGCTGTCTGGCATTACGCTGTCTGGCATTACGCTGTCCGTCGTCCTATTGTCTGTCGCTTCGCCATCCATCGCCGTATTGGCCGCACCGGTTGCATCGTCCGCCTGTGTAGCTTCGTCCAAGGCGGCAGACTGCGCCATTTCGTCCGATGAATTCCAGCCAACAGTCTCTTCTACAATCAGTCCGGGAGATATATTTTCCGTCTCATTTTTTGTATTCCGGACAGCTCCTGCCAACAGGGCGGAAACCGCTTTCATATCCGAGTACTGATTGACGGACGTCAGCGCCGTTCCGACCAGAACCAACAAAAGCACCAGGCAGCCAATCCGGCAAAGCTTCGGGAAGAGGGCGCCGGTACTGCCCGAACGGGCCTGATAAGCTGTCCCAAAAGCAGTTTTCCTCGACGCTGCGTTCAGCGTAGGTGCTGCAGCCTTAAGCGCACCCAGCCTTGACAGCACCGTTTTCCTGCCAGACGCTGTATTCGGCGCAGACGCCCTGGAGGCAGTTGCACTCCGCGCTGTATTCGGTGTAGACGCCCCGGAGGCGGTTGTACCACGCGCTGCGTCCGCTGCAGCTTCCGCTTTTCTTTTTTCCCGGCGGGCATTGATCGCTTCCATCACCCGTTCCTCCTCCACATCTGCAGGGCGGCTCTGCTCCCGTTCAGCGATCATATATGCCTGCATTTCTTCGTTTTGTTCATAAAAAATAAAATAGCCTCCGATCTGGATTTCTTCTCCCCGCACGGTCCAGAACCGGACGGAGGCTTCCTTTTTTTCAATTTTTCCAATCCGCTCCAGCTTCTGAAAATACGGAAAATTTCCGCGCCTGAAGTCCGTTTCTTTTTCCACCCCGTAAATTAAATAATAGCGGATGCCGTCCTTTTCCTCCTGCTGCCCGAATGCCAGACACGTCTCTTTTCCCTGGCATCGTTCCAGAAACGTATGGACATAATCCTCCATGTACAATTTTACATTCGGACTGCCTGTCCCGATCTGCATCACATTTTTGGGTATTTTCAACATTTTACCTCTGCTCCTTTCCATCCGGGCACCCCGTTTTCCCTAATCTTAGCAGACCGTTGCCGCAGATTTTGTCTGTTTATGCGCTCTTTTTTGGCGGTTTGGAGCAGAGTCTCGTTCTGGAACTTTTGCACATATTTATTCTGTCAAACACTTCTGTTCGATATAAAAAGCACAATAAAATACATTGTATTTCCTTCCGGACTCTTCTAAACTATTTTTTAGTAGATACCAAAATTTCTGCAGAATACACTAAAGGAGTGGTACTGAAAATGAGCAAACTTTCTCTTGCAGGCGAATGGAAACTTCGCGGCGAATTTATGGACGTAACAGCAGATCGCTGTGCAGAGGTGCTCGCCCACCTCAACGCCATGCCTCCCAAGCCAACAATTCCCGGTTATCTAACCGAAGAAAATATGACCGATGAGGAGCGGGAAATGTATCTGAAAGAACCCGATCCGAAATTTACAGTAAATACCGCCCTCGCCATGCACCCCTATCCTTCCAAAACGGGATATATTCCTATGACTGTACCCGGCGACGTTACAACCGCCCTGATCGATAACGGAGTTATCGATGAGCCTTTTTTAAAGGACAACACAAAAAAGAGCATCTGGATTAAAGAGCTTTCCTGGTGGCTTGTCAAAGAATTTGATATCACCGAAGAAATGCTCAACGAAGATATTGTCCGCCTGAACATTGAAATGCTCGATTTTAATGCCGATATTTTAGTTAACGGCATTCCCGCCGGACATCAGGAAAATACCTTCTGTGCTTTTTCTGCAGATATCAAACGCTTTTTGCATGTCGGTACCAACCAGATCGTGATCCGTCTGACCTCCGGCATGGAATTAAATTATCCACATGACACCGTTTCCTATTACTGTGCAAGTGACAATGCGATCTGCGACCAGCGTGTATACACGCGTAAGCCACAGTTTACCTATGGCTGGGACTGGTGTCAGCCCGTTCCTACCTGCGGTATCGGACGTTCGATCGAAATCGAAGCGTTCAGCGGTGCACAGGTAATCGCTTCCCGCGTCGATACGCTCAGCCTTTCCGGAAATGATGCAGAAATCGAATTTCATTTTGAAATCGAAAAATCCAACATGGTGCAGAGCACTGAAACAGAGCTGGAATATGAGCTGTCCATCGACGGCAAGACCGCTTATACCGGTCATCAGACCCTGATGCTTGTCGGCGGCATCAATTTTGCACAGGAACGCGTTGTATTAAAGGATGCAAAGCTCTGGTGGCCGAACGGTTACGGTGCTCAGAACCTTTATACCTTTACCGCACGCTGCACGGCACGCGGCATCACCCATGAAGCAAAACCGAAGAAAATCGGTATCCGCACGCTTTCCATCGACTTTTCCAAGCTGCCGGATGAAAGCCGTAACTTCTTCTTCAAGATCAACGGCACCCGCATTTTCTGTAAAGGCGGCAACTGGGTTCCTACCGATTCTATTTATCTGCGGACACCTGATGAAAATTATAGAAAGCTGGTCAGCGAAGGCGCAGCGGCACACTTTACCATGTTCCGTATGTGGGGCGGCGGCACTTATGAACCGGATTGCTTCTATGATTATTGCTCCGAATACGGTATTTTACTGATGCACGATTTTATGTATGCATGTGCTTTTTATCCCGATCAGAAGGATTCGTTCCTTTATGAAGCAGCACGCGAGGCAGAATATCAGACCAAGCGTCTGGCACATTATCCCTGTATGGCAGTCTGGACCGGAAACAACGAAATCGCCGAGTCCTACACAGACTGGTTCCCTGGAATGCTGCAGCCCGAACGCTACTGGGGCGATCAAATTTTCAACTACATCCAGCCCCGCGCGGTCCAGCACAATAGCCCGCTGATTCCCTACATGCCCTCCACCCCGTACTTTGGAGAACGTTCCAATACCACTGAAGAGGGAGACGTCCATGCATGGACTTATTTTGGACGCGATTCCAAGACGAGATTCAAATTCTCTTACGAACTGGAAGCTTTTGATCGATTCCCGGCACGTTTTTCCAGCGAATACGGATTTTTCGGCGCGCAGATGGAAAGCACCGTCCGCCGGTATTTGGACGGGGAAGAGATGTCCTTCAACAATCCGTCCTGGAAGCATCACGGCGAGTTCGAACGCAAGCGTGGGGCCATCGACGGCGTTATCAACCGCCATCTGACTGAATTTTCCACGCTGGACGAACGCGGCTATCTGCTTTACAGCGGTATCATGCAGGGACTTTTATATGCCGAAATGGCAGAGGCGCTCCGCCAGAAATCCTACGGTGCCGGCGATCTGATCTGGATGTACAACGACTGCTGGCCGGAAACCGGTTGGACCATTATCGATTACTATCTCACCAGAAAGGTTTCGTTCTACTTCTTAAAACGCGCTTTTGATACGAAAAAACTGATTATCCGGAAGGCAGACGGCGGCGCGGTTGTAACCGTCATCAACGAAACCCCCGATGAACTCCGGACAACTATCTGCGTCGGCACACAGACCTTTGATGGCGCACACAATAGTGTTCTCCTGACAAAGGATCTGACCGTCGCTCCGCATTCCTGGCAGCAATTCCATGTGGACGCTGAAGAGCCTGCCGCAGACGGATATTTCGTTGTAAGTGCAGACGGCTTTGAAACAGCTGACAGTCTGCGCGCTTATTACCGCGAATACACCATTCCGGAAAGCGATGCGGTGATCGAATCCGTTGAAAAAGACGGCAGCGATCTGCTCGTAACCGTCCGTGCAAACGTATTTACACCGTTCGCTTATCTGATGACAAGCGACGACAGAGTACATTACAGTGATAACTACTTCAAGCTCTATCCCGGAGAGGCAAAAACGATCCGCGTAGAAAACTGTGACGAGACACCTACACTGTACACAGCTGCGACAATGCACGCGTAAATTTGTATATACCTGTTATGCGCATGCGCAAAAAGATTCACAAAAGGATCTTTTGCGCATGCGTTTCACATTGAGTGAGCATCGTCCTGCGCAATGTTAAAAGAAAGGGGACTTATGTCACATACAATTATTGACCTGCCGTCTGTCAGAGACGACGGCAGGCTTTACCGCGATACCGCTTTGAATTTCGTGGAATCCCTGATTCCGAATCCGTGGAACAGCTGTCACGCGCCCGATCTTTTAGAGCTTGAAAATGGCGATCTGCTTTGCTGCTGGTTTGCAGGCTCCTGTGAGGGAAACGCGGATGTCAGCATTGCTGTGTCGCGTCTGTCAGAGGACAGTTCCCAGTGGGAAACACCGGTAATTGTTTCCGATGATCCAACCCGCAGCGAGCAGAATCCTTCCCTCTTCCTGCATCCAAACGGAGAAATCTGGCTGATGTATACCGCACAGGTTTCCCGTGATCCCAACAATCCAACCTCTGACAATTTACAGGGAACTGCTGAAATCCGCCGGAAAATTTCCCGCGATAACGGGCACACCTGGGAGGCGACCGAGACAATGTTTTCCGCTCCCGGCTCGTTCTGCCGGCAAAAGATTCAGATTCTGTCCAACGGACGTTTTATTTTCAACAATTTCCGATGTGCGATCAACGATTCCTGCATGGGAGACGATTACACCGTCCTGCAGCTTTCAGACGACCAGGGCAAAACCTGGCGCAGCGTCATGATGCCCGGCAGCCGCGGGCGCGTACACGGCAATATCGTGGAGCTTTCTCCCGGAAATCTGATCTGCCTGCTGCGCAGCCGCTCTGCTGACCATATTTACCGTTCGGAATCCCATGATAACGGCGAGACCTGGAGCGTGCCGGAGCCTACTGTGCTGCGCAACAACAACGCAAGCATTACCGCAATCCGTCTTCAAAGCGGCGCAGTCTGCGTTGTATACAATGACGTCGCCTTCAATGACGAGCCCGAGCGCACCGTCTGGCCCGACCAGCGCTGTCCTGTCGTACTCGCCATTTCCGAGGACGGAGGAAAAAGCTGGCCCTGGCGGCGTATCATCGAGCACGGCGAGGGCTTTATCGGTCCGTGGAACGACGTCAACAACCGCCGTTACGAATATCCCTGCCTGATTCAGGGAAAAGATGGCAGGATTCATGTTGCTTATGCGTGGGGCTATCGTAAGCGTATTAAATATCTGTGCATGGATGAAGCATGGATCCGAGGAGAAAAGCTTTGTAAAGGCGTTGGCGGGGACGAGACTCTGACCTGCAAAAGATAAGGGAAGCAAAGACGGCAACATTCTATTGTCATGAATAAAAACCGGCAGACAGCAAAGCTTTGATCGCTTCGCTGCTGCCGGTTTTTCTATGTCCTGCGTGGACAATGTTATACAAACCGATATTCTGTTACGGTGTGATACGGTCTGTCAGGTCCGAATACCGAAGAAGGAAACTGCGGTTTGTTCGGTGTATCCGGATAGAACTGGGTTTCCAGTGCCAGGCCCGCTCTGCAGCCGTAGGTTTTCCCATCCTTTGCGACTTCAAGATCCCTGGAGTTGCCCGAATAGAACTGAACGCCCGGAAGATCTGTATAAACCTCCATTATGCGGGATTTATCAGAGCTCTTGACAACTGCAATTTTACGAACCTGTCCGGTGTAATTGTCCAGAACCCAGTTATGGTCATATCCGCCTGCCATTTTAAGCTGGTCAAAGTCTGCATCGATCCGTTCGCCGATCAGATGCGGCTCTGTGAAGTCCATCGGTGTACCTTCTACGCGTAAAATATCTCCATTCGGAATCGATTCTGCATCGGCCGGAGTATACGCATGAGAAAACAACTGCAGCTCATGGTCGGTAATCGGTCCGGCACCGTGTCCATCCAGATTGAAATAACAATGGTTTGTCAGGTTAAGAATCGTATCTGCATCGCTTACCACATCATAGGTAATGCGCAGTCCGTTCTCCTCCGTCAGCTCATACAGAACCGAAAAGTCCCTGTTTCCGCTAAAGCCAAGTTCCCCATCTTTCATAGACATCGTGAATAAAATGCCGTTTTCTTTTTCTTCGGCATCCCAGATCCGCTTATGCCCACCCAGAGCTCTGTGACTGTGCAGGTTATTGCCATTGTCGTTGACAGACAGCTCGTAGGTTTTTCCTTCGAGGGTGAATTTTGCACCGCCGATCCGGTTCGCATTCGGCGCAACGACTGCACCGTAAAATTTACCGTTTTCCAGATATTGCTCCAGTCTGTCATAACCGAGTGCAACATCTGCAAAATTACCGTTATGATCCGGTGCCCAGATGCGGATGATCAGCGCACCGAAGCTGCTGACCGTCACCTTCATACCATGACTGTTTTCCAGTGTATACAAATACACCTCTCTGCCGTTTACTTCCCCGAATAACTCTTTTTTCATAGGTTCGTCCATCCCTTTCGTCTGAAAATTTTGTCTGTTACAGCTCGGTACGCCCCTCCAGCGCACGAAGCAGTGTTACTTCATCAATGTATTCCAGATCGCCGCCTACCGGTACGCCACTCGCGATTCTCGTCACGCGGATTCCGGTGGGTTTAATCAGCTTGCCGATGTACATCGCCGTCGTCTCACCCTCAAGGCTGGAGTTGGTTGCGATAATGACTTCTTTTACCTCCGGTTCTCTACTCAGGCGCTCCATCAGCTCTTTTAATTTGATATCATGGGGTCCCACGCCCAGCATCGGGGAAATCGCCCCGTGCAGCACATGATAGACTCCTTTATATTTTCCGGTTTTTTCGTAGGCAGCCAGATCCCGGCTGTTCTCCACAACCATAATCGTCGAATGGTCCCGCTCTGCGTTGGCACAGATCGGGCAAAGCTCGTTATCGGTCAGGGTAAAGCATTCCTTACAATAGCGAACATTCTGACGAGCCTGTATCATCGCATTTGCAATCCTGTTCACCTTTGCTTCCGGAAGCCCGATCAGGTGAAACGCCAGACGCTGCGCAGATTTACTTCCAATTCCGGGGAGCCCCGAAAGCTCGTCAATGAGTTTGTTGATATAGCCGCTGTAAAGATCCATATCAGAACGGGAAGCCTCCGCCGAGTCCGCCTGTCATTTTACCCATCAGCTCCTGGCTCGCTTCGTCCGCCTGCTTCATCGCTTCATTCACAGCCGCAACGATCATATCCTGCAGCATTTCCACATCTTCCGGATCTACTGCTTCTTCGGAAATGGTCAGCTTTACCAGCTCCTTTTTGCCGTTTACGACAGCCTCAACCGCGCCGCCGCCGGATTTTGCAGAGAACTCTTTCACCTCAAGTTCCTTCTGTCCTTCTTCCATCTGACGCTGCATGCGCTGTGCCTGCTTCATCAGGTTATTCATGTTGCCGGGCATACCCATGCCGCCCGGAAAACCGCCTCTCTTTGCCATTTTATTGCATCCTTTCTGTTTGTTACTCTTCTTCTATGTCCATATGAATGACCCTTGTCAGGTCTACATAAGAACTTTCCATTTCCTGTTTGCTGCGCACGCTGCGGACTTCAACCTCGATCTGCTTGCCCGTCAGCTCCGCCAACAGTTGTTCCAGTGCGCCCTTATTTGCCGGTTCTTTGGTAAAATAATCGGACGCCAGCCCGTCTTCCACCACAAGCAGCAGCCGATTGTCACCGCCAAGGCTTAAGCGCGCATTTTTGAGATACGACTTCATCGGCTGCTGTGCACTTCCTGCAACCCGTGGCCACTTGGCTACGATTTCTTTGATTTCCTCGGGAACTGCCTTGGGCAGCTCTGCCCTTCTGACCGGCGCTGCTGCCTGCACTGCGGGCTGCCCTGTCGGCGCCGCTGCGATTGCAATCGAGCCGCTTTCGATCTGTTCCACCGTCTGTTCCAGCTTTCGAATCCGTTCCAGAAGTGTATCTTCGTTCGTCTCCATCTCCGGCCTGCACAGCCGAATCAGCGCCATTTCAATCAGGACACGTTTCTGACCCGCATAGCGAATCCTACCGGACAGCTCCGAAAAACACCGGATATCCCGCATGATCGCGTCTACTTCGATCTGCTGCGCTTCTTCTTTCAATCTTGCCAGATTCTCACTG
>OMBR01000851.1_pt1 | contig 13317 bp, 17 predicted proteins | sample 1674041 | NCBI WGS metagenome assembly OMBR01 (sample SAMEA103958138, study PRJEB25191) | human gut metagenome | biome: human-associated habitat [ENVO:00009003]; feature: intestine environment [ENVO:2100002]; material: feces | place: Germany | collected 2013/2015
AAAAATGTCAAATACTGCAAGTGCTGTTATAACCTGACAGATCAGGAAATTTGTCCGATCTGCAGTGACACATCCAGAGATCACAAGACGATTATGGTGGTAGAAAATACCCGTGATCTGGTTGCCTATGAAAAAACCGGAAAATACAGCGGGGTCTACCATGTGTTGCATGGTGCAATTTCCCCCATGCTTGGAATCGGTCCGAACGATATCCGGCTGAAGGAACTGATGGTGCGTCTGGAAAAAGATGTGGATGAGGTGATTATTGCAACGAATTCCAGTCTGGAAGGTGAGACAACGGCGATGTATATCAGTAAACTCATCAAACCGACAGGGATTAAAGTGACACGGATTGCCAGCGGAGTGCCGGTTGGCGGAGATCTGGAATATATCGATGAAGTAACTCTTCTGCGTGCATTGCAGGGGAGAACAGAATTATAAATATATAGCTATTCTTGTGTTTAAAGGAGGAAAGGACAAATAATGAATCATTTAGAATTGGAAAAGCTTGCGAATGAAATCCGTAAGAGCATTGTAACGGCAGTGCACAGCGCAAAATCCGGTCATCCGGGCGGATCGTTGTCTTCGGCAGATATTTTTACATATCTGTATTTCGAAGAGATGAATATTGATCCAAAGAACCCGAAGATGGAGGATCGTGACCGTTTTGTATTGTCCAAAGGACATGTAGCACCGGCTTATTATTCCACACTTGCAGAGCGCGGATTTTTCCCGAAGGAAGATCTTGTGACACTGCGCCATACAGGTTCGTATCTGCAGGGACATCCGGATATGAAGCATATTCCTGGCGTTGATATGTCCAGTGGATCTTTGGGGCAGGGAGTTTCTGCTGCAGTAGGTATGGCAGCAGCCGGAAAATTTGATCACAAAGACTATCGTGTATACACCCTGACCGGAGATGGTGAGATTCAGGAGGGACAGATCTGGGAGGCTGCTATGTGGGCAGGACACCGGAAGCTGGACAATCTGGTAGTGATTGTAGACAATAATAATCTGCAGATTGATGGGGAGATTGACAAAGTATGTTCTCCGTATCCGATTGATAAGAAGTTTGAGGCATTTAATTTCCACACGATCGTGATTGATGGAAATGATTTCGACCAGATCCGTGCAGCATTTGAGGAAGCGAAGAAGACCAAAGGTCAGCCGACTGCCATTATTGCAAAGACCATCAAAGGAAAGGGAGTTTCCTTTATGGAGAATGAAGCCGGATGGCATGGAAAAGCTCCGAATGACGAGCAGTACGAAATCGCTATGAAAGATCTTGAGAAAGCAGGTGAAGCATTATGTCAGAAGTAAAGAAAATTGCAACCAGAGACAGCTATGGAAACGCATTGGTAGAACTTGGAAAAGAGCATGAGAATCTCATCGTGCTCGACGCAGATCTGGCAGGTGCTACCAAAACCTGTATTTTCCAGAAAGAATTTCCGGAGCGCCATTGGGACTGCGGTATCGCAGAGTGCAACATGACAGGTATTGCTGCAGGATTATCTACCTGTGGGAAAGTTCCGTTTATCAGTTCTTTTGCAATGTTTGCAGCCGGACGTAACTACGAGCAGGTTCGCAACTCCATTGGCTATCCACATCTGAATGTAAAGATCGGAGCTACCCATGCAGGAATTTCGGTCGGAGAAGACGGAGCTACCCATCAGTGTCTGGAGGATCTGGCTCTGATGCGTGAGATTCCTGGTATGGTAGTGATCAACCCGTCGGATGATGTGGAAGCACGCGCAGCAGTACATGCAGCATATGATCATGTGGGACCGGTGTATCTTCGGTTTGGACGTCTGGCAGTGCCGGTGATCAATGACAGACCGGATTACAAGTTTGAGATCGGAAAAGGAATCGTATTAAAAGAAGGTACGGATGTAACCATTTTTGCGACAGGACTGGAAGTGTCAGAGTCCTTAGAAGCTGCAAAGATGCTGGAGAAAGATGGAATTTCTGCAGAAGTAATCAATATCCATACCATCAAGCCGATTGACGAGGAACTGGTTGTTGCATCTGCAACAAAGACGAAGAAAGTCGTAACCGTTGAGGAACATTCCGTAATCGGTGGACTTGGAAGCGCGGTAGCGGAAGTATTGTGTGAAAAGGCACCGACAAAGATGATGCGTATCGGCGTGAATGACCGGTTTGGAGAATCCGGACCGGCGGTTGAGCTGATTCATAAATATGAACTGGACGCAGAAGGAATTTACAAAAAAGTAAAAGCTTTTGCAAAATAATACAGCAAGTACAAAGGAGGCTGTCGTATCGAAGGATATGGCAGTCTTTTTTTGCCTGAAGTCTGGAAATATGTCCGGTAGTGTCGTACGATTTTTTTCATGCCTGTCAGGTTTTTCCAAAATTCTACCGGATGGTGGTGATACTATATTCTGGAAAAACGGATAAGGAGGCAGGATATGATAGATATTGCAGAAGGACCGGGACGTGACCTGAAAAATATCAGACAGATCGGAACACCGGCAGAGGGGGATCGGATTTACATAGAAAATGCGGCGTATGCCAGGGTGCATGAAGAAACTTATGAGGAGCGGAGAGTGTTTATCTTTATGGGGCATACAGAGTGCGAGCAGGGTGTATATATGACCTTTGTAGAGGCTGCCATTCCGGTAAGGGATATGGAATTTTCACAGAATCTGCCGAGATGGGGAACGCATGCGTGGTCGGATGTATTCCGTGAGATTAAGAGATCTTATGAGAATTCCATTATTGTCGGATGGGCATTGGATTGTAAAGGATATCCACCACGCCTGACAGCAGAACTGGAAGCTATCCACAGAGAACAGTTCGGAGGTGCACATCAGGTTCTTTTCCTTATGGACAGTATGGAGGGGGAAGAATACTTTTATCTGCATAAAGGCAACCGGCTGCAACCGAAAAACGGGTTTTATATCTATTATGCAAGGGAACTGCATGAGATACGGATCCCGGATGTGACGATTGAACTGCCGAGACGTGGAACCCGGCAGATGCTTCCGGAGATTCTGACGGAGAGCAAAAAAGAGAACGAAAAAGAAGAATGCAGCAGTTCAAAGAGCGAACGCAAACCAACGTCGTATGCGATGGCTGCCGCAATCGCGTTGCTTTTAGTTCTGGCCGGGGTCGGAATCTGGCAGCAGCGAATTCATATTCCGGGTCTGGAGCAGACCGTGGAGACGATAGGGGAAAAAATCCGCCATGTGTCACAACCGGCAGAAGTCCTGGTGGGAACTGAAAAAAATATAGTGGAAGAACAGACGGAGAGCGCAAAGAGTACGGAAACCATCAGTGAACCCATGCAGCTGATACCGATTGAAGAGGTTCCGGCGGGAGCGGTGAAAAAGGCAGAGGAAGCGGTTCCTTCCACACAGCCGGCCGAGGAGAAAGAAAAACCTGTGGCGGTAGAAAATACACAAAATTATTATGTGGTACAGCAGGGGGATACGCTGAGTGGGATCTGTAAACAGGCATACGGATCAATGAAAAAATTAAAAGAGCTTGAAAAGGCGAATGATCTGGAAGATTCGGATGATATCAGGGTTGGACAGAAATTATTACTTCCGTAACGGGGATTGCAATGCTATAATGATAGAAACGTAAGCGAAAAGGAGAAAAATCGGTGGCTGAAAAAACGGAATTTAAAACCGTAGAGACAAGTCAGGAAGACCTGGAGGAACTGGAAGAAAAAATCAGGAGACACAGGCATAAAATAGCCCGCAGGACGGCACTTGTGATCGTTACTGTTGTAGCAGCAGTGATTTTCGTAGAACTTTGGTCTGCACTTCGCACATATTCAGGATTTGAGGTGCAGGCATCGGCGGAGAGGAAGGACAGTGCGGCAACGGGATATAAGATGTTCCAGGGAAAAATACTGGAATATGATAATGACGGAATCGTGTGTCACGATACAGATGACCGGCTGATCTGGAACCAGTCTTATGAAATGACTACGCCGGAACTTTCCGTGTGTGAACAGTATCTTGCAGTTTATGATCGTGGAGGGACATTTATTTATATCATGTCGGATCGCGGACTGGTAAAGAAAATCGAAACGGCAACACCGATTGAACGTGTATGTGTTGCCCGTCAGGGAACGGTGGCTGTGCTGATGAAGGAGGATGATGTCTCGTATGTACGGCTTTATGACAAAAAGGGACAGGAACTTGCCAGCGGTGAATTTTATCAGGAAAAAGGAAGTTTTCCTGTAGATATTGCGCTGGCTCCGGATGCGCAGAAACTGGCAGTAGATATGCTCGACGTGACAAAGGGCAAAACCTGTTCCACGGTTACTTTCTATAACTTTGGTTCGGTTGGGCAGAATGAAATCGACAACAATGTGGGAACGTACAGTTACAAAAATACGATGATATCGGAACTGGTTTATACCGAATCCGGAAAACTTCTCGCGATCAGCGATGCCGGACTGATCTGGTTTGACGGAGCACAAAAACCTGCGCCGAAAAAACAGATAAAGTTTGAACGGGAGATACAGAGTGTCTTCTATAATAATAAATATGTCGGTATTTCATACAGCGATACCAAAAAAGAAAACAGCTGGCACATAAAAGTCTATGACATGAATGGTAAAACGGTCATGGAGAATGATACAGAGATCGCATACAACAGAATCGAGCTCCTCGATAATAATGAAATATGTGTCCGGGATGATTATAACTGTGAATTGTTTACCATACACAGCATCCGTAAATTCCGTTATACGTTTGACCGGCAGCTTTATAACGTATTGTCGGGATCGGATGGTCAGAATTATACATTGGTATTAAACGGAGAAATAGAAGAGGTACGATTACAATGAACTGGTTATTGATACTGGTTGTATTACTTGTTGCCGGAAATATTGTCTGGGGATTCTTCCGTGGTTTCCTGCGTGTGGTTTATTCAATGGCTGCCTGGATACTGATTCTGTTTTTTGTTACGTTTGCAACGCCGTATGTTGCAGACTGGATGACAGAACACACAGGCCTGGATACCAGAATTGAAAAGAATTGCAAAGAGAAATTGCAAAATGCCGTGGCAGGGGAAGAAAAAAGTACAGAAGAACAAAACACGCAGGAGCAGAAAGATCTCAGCGGTCTGGGAATGAAACTGCCGGCAAACGTATGGAACCAGATAGGGGACACACATAAACTTGCGGATGGCTGGATGGAACAAAGCGGACTGTATAATACGATTGCGTCAAAAGCATCATCCCTTGCCATGAAAGCGATTGCATTTGTTATTGTTATGCTGATTACGGTGATCGCCTTTCATCTGATTGCCACTGCGATTGATCTGGTGGCAAAACTGCCCGTAATAGGAGAAGTAAATCATATGCTTGGGGGAATTGCCGGATTGATCAAAGGACTGTTGCTGGTATGGCTGGTATTTGCGTTTGCAGCAATGGGGGCAGCGACAGAAGCCGGGAGTGTTGTGATTGATGCGGTATATCAGTCGGAAATTCTGCAATGGCTATACGAAAATAATTTAATACTGACGATTCTGCTTTCGTTTTTATGATTGAATTGTGGTTTGTAAGCACCCAGGGAACAATATCTTGTGGTGCTTATATTTTTGCAAATAAAATGGATAAGTTTTAGAATGAAAATCGACAAGAGGTTATAAAGCCTCTGCCGATTTTCTTTTTTTATAGGAAACAGCAGAAAAGAAGAGCGTGCAGAGCGTAAAAACTCTGACACGCTTATTTTTTTACAACGAAAGAGAGGTACGGAGAATGGAAAGAGTGAAATTTGAAGAGTATGAGGCAGCAAAAGCGGCAGTATTGTACGGGAAAGAATACGAAGAAACATCAAGCATGGAAAATAACGTCATTCATAAGCAGTATGTATGCAAGGACGGTAGCGGGATATTTTACGAGAGAACAGAGAACGGCGTAACAGAGTTTTGGAGTACAGAGTACAGCAAAAGCCGTATCTATTCAGACAAGGCAGAGGAAAAAGTAGAATTAAGCGAAAACCGAAAGAAAGCAATAAAGAGGCTATATAAGCTGGTTTATTGGTTCGCTGACGAGATGCTTAACGAAGAGGACGCAGAGAAGAGAGAAGCGGCAGAGTTTGAAGAGCAGCGAAAGAAAGAGCCGGATAAACTGCAATTTAGAGTAAGCGTACACGACAATAACGCAAGAGTTATGAAACATTGCATAAGAGAGGCACGGGACGCAGCGGAATTTTTGAAAAGTGGAGAGAATGACGTAGAAGAATGGCAAATAGCAGGAATAAACGCAATGTTCGACCAGTGCAATGAAGAAAAAATCATACCGTATGATTTACCAACAGCTATAAAGGGGCTTTTGTGTATGCACATTCTTTGTAAGCCAGAGGCTGTAGCAGAAAAATGAGGAAAGGGCGGCGGCAACGTCGCCCAAAAGAAAGGAGCATAGAGCATGGGAAAACGAAAGTATAAGCGTCTGCATTATGAGGACAGGCAGACCATAGAGGCTATGAGTAAGCATGGCAGCAGTGTAAGCGATATTGCAGAGGCGCTGGGAACGCATAGGGACACAATTTATAGAGAGTTCAAACGCTGTGGGCTTACATTGAAAACTTACACGGCAGCAGCAGGGCAGCAGGCACTATAAACGAAAGAGAGGTAAAAGACATGACGAGAGAGGCGCTTAACAAACTGAATGGAAAGCAAATGAATTACTGCAAAACTCTTTCTGTACTGATTGACAGAGCAAAAAGAAAGGGGCTTAAAGAAGAGAGCGAAAGAACCAGAGGAAAATTACGAGGTTTTTTAGAGTGTATGGAACAAATGGAGATATTAAGCCATTACGAGGTAAAGGCGCTCTATCTCTGGTTTATATCTGAAAATAGAGGCGAGTAATAGGCGGCAACAGCCGCCACGAGTGCCGTTAGTTCAGCTGGTTAGAGCAGCCGCCTCATAAGCGGCAAGTCGTGGGTTCAAATCCCACACGGCACATTGTGTAGCAGGCATGGCGAGCCTGCGGCAGAGGGCAGCAGGCTAATAGCTGCAATCTGTATACCGTGAAAAAATAGCGGCGGTCATACCAGCCAGAAAGTATGTGGACGGTCAACAGGTTTTCAGTTGCTTTTTAATGTGAAAAGCAGCCCACACGGTAAAACCAAACGCCAGAACAGGAGAGCGGCACGCATGGAAAGACAGAGAGCGCCGCCGAAAGGAAGAGAGACAGAGAATGATAGCAGAGGCATTAAAAGTAGAGGATGCATACCAGAAAGGCTATGCAGATGCAATGGCAGATATGCGAAAGAAAAAAGAACAGAGGCGACAGAGGGAGCAGGAAAAGAAAGCCCGCCGCTGGTATTTCATTAAGCAGAAAGCCTACGGGCTTGCAATGCTGGCAGTTACCGTGCTGGCAGTATGGGCGACAGAGGGCGACATAACGATAGCATTTATTACAGTACCGCTGGGGCTTACGTGCATTTTCAGTAAAGAAATGCTGATTATGAATGATTACTATTTTACTACGAAAGAAAGGAAAAAGAACCATGATACAGATTTTAGAATTATTCGGCGGGATAGGTAGCCCACGTTGCGCATTGCGCAATATTGGCATACCAGTAAAAGCCATTGACTATGTAGAGATAGACGAAAAGGCAGTACGTTCCTATAACGCAATGTTTGCGGACGAGCTGCCATATAAGACGCAGAGCGTCGTAGGCTGGAATTTAAAACCAGATATTTTAATACATGGCAGCCCTTGCCAAGATTTTAGCATAGCAGGACACCAAGGAAAAGCGACAGCAGAGGCGGGACGGATAAATAGAGGTAAGGGAGCAGACAAAGGTAGCGGCACACGTTCAAGCCTTATGTGGGAAACAATTCATATTATCGAACAAATGGGAGAATGGAAACCAAAGTACGTAATATGGGAAAACGTCAAAAATGTGTTAAGCCGCTATATGCGGGTAAATTTCAACTTGTATTTATCAGAAATGGAACGACTGGGATATAGTAGCAATTTTGAAATACTGGACGCAAGAGAGTTTGGTTTACCACAATCAAGAGAAAGAGTTTTCACAGTATCTGTATTGGGAAAAGAAAAATTTTCTTTTGATGATTTAATAAAAACGCCCATGAAAGACATTAACGACTTTTTACTACCAGATGTGCCGCCAGTGTATGACGTGACACAGCCGAGCGTTTTAGATGCAATCGGAAAGAAAGGAATACGACGGGCAACAGTAATAGAGGATTGTGCTTTTACAATTACCGCAAGGCAGGACAGAACGCCAGCACAGGTAATAGATATGGGCGGCGGGCGCTACAGATACCTTACAGAACGTGAGTGCTGGCGTTTGCAAGGCTACACAGATGCAGACTACGAGGCGGCAGCAACAGTGCATAAAAGAGTAGGGCGCTACACAATGCCGCTTTATAAGCAGGCTGGCAATAGCATACCAGTACCGATATTCGAGAGTATATTTAGAAAGATACTATTAGGAGAAACAGAACCACATGGACGAAAAAACAATACAGCGTATTAAAAAGCTGCAAGCGTTGGCAGAGCGGGGCGTAGGTGGCGAGAAAACGACAGCGCAAAAGAAACTTTCAAAGCTGCTTAAGGATAACGGTATAAATTCCTTGGACGAGCTGCAAAAGGAAGAGTATGAATATACGATATTTTCCTACAACGGAAAGCATGAAATAAAGTTACTGCGGCAGTGTATGTATAAGGTTATGGGCGCAAAATCAGACAGAACCACATATAAACCATACGGACGGCGGCAAAAAATCGGCATATATTGTACGAAAGCGCAAAAAATCGAAATAGAGTTAGAGTTTGAATTTTACAGAAATGTGTTTTATGAGGAATTAGGTACATTTATGGACGCTTTCATACAGGCACAGAAGATTTTTCCAGAAGATGCACCGAAAGGAAACTACGACGAATTTAACGAAAGAGATATGAAAATAGCATTTATGGCTACGGGGATAGAAAAACGTAACAGGGTAGCAATGATAGAGGAAAGCGGGGCGGGAGAATGAGCAACAGATATTACAGCCCTTTACGCCCATTATCACTGGGGACATTTCCAAAGCCGCAGGGAAATGAAATTTTACATATAGAAAATTTTGAAGAACGGCAGAACGTACCAGAGATAGCACGGCAGGCGTGGGGATACATTGAGTATAAAGAGGCGCTTACAGAAATAGAAGCGGAAGCTTATGAGCTGATACCGTCGAACTGCATTTCTGAAATGGAAAACTTAGAGGCAAGGAGATAAAGGCAATGAGCGAGGTATATATACGCAGCCAGAATAAAGAAAAGCTGTATAGACTGGGCGGTAATTACGCCTGCGTAGAGTACGGAGAGTATGAGGACGTAAAGAAAAAGAGAGGCGGCGCAGAGGCAGACAAAAAGCGCCACGTAATTTGCATAAGTGACGGGTGTTTAGAGGAAATTGGAGAGTATGCCACAAAAGAGCGCTGCTTAGAAGTGCTGGACGAGATACAGAAAGCGTGCGTAAGCTATCTGCTTACGGCTGGCGGTGCAGCCGTAATAAGGGGCGGCATGGGCGTACAGCCGTTTGCAGCAGTAATACCGAGGCTGTACGAAATGCCAGAGAAGTAGGAGAGGCGGACAGTGACAGTAAAGGAATTTATAGGCACGCTGGAGAGTTCAGACCGCCTGCGCATTATCGAGGGCAAAGCAGAGGTTTACGTAGGGTATCTGGCAGCGTTCAAACCGTTTGCAGACCATGAGATAAGCGAGGAATACCGAAAATACAGCGGGCATGAGGTAAAGAAGTTTAGAGCAGTGCCAGAGATAACGCACAGACGCTGGAAAGAGCTGGGGCTTATGAAACCATTAGAGCCAGAGCAGACAGCACAGTATAAGTTTAGTGATTTGCAGATGTCGCTTTACTACACCATTTACATATAAGAAAGGAAAGGGCAGGAAGTATGACAAAGAAAAAGCCAGATTTTTTACGGGATTTAGATACTGCAATCATGGACGAGCTTACAGGTGGCGGTATCAAGGGAAATGCAGCGGGACTGGTAGGGACGCTTACACAGATTAAGGAAATTAAGCAGCTATGCGGACTGCCGTTTTGTGGTTATATGGCAAAGCTGGAAACAGTAAGACCAAGCGGCGTGCCGGACGAGGTAACGGTAGTATTTGCAGAGGACGTACCATACAGGGCTTGCAACGGCATAGAATTTGACGTTATGCAGGAATTTGTAGAGGGCAGCAGGCTTTTACTGACAGGCAAGGTGCAGACGCTTAAGGACTTCCAGAGCGGTAGACTGCTGGTATATATTCTGGCAGATTTTGTGGCGGTATCGGAAAAGGCAGTAGAGCAAGACGAGGCAGCAGTAAGAGGCGTTATAGCGAATAAGCCAACATACAGAGAAACGCCAAGGGGCAAGCGCATTACTGATATTACGGTAAAGATAAGAAATGAGCTTACAGGCGGTAACTGCTATTTACCGTGCATCTGCTGGCAGGAACAGGCGGACGAGGCGGCGCAGTGGCAGCAGGGCGACACTGTAGAGCTGCTGGGACGGTATCAGAGCCGCCAGTATGAAAAGGTGCTTGACGCAGCCACAGGAGAAAGAGAACAGCGCACAGCTTATGAGGTATCGGTACGGCTGATTAGAAGAAAGGAAGAGGCAGAAAATGAGCGTTGAACATATCGGCAAGGGTTATGTAAAAATCTGCGTGAGCGAGGAAGAGTTAGAGAACAGCATAGATGGGCTTAGCCAGTTAAAACCTATTTTGCAAGCGCAAGTAATGAAAGGGAACGGGAGAAACACAAAGCAGGGGCTTATTGACGCAGCGGAGTTGGGAAAACATTTTGATACAGCGATAGACGCAATGACAATACTTTTGGCAGGGTTCAAGGAAGAGAGTGAGGCACAGAATGAAAAGTAAAATAATTTTAGGAGCAGACGGCGCAACAAAAATGCGGCAGATTACAGCAGGGATACACGGAAAGGGTGGAGAGGCAGGCATAAAGGCAATACAGCAGCTTGCAGGCATGGTAGACAGCTTAAAGCAGTGCCAGACACCACAGGAAGTATACGACAGATATTTACAGATTACGGGGTATTGTAAATGCTGCGTTAATTGTAATTTTATAGACCAAAAGGGAGCAGACGAGCTGATGTGCTTAGCAGCATATCTGGCAGGAAATGAACAGGCACGGGCAGAGGCACAACAGAAAGCGGGTAAAAAGGCATGAGAAAGGTTTATATATGCAGCCCGTACAGGGCGAAAGACGGCGCAGAGCTGGACAGAAACATAGATTATGCGCAGCAGCTGACACGGCAGGCATTAGAGGCGGGCTTAGCGCCTATTACGCCGCATTTATATATGACGCAGTGCATGGACGACAAAAAGCCGGAAGAGCGGGCAAGGGGCATGACGGCGGGGCTTGCGCTGCTGAAAGGCTGCGATTTTGTTATTGCTGGCGTGAAATACGGCATAACAGAGGGAATGGACAGAGAAATACATACAGCAAATATGCTGGGAATTGCGGTTATAGATGCAAACCAGATTAAACGGCATCTGGAATATGAGGAAAAGCGACAGGAGCGGGTAGCGAGCGACTACGCAAAGCTGCATAAGTGCAAGCATTGTTACGAGCGTAGATTATGTAGCCTTATGGGGCATGAGAACTGCTGTACCGCCAGCGCTTGCACAGCTGCATATAAACGGGCTTATGAGTATGCCTTAAGCCGCATAAGAGAGCGGCAGGAAACATGAAAAAATAAAAGCGCCTACGGTGGGGAAACACCATAGGCGCTAAGCTATACAGCTTTGAAATACTATAAAAATTATAAGCTATGTATGGCGCAAAGTCAAGGAATTTAACGGGCGGGCAGCCCGTTTTAACACTTGATAAAAGTATTAACGAACCGACAGAGAGGTAGATATATGCCATACGTAGAGAGGGTAACAAAAGCGGGAAATACGATAGAGATAGAGAGGTACTTTACCAGCAGATACAAAAAGAAAGGTATTAGCAGAGGGGATAAGGTAAAGCCAACAAAAGAAGAGCAGGAGAAAGTAAACACCAGACAGGCAGAGAGAAAGTTAAGGATACTCATAAATGCGAACTATGGCTATGGGGACTACCATTTAGTGCTTGACTATATCCGCAGGAAAGGAGAGCCGGACAGAACGCCGGAGCAGATGCGGCAGGACATAGACGTATTTTTGAGGGAGTGCAGAAAGGAGTACAGAAAAGCAGGGTTAAAGTTCAAATACATACACGTTATGGAGATAGGCAAGAAAGGTGCGAGGCATCACCACCTTGTAGTAAATAAAATTGACACAGAGATTTTACAACGCTGCTGGTATAAGGCATACGAGGGGCATAACAGGGTTAAGGTATTCCCACTGGACGATAGCGGCAACTATGCAGAGCTGGCAAGTTATTTAATCAAGTACACAGGAACGCACAAAAAGGGTACTGACGGAGCATTACAGGGCAAGCGCTGGAATTGCAGCAAGAATTTAGTAAGACCAGAACCAGAGTACCGCATAATTTCAGACCGTGAGTATTTCAAGAAAGAGCCAAAAGCAATAAAGGGCTATTACGTGGACAAGAACAGCGTAAGCATGGGGGTACATAGCCCAGAGTATTACGGCTATGGGTATTTAAGATACACCTTAGTAAAATTAACGGATAGGGGGGGATGAAATGATAATAGCATTTATTGCACTGGTAATAATTGTATTGCCAGCGCTGGCGCTTACGCTGCTGTCAATCATTACAGCGGTACTACACGCAGCAGAGGAAATGCAGAGCTGGGAACGCTGGAACGATAACGACGACAGAAAGGGGCAGAAATGATAGAAAGGCTTAAATATTGGCTATTCCAGAAAGGCAAGAACTGTAGGAGTTGCTGCCTGCGGTGCAGATTTTACAATATATGCCGCTGGGACGTAAAAAACGGCAGCCAGACAACCAAAGGAAAGACAATAGACATATTGGCGGTAGAGGTAGCCAGAGGAAGCAGCAGGGACGGGCTGTTTTTCAGAATTTGCCAGTACGTAGAATACAAGCAGAAAGCGAGGCGAGAAAATGAGAAACTTTAGACTGGACGACGAGAGCGGACACCAAGAGGCGCTATTTAGTTGGGCTGGGTACAATACGGGGCGTATGCCAGAACTGGAATATATGCACCACGTACCAAACGGCGGCAAACGTGATGCAACAACAGCGGTGGCACTTAAGAGGCAGGGCGTAAAGGCTGGTGTGCCGGATATTATGCTACCAGCTGCAAGGGCTGGGTATCACGGGCTTTACATAGAGCTTAAGGCAGGCAAGAACACGACGACCAAGAAACAGAAAGAGT
>OMBR01000855.1_pt1 | contig 13294 bp, 13 predicted proteins | sample 1674041 | NCBI WGS metagenome assembly OMBR01 (sample SAMEA103958138, study PRJEB25191) | human gut metagenome | biome: human-associated habitat [ENVO:00009003]; feature: intestine environment [ENVO:2100002]; material: feces | place: Germany | collected 2013/2015
CCTGCTTTTGCGTGTGTTCCTTTCGTCCGTTAAGCCCGAAGCGTAACTCCATAATAAGACATTCTCGGTCACGAAGCTTTGAAACTGCCTGCAAAACAAGACTTTTTTCAAGCTCGCATTCAATATTTCTGTTTACCGTGTCAGGGTCGCTTCCGAGAACATCGCATAAGAGCAGTTCATTGCCGTCCCAGTCCGTGTTCAGCGGTTCGTCAATCGATACCTCGTTTTTCAGTTGCGATGATTTTCGTAAAAACATCAGAATTTCGTTTTCAATACATCTTGATGCGTAGGTTGCAAGCTTAATATTCTTTTCGGGAGAAAAGGTGTTCACCGCCTTGATAAGACCGATTGTGCCTATTGAAATCAAATCCTCTGCACTTGCATTCGGAGTTTCAAACTTTTTTGCAATATATACCACAAGTCTTAAATTGTGGACAATAAGCGGTTCTCTTGCCTTACTGTCTCCTTTTGCAATATTATCCATAATATGCTGTTCTTCTTCTCGTGTAAGCGGTGGAGGAAGAGTTTCACTGCCGTTAATGTAGAATATTTCATTTTCAATAACGAGTGCAAATCGGATTTTCTGAATAACCTTCATTAAAAACATAACATTGCTCCTATTCTGATATTTTTACAAGTTCGTACGGTATGATTGCCTTAACATCTCCTTTCAATACATCATTACATATGCCTATATAAATGCTTTTGCAGATTTCCTTGCCGTCAATTTTAACCTTATCGGGAGGAAATCCTTTTACAATTCCGTTTCCGCCAAGGCTTTCAAACGGAATAATCCTTGTTTTGGTTTCATCGGGAACATAATCATCAAAAATATTTTGTTCAGCAATAATGACATAATTTCCCGAAAACGGTTCAACAAGGTTGCAACCCGTATCAATCTTTGCAGGGAAAAAATAGCTTTGTTCGTTAACCTTAATTTCAACTTTGCAAACTCCCGAACCGTTGCCTCCCTTCGTCAATATTTTCGTCAATTTGAGAATATAATAACAGACAAGAGTTAAAATAATCAGGAGGACGGGCGAAATGTTAAAATACACTGTGTCGTTGTATACTTCCATACCTTTCGGTTTGAAAGCGTTGTACAGAAACATCATAATTCCGCAGAATGAAAATGAGAGAGAAAGGAACACGGATATTCGTTTGATAAAACACTTAAAAGGACACTTGCCGAATGCACATAACACAATTCCGGCGGCACATAAAACATCGATAGGTATATTCAAAAAGGAAGGCAGGGGAGGGAAAAGTGCAATAAGACTTTGCACTCCCCCCAGAAGCGACGCAAGCAACATTTTTTTAAACGAAGTGTTGATACAAAGCGCCTTTTTGGTGCATAAAATAAGCATAAAGTCAATGAAAACATTTACGGTAATCAGTACATCTATGTAAACAGATTTCATTTTATTCCCCCTGCGGAATGCTGTTCTAATAACATTTCCATTAAATTTATTACCTTTGCTTATTATCTCACAAGCGGAAAATAATAATTGTCAAAATATGGTCAGGAGGTAAATTATTGATTGCAGGATTAATTATCGGATTGTTTATAGGCGGATTTGTCGGCGTAAGTGTAATGTGCCTTTTATATTGCACAAGGGATTGACAAAAGAAAAGCGTGCAGTTTAATTCAGACTGCACGCTTATTACATATTTTGCTGTATTTTGATTATGATTTAAGGTTTCTTGTGCCGAGGAAAAGGACTGCCAGCATTCCCGAACCTACATGAGTACCGATTACAGGACCGATATCCGTCATGACAACTTCCTTGCACTTACCCTTGATTGCCTTTTTAAGTTCTTCGGCACCTTCCGGATTATCCGCATGGGCAACCATAACAACGCTGTCTTTGAGATTTTCGGCGTCTCTTTCAAGGTGTTTTACAAGAGCCGGAACAACATTGCTCTTACCTCTGATTTTTGCAACATTGATAAGATGGCCTTCATCGTCAACACTGAGGAGCGGTTTAATTTGCAAAGCTTTGCCGAATGTTGCGGAAACAGCGGAAATTCTACCGCCTCTCTTGAGTTGATCAAGGTCTTCAACAACAAACCAATGACATACTTTTATACGAGTGTCTTCAATGTATTCTTTTAGTTCGTCAATTGTAGCGCCTTCGCTGTATTTTTTGCCTGCAAGGTAGATGAGAAGTCCAAGTCCTGCCGAATCGCAAAGAGAATCAATTGCAATAATCTTTCTGTCCGGATAAACTTCCTTTAAATCCTTAACAGCCATCATACAGGTGTTGTATGTTCCGCTCAAACCTGTTGAAATGCCTGTGTAAATGATATCTTTGCCGGCTTTAAGATAATTTTCAAAGCTCTTGTAAAAGCTGTCATAGTTAATCTGTGTTGTCTTTGAATCAATACCCTCTTTAATCTTACTGTAGAATTCCGAGAGGCTCATCATTCTGCAATCCGGATAATGAAGATAGGACTTGTCCTCCATATGAAATTCCATCGGAAGAACTTCAACGCCGATTTCGTTAACAAGCTCCTGTGTAAGGTCGCAGGAGGCATCTGTCATAAATACATAATTCATAATTATCGCTCCTTTTCTGCGAAAATATTGTGATTCAATTCTAACAAATTATGATATAAATGTCAATGAATATAATGACCGTTCCTTTTCATATATATGTATATCAAAAACAGATTTCGGAGTGGTTATATGAATTGCAGATTTACCGATTTAAGACATAAGGAAGTCATAAGCGCCTGCGATGGAACAAGAATAGGATTTATCGACGATGTTATTGTGGATACCAAATGCGCAACTGTTGTGTCAATTGTTATTTTCGGCAGACCGGGATTTTTTAGTCTGGTGGGAAAATGTCAGGACTACATAATTCCGTGGGAGAAAATTGACCTCATAGGAGAGGATACGGTAATCATCAGTTGCCAGACTCCAAAGCCAGTAAAAAAGCCGAAAAAACCCCGTTTTGGGGCTAAATTTTGAATTTTTTCAAATTTTCGCATTAAGGCAAAATAACCTAAGAAATATTCGCTAAATTATGCATAATGCACAAATCATTATTTTTTTAAGAAATTAAAACCACATAAGTAACATTTCGGTTACAATTGTTACAATTTATCTTTCCCTGTCAAACTTGCAATTTTCAAAAGTTTGTGCTTTAATACAATTGCAATTGTGTGTTTGATAAAATTTTACGACTAAAGGACTTGGCACATTTTTAAACAGATAACTACATCTTGTATATACGCTTGCTTTTGATGGCAGTTATAGTAGTTACCTTAATGTGCAAAAATCACAGGGAGGATAAATTTTTGAGAGCGACAAACTATAAACACTACGGATGTGACAAAAATTCGGAGAGTTCAAAGAGAACTCGCAAACCCGAAAAGAAGTCAAAACGCAAAGGCTTTAAGGCATTATCCTATGCTATTGCGGTATCTCTGGCGGCAGCTGCTCTTGTTGTTCCGACAACAACTCTTGCACCGGATGTAGATGCTTTTGAAGACAGCCGTGCTGCTTCGCTTGCAGTCGGTAACATCAATGATTTTTCACTCGTTATTACAGATAACTGCGTTGAAGAAACTACTGCCCCCGTAACCCAAGAGATTACAACATCCGCAGCGACTACACAGAAAACAACTGAAAAGGAAACTAAATCTGCAAAAACTGCGAAGAAAGCTGAAAGTTTAAAGTCAGAGCCTTCGGAGTCAGAAACTTCACAGAGCTATACAAGCTATGTTGACAGTTCATCGGACAACAGCAGTTCCGCATCTAATTCATCGGATTACGGCTATACAGACAGTAATCAGAGTGGCTACCTTGTAAGTATCGCCAATCCGGATCCGTCCTACAGTCCTTCTCCTGTTTCTCTTTCAAGCTATGACAGAGAGAAACTCGAAAGACTTGTAATGGGCGAAGGTGGTTCAATGGGTTACACAGGCTGTGCCCTTATCGCACAGTCAATCCGTGACGCAATGAACCGTTCAAACACAACATCAATTGACAGAATTATTTCGGAATATCAGTATTACGGTTCGACTGATTATGCACCGAATCAAGATGTAAAAGATGCTGTTTCCTTTATCTTTGATCAGAACGGCTCGGCAGTTCAGCACAGAGTTCTTTGCTTCTATGTCGGTTCAAGCAGCTGGCATGAATCACAGAATTACATCACAAGCATCGGTAATGTAAGATTCTTTGATTTGTGGTATTGATCGGAGTTTCCGAATACAATTTAATATTTAAGAAAATATCAGGTGTTTTTGAAAAAACTTTTTTGAAAACACTTGATTTTTTTTACTTTTATGGTATAATATACAGGCAATTCGCACGCTGATGCTTGTCAACAGGGTGGCAGATTCATAGAATTTGCTTATTGCGTTGATAAAAACAAAGGCACAGCGGAGGTTTTAACCTAAGGAGGATTTTTATTATGGCAGTAGTTTCAATGAAACAGCTTCTTGAAGCAGGTGTTCACTTTGGTCACCAGACAAGAAGATGGAACCCTAAGATGGCTGAGTACATTTTTACTGAGCGTAACGGTATCTACATTATCGACCTTCAGAAGAGTGTAAAGAAGCTTGAAGAAGCTTACAACTTTGTTCGTGAGCTTTCAGCAGAAGGCAAGAGCGTTCTCTTTGTAGGTACAAAGAAGCAGGCTCAGGATTCTGTTAAGGAAGAGGCAGAGCGTGCAGGCGCTTACTATGTAAATGCAAGATGGCTCGGCGGTATGCTCACAAACTTTGCAACAATCAGAAGAAGAATTGCTCGTTTAAAGCAGCTCCGTGCTATGCAGGAAGACGGCACATTTGATCTTCTTCCTAAGAAGGAAGTTATTAAGCTCAACCTCGAAATTGAGAAGCTTGAGAAGTTCATGGGCGGTATCAAGGATATGACAGAGATGCCGGGCGCACTTTTCATTGTTGATCCAAGAAAAGAAAGAATTGCCGTTTCAGAGGCAAAGAAGCTCAATATCCCGATCGTTGCTATCGTAGATACAAACTGCGATCCTGATGAGATTGACTATGTAATCCCGGGTAACGATGACGCTATTCGTGCAGTAAAGCTTATTGCAGGCGCAATGGCTAACGCTGTTATCGAAGGCAGAGAGGGTCGCATGGGCGCTGCAGCTGTTGAGGAAGAGACAGCTGAATAATCATTTGTGATTATAACCCCGTTTTATATAAATTTATTTGAAAGGATGTTTTCAAAATGGCAGCATTTACAGCTCAGGATGTAAAGACATTAAGAGAAAAAACAGGCTGCGGCATGATGGATTGCAAAAAGGCACTCACAAATGCCGACGGTGATATGGATAAAGCAGTTGACTTTTTAAGAGAACAGGGACTTGCTAAGCAGGCTAAGAAGGCAGGCAGAATAGCAGCAGAAGGCGTTGCATACGCTTGCACAAACGATGACCTCTCAGTAGGTGTTGTTGTAGAAGTTAACGCTGAAACAGACTTTGTTGCTAAGAACGATTCATTTATGGATTTTGTTAAGGCTTGTGCTAACACAATTATCGAGCAGAACCCTGCTGATGTTGAGGCTCTCCTCACACTCAAGGCAACAGGTTCAGAGCAGACAATCGCTGAAATGCTTCAGGAAAAGGTTCTCACAATTGGCGAGAATATCCAGATTCGTCGTTTTGAGCGTATGGAAGGTGCTTGTGTTGCTTATGTACACGCAGGCGGTAAGATTGGCGTTCTCGTTAACTTTGATACAGACCTCGCTGCAAAGCCGGAATTTGTTGCATACGGCAAGGATGTTGCAATGCAGATTGCAGCTCTTAACACTCCTTACCTCAATGAGAGTGAAGTTCCTGCAGAAATCATCGAGCATGAGAAAGAAGTTATGCGTCAGCAGGTAATCAACGAAGGTAAGCCGGAGCAGATTGCTGACAAGATTGTTATGGGTAAGATTGGTAAGTTCTACAAGGAGAACTGCCTTCTTGACCAGGAGTTCGTTAAGGACAATAAGATCAACATCAAGCAGTACACACAGAATACTGCTAAGGAGCTTGGCGGTTCTATCGAAATCAAGAAATTCGTTCGCTTTGAAAAGGGCGAGGGCATTGAAAAACGTCAGGATGACTTTGCCGCAGAAGTTGCAAGCATGGTTAAATAATTATTTTGGCGTACAAAGCATAATAATCGGAGCAGAGAATGACTTCTCTGCTCTCGGTTTGCAGAAAACTCGAAATTCAGTTTGACCGAATTTCGAGTTTTAATTTTTGGGAAATTTTAAATATCGCAAATTGCAATAGCAAGTTGAAAAAATAAATTTTATTTTATCGAAATTAACGCTTGACAAACAAATGTATATGTAATATAATAGTCAGGTAAAATAAAGCAAAGCAGAAATGCTTTCACCTGTGGGGTGCCGTCTGCACGGGTCAATACCGAAGTTTTTTAGTATTGTTATGCGGACGGAGTGTTTCTGTCCGCATTTATTGTTTTTATGAGACTTTGGAGGTGTTTACCCATCAGCAAGAAAGAAATTCAGATTAACGAAGAAATCCGTGACAAAGAGTTGAGAATTATCGGCTCTGATGGTCAGCAGCTTGGCATTATGTCAGCTAAAGAAGCACTTGATTTGGCAGAACAGAAGAACCTTGACTTGGTTAAAATTGCTCCGCAGAGCAATCCTCCTGTATGCAAAATTATGGATTACGGAAAATACCGTTTTGAACAGGCTAAAAGGGAAAAGGAAGCAAGAAAAAATCAGAGAGTTGTTGATATCAAGGAAGTAAGGCTTTCTCTTAATATCGATACACACGATTTTAATACAAAGCTTAATAATGCTCTGAAGTTTATCAAACACGGCGATAAGGTTAAGGTTTCAATTCGTTTCAGAGGTCGTGAAATGGGACACCCTGAAATCGGTCTTGAAACAATGAAACGATTTGCTGATGCTTGCAGTGAAACAGCTGTTGTCGAAAAGCCTGCAAAGCTTGAAGGCAGAAATATGCTTATGTTTCTTGCACCAAAGACTAATAAGTAATTAAAGCTAAGGAGGATACTAATATGCCTAAAATTAAAACTCACAGCGGTGCCAAAAAGAGATTCAAACTTTCTAAGAATGGTAAGGTTATCCGTGCTCACGCTAACAAAAGTCACATCTTGAACAAGAAGACAACAAAGCGTAAAAGAGGTCTTCGTCAGACTGTTGCTGCAGATAAGACAAACACAGCTCAGATCAAGCGTCTTATTCCTTACAAATAATCATTGAGGACTACTAACTAACATAAACGGAGGTAATATATAATGGCACGAGTAAAAGGTGCGATGATGACTCGCAAAAGAAGAAAAAAGACATTAAAGCTTGCTAAGGGTTACTGGGGTGCAAAATCAAGACACTTTAAAATGGCTAAACAGGCTGTTATGAAGTCCGGCAATTATGCATATATCGGTCGTAAGCAGAGAAAGAGAGATTTCCGTCGTCTTTGGATTACTCGTATTTCGGCTGCCTGCAAGGCTAACGGCACAAATTATTCAACTTTCATGAACGGCTTGAAGAAGGCTGGCATTGCTCTTAACCGTAAGATGCTCTCTGAAATTGCAATTTCAGACCCTGCTGCTTTTACTTCACTTGTTGAACAGGCTAAGAACGCTTAATTTAACTTACTTTGTAATTGCGTTTGGGTTATCCCAAACGCAATTGTTTTTTACAGAAATTTGGATGGTTTTATGACTATACTTTCAAGCAAAGATAATTCTAATATAAAAAATGCCGTAAAGCTCAGAAAAAGTGCAAAATATAGGCGTGAATCAGGACTTTTCATTGCAGAAGGTGTTCGCATTTGTATGGATGCAATGCTCAGTAAGGCACATATTGACACCTTTTTTGCAAGTGAAAAGGCCAGTGAGAAATATGAGGATGACTTTTCAAATCTGCAAAAATATTCCGACAAAACATTCATTGTATCTGATAAGATATTTAATCAGATGTGTGATACAGAGTCGCCTCAAGGATTTCTGTGTGTAATAAAAGCACTTGACAAAACTGCTTGTTTTGATAAAATAAAGACTGGTGACAAATTTTTGGCACTCGATAATCTGCAGGATCCCGGCAATTTAGGTACAATTCTTAGAACGGCTGAGGCTTTGAATGTTACCGGTATCGTTCTTTCTGCCGATTGTTGCGATATTTACAGTCCTAAAGTTGTAAGAGGCAGTATGGGGGCAGTGTTCAGACTTCCGTTTGTTGTGTCGGATACAATTTCAGGTTATCTGAATGCACACAGTGAACTTGAATCTTATGCGGCGGTCGTATCGGCGTCGGCTGATAAGATTACAACGACTCCCTTTGTTTCGCCTTGCATTGTTGCAGTAGGTAATGAAGGAAACGGTCTTAAAGAAGAAACAATAAGTGCCTGTAAACATAAAATTACTATTCCTATGGAGGGAAGAGCCGAGTCGCTTAATGCCGCCGTTGCGGCGTCAATAATAATGTGGGAAATGATGAAATGATTTCGCGTAATGCCTGTTACTGGATTTGGATTACACTTTCGATAGGATATAATAATCCAAAGGTAAAGAGAATATCCGAAATGTATTCCGATGTGTCTGCCTTTTATTACGGCGGTATTTCGGAGTGGCGTCTTTGCGGAATTTTTTCACAAAAAGACCTTGAACGATTTTCTTCAACCGGTCTTGATGACGCTAAGAAAATCGTAGACAGATGTATCGAATGCAATTATTCGATATTATGCATTGACGATGAATTGTTTCCGAAATGTCTTTACAATATTGAATGTCCTCCTGCTCTCATATATATAAACGGTGTTATGCCTGATATTGACAATACTTTTTCAATCGGTATTGTCGGTACTCGCAGAGCAACTAAGTATGGAATAGAAAATTCCTACCGTTTTGCATATGCACTGTCAAAATACGGAACAATTATAGTCAGCGGAGGCGCATTAGGTGTTGACGGTGCGTCGCACAGAGGCGCACTTGCTACGGACGGAATTACAATTTGTGTCAGAGGTTGCGGACTTAATTGTTCATATCTCAGGGAAAATTCAGATATTAGAAGTACAATTCCCAAAAGAGGTGCTGTCATTACAGAGTATCCGCCTGATGAAACACCGAGGAATTACTATTTTCCTGCCCGAAACAGGATTATAGCCGCTTTATCGGACGGATTGCTTGTTATGGAAGCGGGAAAGAAGAGCGGTTCGCTTATTACCGCAAATCTTGCCGCAGAACAAGGTAAAACAATTTTTGCTCTGCTCGGAAATAACAGCCCTCAGAATGAAGGTTCAAACGCTCTTATTAAAGAAGGTCTTGCAATACCCGTTACCGATTTTATGGACATACTCTGCGAGTTTGACAGCCTGTATGCAACCACTGATGATGAATTCGATATTGATAATATTTCTCTTGCTGATACGGGCAATTTTCCTGTTAAAGGTATAAGAAAACAAGCTCCTGCAAGAATTTATGTTAATAAACAAAATGATCAACAGCCGGCTAAAACCGCAGTGCCGTATGTATCAGAAAAATCAGAAACGGTTGTGCAAAAACCTGTTCATAAAGAAAACTTAAATTTGCCAAAAACAGCTCAGGATGTATATGAATACATCGGTAATGAGCCTGTTCATATAGATAAAATTTCAGCTGATTTGAAAATCCCTGTGTTTAAGGTGCTTACCGCACTCACGATGCTTGAAATGAAAGATCTTGTTTCGGCATTACAGGGAAGAAATTATATTTTAAAATGATATTTACCGAATATTCTTATTCGTTATCCGATATTCCGTTGCCCTTTTACACATAACAGGGCAGAAAGGCAGTGAAAACATATGTCAGATTTAGTAATTGTTGAGTCACCTGCTAAGGCAAAAACAATTAAAAAATACCTTGGTAGCGGTTACGAAGTTGTTGCCTCAATGGGTCATGTCCGTGATTTGCCTAAATCAAGATTAAGTGTTGATATAAAAAAGAACTTTGCTCCAAAGTATGAAATTATAAAAGGAAAAGAAAAACTTGTTGATGATTTAAAATCAGCCGCTGAAAAAAGCGAGCATATTTATTTAGCAACCGACCCTGACCGTGAGGGAGAGGCAATTTCTTGGCATCTTGCCTATATTCTCGGTTTACCCACAGATGAAACTAACCGTGTTGAATTTAATGAAATCACAAAATCAGGTGTTACAAACGGTATGAGCCATCCGAGATCAATCAATATTGACCTAGTAAATGCTCAGCAGGCAAGAAGGATTCTTGACAGACTTGTCGGTTATAAACTCAGTCCGTTTATTTCTCAGAAAATCAGAAGAGGTCTTTCTGCAGGTCGAGTTCAGTCTGTTGCTGTAAGAATTATTGTTGACAGGGAAGAGGAAATCAGAAAATTTAAGCCTGAGGAATACTGGTCGATTGACGCAAAGTTCATCCCAAAGGGCAGCAGAAAATCTTTTTCTGCATCTTTATATTCCGATGAAAACGGTAAGATTAAGATTACCAACGGTGAACAGGCTGATAAAATTGAGGCTGATCTTCAGAATGCCGAGTATGTAATTACAAAGGTTAAGAACGGTACAAGAAAGAAATCTCCTGCACCTCCGTTTATAACATCAACTCTTCAGCAGGAAGCATCGAGAAAACTCGGTTTCCAGTCGAGAAGAACAATGAAGGTTGCTCAGGAACTCTACGAAGGCGTTGATATCGAAGGTATGGGTGCAACCGGTCTTATCACTTATATGAGAACCGACTCACTCAGAATTTCAAATGTTGCAATTGAAGAGGTAACCGAATACATAAAAAATTCTTACGGTGAAAAGTTTCTTCCGCCAAAGCCAAGATTTTTTAAATCAAGAAGTAATGCACAGGACGGTCATGAAGCTATAAGACCGTCAATGCCCTCTCTTACTCCCGACAGCGTAAAGGCAAGCCTTACATCGGATCAGTATAAGCTATATAAGCTCATTTGGAACAGATTTACTGCATCACAAATGGCTGATTGTATCCAGAAAACAACACAGGCTGATATTGTTGCCAACGGTTATACATTTAAGGCGTCGGGATACAGAGTAGATTTTGAAGGCTTTACAACGCTCTATGTGGAAAGCAAGGATGTTGAAGAAGAAAAGACTACACAGCTTCCGCCACTTGAAAAAGATATGATTGTGAGATGTAAAGAGTTAAAGAAAAATCAGCACTTTACACAGCCGCCTGCAAGATATACGGAGGCGTCACTCATCAAAGCGCTTGAAGAATACGGCATTGGCAGACCGTCAACTTATGCCGCAACAATTACAACAATTACAAGTCATGAATATGTTAAGCGTGAGGGCAAAAGCCTTGTTCCTACGGAACTCGGTGAGGTTACAACCAATCTTATGAAAGAGCGTTTTCCGAAGATCGTAAATGTAAAGTTTACAAATCAGATGGAGGAAGACCTTGATAAGGTTGAAAAAGGAACAGAAGAGTGGCATGCTTTGCTTGACAATTTCTACGGAGATTTTGATAAAACTCTCAAAAAAGCAAAAGCAGATATGGAAGGCGTCAAGCTTCACTTAAAAGAAGACGAAACCGATATTATCTGTGACAAGTGCGGTCGTCAGATGGTTGTTAAAGTCGGCAGATACGGTAAATTTATTGCCTGCCCCGGATACCCTGAATGTAAAAACATCATTAAGTATGTAGAAAAAACGGGTGTTAAGTGTCCGAAGTGCGGCGGCGATGTCATTATCAAGCGTACCAAGACAAAAAGAATTTTTTACGGCTGCTCCAACTATCCCGAGTGTGATTTTGTAAGTTGGAATGAGCCAACAAACGAGAAGTGTCCGCAGTGCGGAGGAATTCTCTTTAAGAAAAAAGGCAAAAAGCCGACATTGTTCTGTGCAACAGAGGGATGCGGTTATACTAAAACAGCAGATACGGATGATAAATAAATGCATATTAATGTAATCGGTGCAGGACTTGCAGGTTGTGAGGCGGCAATGCAGATTGCCTCTTGCGGAATAAAAGTGCATCTTTATGAAATGAAACCGAATAAAAAAACGCCTGCTCATCATACTGAGAAATACGCTGAACTTGTTTGTTCAAATTCTCTTAAAGCTATGCGTGTCGAAAGCGCCGCAGGGCTTTTGAAAGAAGAAATGCGCAGACTCGATTCTTTCCTTATGAAGTGTGCAGATGCCTGCAAAGTCCCTGCAGGCGGAGCACTTGCCGTTGACAGAGATATTTTTTCTTCTCTTGCAACGGAAGGCATAAAGAGCTGTGAGCTTATTGAGGTTTACGAAGAAGAAGTTTGTGAAATTCCGAAAGATGAAATCACGGTTGTGGCAAGCGGACCGCTTACTTCTGAACCGCTTGCCGAATATATAAGGGGAATGTTCGGTTCCTCACTTTCGTTTTTTGATGCCGCCGCTCCTATTGTTACCGCTGAAAGTATTGACATGGAGTACGCTTTTTGCGCATCAAGATACGATAAGGGCGACGGTGACGATTATATCAACTGTCCGATGAATGCGGATGAATTTGAAGCATTCTATGATGCATTGATTCATGCAGAATGTGTGAATTTGCACGATTTTGAAAAAGAAACATATTTTGAAGGTTGTATGCCCATTGAGGAAATGGCACGACGTGGAAAGAAGACTATGTTGTTTGGGCCATTAAAGCCGGTGGGATTGGAAAAAGACAAGGATTCACATCCCGTTGCCGTAGTTCAGTTACGCCAAGATAATGTAGCTGCAAGTATGTACAATATTGTTGGTTTCCAGACACATTTAACTTGGCCTGAACAAAGAAGAGTTTTCGCTTTGATTCCTGGATTAGAAAATTTGAAAATTACTCGTTATGGTGTTATGCATCGAAATTCTTATTTATCAAGTCCAATTGTTTTAAAAGAAACATATCAATCAAAGAAACGTGATGATTTATTCTTTGCCGGACAATTAACCGGAGTTGAAGGCTATGTTGAATCTTGTGCATCCGGATTGATTGCCGGAATCAATATGTCGTTGTATATGCAAGGTAAAGAACCAATTTGTTTTGGAAATACTTGCGTGATGGGCTCACAAGCATACTATATTACACATTGTGATCCAAAACATTTCCAGCCAATGAATGCAAACTTTGGCATTATGCATCTAAACGAAAAATGTAAGAAACACGAGCGTAAAGAAAAATTTGCTGCTCAGGCACTTTCTCGTATTCAAGAAATCCAGGAACAAGTCAATGGATGAGTTGATTGATCGTTTTCTAAAATATATATATCGAAAGAATACGCAATCAGATAAAACTATCGAATCGTATAAAAATGATTTGAACCAATATAAAGAATATTTAT
>OMBR01000857.1_pt1 | contig 13277 bp, 9 predicted proteins | sample 1674041 | NCBI WGS metagenome assembly OMBR01 (sample SAMEA103958138, study PRJEB25191) | human gut metagenome | biome: human-associated habitat [ENVO:00009003]; feature: intestine environment [ENVO:2100002]; material: feces | place: Germany | collected 2013/2015
AATCCATTAATGGACAATAGGGCATGTAAAGGGCAGATTTTCCGTATATTCGCCTCCTTATCCCCGAATTATGGGCGTAAGTCGCATGGTCATGGAGATATATCTATCCTTTAATGAGGAGAACAGCCGGCAAATATCTGATGGAAAAGCCCCACAAACCACAGGAAAATAGCCACACAACGGTATGATACACAATAATTATTGAAGAAACGTGCTCCGCTCCAGCGGACAGCATGTTGTGTTTTCGTTTAACCGAAAATGAACGGTTTAACGGAGGATACACCGATAAATCGTTACTTATTTCAAGCTCCGGCGTCGCTTTTTACATATCTAACTATAATTCATTTGAAATCACAAAACAGATTGAACCGAATGTGGTTAGTTTGTCTGTTTGTTTCATGTCCGAATCATTAGTATGCTATGTTGCAAAGTTCGTATTCATTATGAAAAAATCCGCTTACGAGAACAAGATATTCAGGTAATTTGCCATCCTTTCCCCAAAGAAGTTCGATGTTAAAAAGTTCAGAAAGCGTTTTGGCTATGTCAAATCCGAAGGCTTCGAGTGACGGACGCACTTTTTCCGGGTGTCGGCATGGTGTGCCGCAGTTACGCGTACACTCGTTATTGGGGCAGTGAAGACATTTACCTATATAGGCAAATGAACGCCCTCCATATTTCCGTTCCATATCCAATAATTCGCTCTCGATTCGTATTCGTTCCGGTAAAATGAGTTTTTGTGTATATTCAATCGGAATATCTTTGTCTTCAGGGATTATCTTCGTTGCCATAAGATGTGCATACTTGTATTGCCGGAGAAACGATTCCGTATCAAAATCAAATGGAGGACACCCCCAACTTTTGCCATAATTGGTACATTGTTTGCAAAGTTCAAGAAAATGTGGTTCGTCACGGAATTCGGCGATATATCCTTCAACAGTGATGTCTGAAGTAAAATTTTCTACAGTGTATGTACTCATTGTTTCAAAATCATTGTACCGCATAAGGAGTCAAAACGAATGTTCTCATTTTGGAAAAGTCTGTCAATGTATCCGCTTTTCCGCATTTCAGACGCGGTCAAGCAGTTTAAATTCAGGGTATCTAACAATGCTATCGAATCGCACATGGACAACGCGATGTCAAGTTCATGTGTCGAGAACATGATACATTTTTTCTCGTCGTGGACAAGCCTACGAAGCAACGCCACAAGTTCGTAGCGATTAGGCATGTCAAGAAAGGAAGTCGGTTCATCAAGGAGAATGATAGGAGTATCCTGTGCCAATGCACGAGCAATCATCACACGCTGGCATTCGCCATCCGACATTTTATCCATCGTGCGGTTTGCATAAGCCTCCATTCCCACCGAGATGAGCGATTGCATGACTATCTCCTTATCCGCCTCTTGCATCCTGCCTATCCAGTTGGTATAAGGAGCACGGCCTATGGCTACGACATCTTTGCACCGCAGGTTGGCGATGCGCGTGCGCTCGGTCGTGACGACGGCCAGCGTTTTTGCCATATCTTCGGTTCTCATGCAGGCGATGTCGTGCCCGTCGAGAATGATTTTTCCGGAATAACACCGGTTCAGACCGGCTATGGCGCGGAGCAACGTCGATTTTCCTGTCCCGTTTCTTCCGATAAGGGCTGTCAGTTGACCTTTTTTTATCGTGGCATTTACCTCGTGGAGCAACGAGTTTTCTTTGTAACCTATGGAAAAATGCTGTAATTCTATCATGCGGTGATGGATTTGTTGCGTAAAACCACCCATACGACGATTGGGATTCCCAATAGAGCTGTAATGGCGTTGATCGGCAAGGTGAATATTTTGGAAATGACGTCGCAAAGAAGCAATATCGATGCTCCTGAAAGAATTGTTCCGGGTAGAAGGACACGATGATCGCTATTTTGGAAAAGCATTCTTGTGACATGAGGCATAGCGAGACCTATGAAACCTATCGGACCGCAAAAAGCGGTTATCGTTCCGGCGAGCAGCGTTGTCGAGAGAAACAATAGGCCGCGTGAACGCTGAATATTCAGTCCCATCGTTATGGCATACTCTTCTCCAAACAACAAAAGATTAAGCGACTTGATTGTTATTACAGCCAATAACAACCCGACTAATACTGATGGAACAAAGATGGCAAGTTGTTGCGCTGTCACATCCCCTAATGCTCCCATCGTCCATATCACAAACATTTTTAGAGACTCGTCATTGGCTATATACTGCAAAATCTGCACGACAGCGCCTACGCCCGATGAGAACATCATACCCAGAATCAGGATTACCATGATGTCTTTTATTCGCTGTCCAACGGCAGTTATCACGAGCAATACGACAGCCGCACCCACCCATGCAGCTCCGGCAATGCCTATTGATGAACCGAGCCCAGCAAGTACCACGAGTGCCACACCGAGACTTGCACCGGAACTGATACCGAGGACATAGGGACCGGCAAGAGGATTACGGAAGAGGGTCTGCATCTGAAGACCGCTGACTGATAAGGCAGCCCCGGCCAACAGTGCCACTATAGCTTTTATGAGGCGTATGTTGAGTACGATCTTTTCCGTGGCACGGGGACAATCTCCCCCAGTCAGCGCTGCCCATACATCGCGGATTGGAATATTGACAGCTCCCACGGCCAAGTCCAGTAAAAAAAGACCGACCGTGAGCGTAATCAATATGGAGGACAATATAGTCGAATGGGAACGCATCTATTTCAGTTGCTTGTAATACACACACTCTTCCTGCGCCAGTTCGGGATGGAATATCTTCACAAGGTCGCGGAGCACGATGTCAGGATTCACGACAGCAGACTCGTAATAGTCGTTACCCCCGGCTGTGTTGATACGGGCGTTGTTATTATACACCTCTCCATTTTTGAAACATCGGGTATCGGTGAATTTCGGACATGATGCCTTCAATTCGTCAAGGGAGTTCGCCATTCCCACGTTCAGCCACATGTCCGCATCCGACGCGAGCAGATATGCTTCTTCTAAGTCAATGGGGATAGAAGCGTTTCCCGTGTTCTTCTGGTAGATATAGCGACCGCCTGCATCGGCAATCAAGCGGGCGACATAACTTTGGGTTGAAGGCATGAACCACGAGTCTCCATAAGGGACATTAAGCATAACCGAAGGAGTGCCAAGGATACTGTCGGCCACTTTCTTTTTCAAAGTGTTGTATCTGACCGGGATTGCGGCAAAGGCTTTTTCACCCTTCTCACGTTTCCCTGTGACTTCAGAAAGCACTACCATCCATTCAGCCTTACCGAGAGGCGACTCTTCGAGATAATCGCCGACATACATGAACGGTATGTCGAGTTCTTCGAGTTTGCTTTCCATTGCGCTTGCGCCGTTCACCCCATAGAGCAGAACGAGGTCGGGATCGAGCGAGAGCAGCAACTCGTAGTTGATGTTTCCTTCATAGCCGATGTCACCAATACTGTCGCGGCGAGCTTGGATGTCGGGGTTGGAAATGTAGTCGATTCCCGAAACGCCGGTTATGCGCTGGACTTCACCGATCGCGTCAAGCATGGCGATATGAGTGGAAGACATCGCCACGATGCGTTTGGCGTCTCCTTCGAGTACCTGTCCGGCAAACCCTTCGGGAACCTCTTCACCGTTGCGGACGATAAACAGCCATGTGGTTACGCTGTCTGCTCCCTGCCAGGGATTCCTGACGGTTATCAGTACGCTTTCCTTCCCGTCCGCCCCTTTGATGTCGAAGCCGGAGGCATATTCGGGAGCATAAAGCAGCAGGTTGAAATCATTGAGTTTTGAACTTTTGTTGTGGCAGCCTGTAAATGCCAGAGAAAGCAACAGAATCAGGCTTAAATTCTTTAATGCGTTCATATTGATGCAGATTATCGTTTACTATTTTTGTTTTTTCCGAACTTGGGCGTTATGCCGATGAATATCTCGAAATTGATGCCCGGCATGGGACGGGACAATACGGAAAGGTATTCTTCATCGAACAGGTTGTTGATGCTGCCCTTTAGCGACAGGTCGGCCCATCGAAAAGAGAGCTGTTTTTCCAGTGTCACGTTATTCATGAAGTAAGGGGGCAGATAGCCCGTCAGGGTATAATCATTACTCGACATGGTATAACGCTGGCTGTAATAACACCACTTGTAGAGCAGGCTCCATGTCCGCCATGACAGACATCCGGTCACCGCTGCGGAAAACTCCGGTACGTATGGCAACTGTTTGCCGACGGATTGGTCTGCCGGACTCATAGGTTCGCTCTCGTTGATCGAGGGAGTCCACGAGAAAGTTCCGTTCATATCCAGTTTCCATTCCCTTCCGAGCATTACATCAAGGTGGGCGTTGGTCTCTGCCCCGTAAGCATGTACCTTCTTGAGGTTTCTGGGAGAGAAGAATCCCTTGGTTGTGGGTAGCCAGATGATCCAGTCGTCGATGTGCGAATCGAACCAGTTGATACCACCGCTCAAAGCATATACATTTTCTTTCCCCACCGAGAATGACAACCCCACGTCGTATGTGAAGCCGTGCTCGCTTTTTAGGTCGGGATTACCGCCCGGCAGAAAATAGAGATCGTTCAGCGTGGGGAAACGGTAGTTTCGGGAGATGGATGCTTTCGCCACGATATTGCCTTTCTTCGACAGTACCCCGTCGATGAAGAAAGCCGGGATAACCGGGGCCCATTCCGTACCGAACATATCCTCGCGAAGAACAAGCGAGGCGGCAAAACGATCGACAGGCCGCCATTTCGCAGAAACGGAACCGGAAAACTCGACACGTCCCTTGTCATACCCGACAACAGCCTTGTTACCTTCCTGCGAGATGATATTTTTGTCCGCGCTTTCCACCAAATGTTGGTGTACGGAAACACCGGCCGTGAACAGCCATTTCTCTGAAGGTGCATAATCCCCGTCCGCACTTCCGTAGAACGTGTTAATCTTACTGCGTGAGCGGGTCATCGAAGCCATTTCGCCGTTTCCCTTGTCCCGCTTGTAATCATAGGCCATCCATGTGTGTATATAGCCGCCTTTTACACCGACCTTCCATTTCTCCCGCACGCGTTCCCACGAGAGGACGCTGCGAAACGTCTGCTCCCTTTGGCGGTTCTCGAAGTCCATGCCGTTCCCGTAATCCGTGGTGAGCATCGCCAGTTCCCGGTTGGAATTGATATACCAGGCGTTTAGCCCGAACTTGTCACCTTCGCCCGTGTTATAATAAATTTCCTGCAAAATGTGCAGATCCTTATAAGCCCCGCTGCGGTTGCGCTCCGTCGGATAATAGGAACCGATGATGTTCTTGTCCTCGTCATAGATGTTTTCCTTCTTGTCCCGGTTTCGGTATTTGTAGTCGTTGGGAGAAGAGGAATATACCACACGGGTGGAGGACTGCCAGTGTTTGTTACCGTAGGTCAGGCGGAGAAACTCGTCGAACGTGCTGAACGACCCCACTCCCTGCACGTACTGCAACCCGAATCCTTCATGGTTGGCCGGAGAAGTGGAGAGCCTGACCAGACCACCCAAGCCGCCGCCCGTTTCGTTTACCGACGAAGTTCCGTGCAGCAGCGAGGCATCATCGATAAAGTAAGAAGGGATGGTGGAAAAATCTGTCATGCCCAGCATCGGGTTGTTGATGCGCATACCATTCCACGTCACTTGAGTATGCGAGGGAGAGGTACCCCGGAAAGCCACGGTGGATAACGTGGCGCGTCCGTAGTTCTTGACAAAAACGGATGAGTTGAATGTCAGCACATCGGCCATAGACAAGGCGATGTTCTCTTTCATGGCGATGGAATCGAAACGGGTTCGTTGCACGCCTATATCCTTCATAGGTCGTTTGCCCACCACCGTAACCTCCGGAATACGTAGTACCCTTTTGGTAATGCTGACGGAATTTTTCTGCTGGGCGGCAAGCAGAAAGGGCAGGCTTACCCCCACGAACAATAGAATAAGATGTCTTTTCATTTTTGTCCTCCTTCCTCGTTATTTCCAGCAGAAAGCTCCCGGAATGATTCCCACGTAAAATTCATCGATCAGCTTACCTTGCGGCGAATAGCGATACACGATACCTTGCTGCTGGTAATCAATAGCGTCGGCCACATATACTTCCCCGTTGTTGGGATTGACCGTAAGGCCGTAGTATTTGGTGTCCCGAAACTCCAGAAAAGGTCGGACGGGAACACGGTCGGCTTCCACCGGCATTCGCCAAATATCGTTATTGATCCAGTAAAGCGTATCCCGTGTACCGTTGAGCTGGACTTCCGAAGGCCAGTCGCCCAGCTTGAACTTGAACTGTTTCTCTACGGTGAAAGTCTCGGTGTCTATACGGTAGAGAGACGGTGCCTCGTAGCCGTATGGGCTGCCCTCGTAACCGCCATCCGTGATGGTCCACATCTTGTTGTATTTGTCCATGACCAGCGAAGTAGGCTGTATGCCGATGGTCAGTTCGTCCACGACCTTGTCCGTCTCCGTGTCGATTTTCAGGATGCGGTTCTGGTACGACCAGCAGTTCACATAGACGTACTTGCCGTATTGCACCATTTGTTCGGTGGAACCCGATTCCATGTCCATGTCTGGACATTCGATATAGCCGGTAATCTCGTATGTCTTGGGGTTGATGATGAAGATGCGGTAGTCCCATATTTGCGTCACATAGGCTTTCTCATCCGACAGGAAATGGATATACCGGGGTGAGGTGAAACCTGTGATACGGCCCACTTCCTTGAAAGTATTGATGTCGATGGCGAAAATCACATGCGAGTTGTTCACCACGATCCAGCCTATACCGTCCCGGATAACCATAGACTGGGCCACATCGCCCAACTTGAACCCGTTGGCACGGTAAAACACTTCATTCTCCACTTCGCACGTGGCAGGATCATAGTAGGAAAGCGAGGCATTGCCGTACTGGAAATTTCCCTCGTTGGTGATGAAAAGACCGGAAGCCGATGCCGAGAAATTCTCCATCTCCCCATAATCCCATTTCATGCAACTGCCGAAAACTGGCAGGCAGAAAAGAAAAAGGCAAATCCGTTGTATTGTTCTGCTCATTGTCATTCGGATAAAAAAGAGTACCCGAATCATTACGGGTACTCTGGTTAAGGTATAAGGTTTAATCCTGCTGCGTATATTGTTTGTCCTTCATATTTTGGAAGGTTGGGTTATACCCACATTTCGTCACGCTCCAACTTTCCCCCGTAATCATTCCGTTTTCTATAAACTTGCCGAAGAAAGTGTAGTCGGTAAATTTCGTCAAACCGTCAAAAACAACCCCATGCAAGGTCTTCAACTTCTCCATGGAAAATGTTTCCTGAGAAAGAGATTTCGCTTGTTTTATCTGTAACGTACCATCTATTGTCTGTAACTTAGCACAAGTAATACCTGTTGCTTGATTAACGAACAACCCTTCACCTCCTACGTGAAGCAATTCCGGAAGATTCAGTGATTTACTTTGTAAAGTCATTGCTAAAGAACCTTTTCCCTCTTTATAATATACAGGAGAGGCTGAGCAACAGATTTTGGATAACAAAGGCAACTCACAACTGGTTAGATTGCCGGACAAATAAAATTGTCCACCCACCTCTTTCAATACAGGCATTGAAACAGTCCCCATCATAGGCATTTGGATGTATCCATATCCGTCTACGATTTCCAAGTCAGGGAATTTTGCCTTGCTTCGCATTTGGCCTGTCACATACAGATTTCCATGTACATGTTGAATTGTCGATATGGTATAATCGGGATTGTTAGTGGTTGGCTTACAAGTGAAGTCTTTGATATTCTTGAACATGATTTCAGGGAACTTGTTATTCGTAAGACTGGTGATGACAAAATTTACATTTGACAAATCTTCGGCTGTTTCAATTTTGGAGAGCTGCACCTTGTTTATAATTTCAATCTGGGGAGCTGTTTCTCCGAAGGTTTCAAATCGGGCGTTCGGCAACATCAGTGTTCCGCTCACGTCTTCAAGATAATCCAACGTAATGCTTCCAAGTGTGGTGATTTTACTCCAGTCAGGAAGCTGCTTGAGCGCCGTGAAATTTTTTATCTTTATCTGCCCCTTCACCGTTGTCAGTTTGTCCATTCCACCGAAAGCCTGAAGCACGTCATTTCGTTGGGGAACAAAACTACCGGTAGGAGGAGCTTCCATATTGGCTTCCATAATAATACTTCCGTTTACTGTTTCGATTTCCGGAAGGTTGATGGTTTCCAACATCACGGGGACGGTGTGGAAATCAAAGCCACCGGTCTCTTTCAGCTTAAGGAAGCTCATGGAAGTCAGTTTGGCAAGATTGTTCACGGACAAGACACCTCCGACACTTGTCAGTTCCGATAATTCTAAAGAAGCGATTGTTCCGGCTGCCTTGTTTTCTTCATTGAGTCCCTGGATATTCAGATCCTGACCTACAGTGGTCAGAACCGGAAACTCAAAACTCTGTAACGACGGCGCATTGAACATCACGCTTCCTTCAATAGTTGCCAGTTTCTCGAATAGGACATAAGTCACTTGGTCGTTATATACCGATATGTCTCCGGAGAGCGTTTCCAATGCTTTCATGGAAATCATGTGAAGTTCCGTAGCTTTCGAGGCGACATCGACCGAACCTAACTGCAAACCTCCGGCTGAAACGATATTATCCAACCCTGTCAAGTCTGCACCGTTGTAACTGTTACGAATGACAATGTTGCCTGTAACCTCTTTCAAAGATGCCAATGCAGATATGTCAGTGATTTTTTCTGCCTCTTCCGCATCAGAACCGATAATCAGGTTCCCTTTGACAACGGTTGTTTTGGTTGCGGCAAAAGAAGCTACCTCCTCGGTGGTCTTCAACTCTACATCTCCATCAGATTCTATTTCGCTTTTCACCACCTTATAGGCATATTCGCGGGCATCTCCGTTATAGGATGTCACCCGGAAGGTCCGTTCGTTATCCCAGTCCGTTACCGTTTTTGGATTAGGTATGATTGTTGCAGAAGTGGTGTACTTGAATTCCACTTCGGCATTGTTCAACGATACCGTATAAGGAACGGTTATCGTTACTGTATTGTCCGTAATATCGGCCGTGTACGATTTTCCGTCCACAGTCATCACAACTGACGTGATGAAATTCTCATCTGCATCTTCAGGTATAATTTCATCGTTTTTGTCACATGCTCCCAAAAAGAACAAGGATAGGAGCATGGGAAGAAAATAATTTTTCATACTTGTATTTATTGTTATTTTGTTAAATCCTCAAAAGAAAATACTTCCGTTGAAACTTCGCCCAACCAGCCGCTTTTGGCCAAGACACCGCATTGCACTTTGATAAAATCAATATATTGCAGATTGGCTTCCGTTCCATCGGCATGGATGGCATTGGAAATTTTGAAACCGTTCCTTTGCCCGCTTCCATCTACCGTACTGCCGCCTTCTATCTGGTCGTTTCCAAAATTATCCACATACCCCCAGTCATAACTCTGATTATCCCAATAACCGGTTTGTGAATCTTGGGTGTTGCGGGCGGCCAAACAAGTGCCTGTCAGGGTATAACTGTTTTCCGAAATCCAAGCCGGATAATAATAGTCCTGTGTATGATAAGCGGACAGATAGTCTACCCAGCCGTTTCTACCGTCGGAACTGATCCATTGGACATCCATTTTTTTGCCTTCCGGACGGTAATAGGTCACTTCAAAATTCTGTATTGTTTCTTCCTTGCCTGCTTCAGATCCTTTCAGTTCGTACCACTCGTCATCCGGCAATCCGTTTCCGTTTATATCCTGCATGACCCATACGATACCCGGTTCGGAACTTCCGTCAAAGGCGTTCCCCTGAACACAGAAATCATATTGGTTACCCGAATTGGGAATACTGTGGTCGAAACCGACGATGATATAACCGCCGAAAGAACCTAAAGAGACGTGCAGTTTGTCTTTTAGACGCTGTGTTGCCCATGCGACAGCCGCTTCAGGGGATGTCTCATTGCCGGTCATACCGCCTATCGTGCTCGTTTCGTTGATAAATTGGCCGGGAGCCGGGGTATATTCATAGACTTTATTCCAGAGCTTGGAACTTCCCGAAGCCAAGAATCCGTCCTGCTCTTTTTTGTCCACACAGACGACTTTTACAGTGGCAGTGACAGCCGTCTTTCCTTTGTCGATATTCCTACTTATTTTTTCCGTCGGTGTGTCTTCCAAAACAGTACAGGAGACGGTGTATTCTCCGGGTGCGGACGGCGTGAACTTGAACATGCGTTCCACTTCTCCTTCCATGACCTGACCGTCCACACTCCACTCAAAACGGGGATTATCGAAATACTCCAACAATGGGCGCAGGAAAACAGGACGGTCGGCAAAAGTGTACCTGTCCGTGGATGTTTGCAGGTAAGACGGGGTCGGGAATTTGACAACGTAGGGCATCGTTTCCACGACCTCTACGCTTACGTCTTTCGTTGTTGTCCCATCTATATTGGAAGCGTTGATTGTCACCGTATAAACACCGAGTTCTTTTTCATTGAAAGTATAAGTATTCTCGGTGGAAACGATTTTTCCTTCCCGTACCCATTCGATTTTGAACCCTTCGACATCCGAATGCTGAATATCGGGAGTAAATGTGTAATCGGTATTCCGGACGACTTTTAATCCCTGCGAAGGAAGTGCCAGTGAGATAACCGGAGGGGTGAGTTCTTTCACTTCTACTTTCAGTTCCTCTTCGGCATAGCCTTCCGCATTGTCTACTCTTAGTTTGACATAAAAATCCCCGCATTCATTCCATGTACGTTGAAGAGACGGACCCGAAGAAACCAGCGTACCGTCTATCGTCCAAGCAAAAAGAGCATCTTCAACATTCTGGTATGTCGGGGCGATAGTCAATTCGTGATCGACCTTGACCGTGTAAATACCGGTCTCGCTGTCAAGTTCTATTATAGGTTGTCCTCCTACTTCTTCGGTAATGACTTCATCCTTGTTGCAGGAGGTAAACAGCATACAGGCAAAAATAATAAAATAGTAAAAACGATGCATAATGTGTGGATTTTAGAAAAATAACAGAGATACCCCGACAGAAGGGATATCCTTGTATTCTTTTTATTGTATGGTGATATCATCAATACAGATATAAGCCGGAGTATTCAAACCGTATGCTCCCGAATCCGAACCCTCGAAGTTGAATTTCACACTTTGCACCTCTTCGGCATTGATTTCCCAATAATCCCATGTCGTGATAGGATCAACCTGTTGTTGGCCGTCACGATAATCGGCTAAAAGGCGTTTGTAAGTGCGGATCAGACCGCCATCCGCATCATAACACTCCAGATTCACTTGGAAATACCCTTTCATCTCTTTCAGAGGAGTCGCTACCCCCGTAGGACCGAACTGATTACCATAAGTGATGACACCATAAGTGTATGAGGTGTTGCAGATCCACAGGCCGACCAATTTCCGGGGAACATTGAAATAAAATTCTGGTTTAGCCATCCATGCCTGATTGTAAGCATCCACATATCCGTAAACGACACCGAAATTGGAGCCGCTATGCCCGGCTTCCTTATCCTGTCCTTCCGCTTCCACCGCAGTGTTATAGACAGAACACTGGTTCAGATAGGAATACCACCAGTCTCCGGTATTCCCCGATTGATTGGAGCGGATGTTCCAGTTGGAAAGTGCGATGCCGCCGCTGGAATACTCTGTGCTTCCACCTACTGTATTAAACATTGAAAGAAAGAGATATTCTTCCGGAGTATTGTCATAAATGGTGGTTACTTGAGGATACCCTTGGTACGAATAAAGATTTTCTCCGGCCGAGGTAGGTCCTGCCAACATGCCGGGATTGAAATCATCGAAAGTGACAGTTAAAGTACCGTCCGGATTTGTCACAGCACGGGTTTGCGAAGTTCCGGAATCAACCGGTTCCATCAAAAAGTCATCGTCCGAGCTACAGCCGGAGAACAAGGCGGTTGCGGTAAATAGACAGGCACCTGCCAGAAAGCGTAATTTTCTTTTCATAGGTCACTCATTTTAATGTAAACATATTATTAACAAACACAAAAAAAACGTTCGTGCGAACTTACACGAACGGGAATATGTCTGTCTTCAAATATTGAATGGCCGATGAGCTATTCCTTATTTGATTACGACCCGTATATCCCGCAGGTGTAAATCTCATTCCGGTCATGGCAGGTCTTCTGACTCGTCCCGGTCATCGTGCCTTCCCGGTATTACACCAGTGGCAAAAGTTCGATGTCCGTTTTTGTGGACTCACAGCAGCGGGTACTGTCCCGGATTTTCACCGGGTTCCCTTTTCATTCGGAAGGCGTAAACCTCCCGAAACCATTTCCCGACTGCAAAATTATCTATATTACATATCAATTCCAAATAATTCATAATATTTATAATAAAACACACAAAGCATGACAACCGTACTGTTTTAATTAGAGCATTCAAGTTTACGACAAACGAAGACGGCAATTATCATACACAATATCCATAAACCACCAAAACAGCTTGCCATTTTCCATAACAATGCGTTCTGGAATAGATAACTGTTAGCTGCAATTATGCAAGCAAAAAAAACAGACAGAATAATGACTATTAATATTATGCACCAGAAATTAATCCTATAAATTTATGGAAAACAAGTAAGGGAATGGAAGTTCCGTTGCCGCATGGATGCAGGTGAAGGGCCTTCTCTTTTAACGTTAGATACGCCAATGCACGCCAACGGAAGACTCTGATATTATCTGTTTGGAAAGGATATAGGATGTGCGTTACTTTGTCGCATATTCAGAATCTTAAAAAGAATTTTAGTATGGAACTGACAATTATTGAAACAAGCGCGTATTAGGAGTTGAGAAAGCTGGTCAGCACGCTGGTCGTACAGATGGGCGACTTCCAGAAAAAGATTGCCCCGTCTGCGCCGGACAAGTGAATGGATGTGCAGGACGTATGTGATGGACTTATGCCCAAACACTTTCTGAAGGGTTTACAGCAGCATCCTCTTGAGTATGGCCAGAACGGCAAATGCGTGGCGTGCAAGATACGGGATGACCTCGACCCGGCAGTTGCATTTCCTGCCTATGATTCCAAGGCTGAGCCGCATGGCATTGTATTCACCTACCGGAAAGGCACATTCAGGAGAGTCTTTCTTTTCATCCGTACCCCTATATTTTTCAATCAGTTCGATAGCAATAGGCAATAATTTTACGACATACGCCACTCCCGTTTTTATACGGTTGCCCATCAGCCATGTGCCGCCGTGGAGTCGGTATGGATATTATCGTATGTTATGGCTTTCAGGTCCACATAGGAAAGACCGGTGAAGCACATGAA
>OMBR01000862.1_pt1 | contig 13230 bp, 8 predicted proteins | sample 1674041 | NCBI WGS metagenome assembly OMBR01 (sample SAMEA103958138, study PRJEB25191) | human gut metagenome | biome: human-associated habitat [ENVO:00009003]; feature: intestine environment [ENVO:2100002]; material: feces | place: Germany | collected 2013/2015
CAGCACAATTCCCAGATCAATTGCAGGCTCGTTCATGCGAATTCCACCTGCGATATTTACATAGGCATCGCAATCGGAAAGTTGCATTCCAATTCTTTTTTCCAGAACTGCCATAAGCAGATTGACCCTGTTAAAATCCGTGCCCGTTGCTGTACGACGCGGGTTATTGAAATAACTGTGACAGATCAACGCCTGGATTTCCAGTAAAATCGGACGTGTTCCCTCTATCGAGCATGCGACAACCGATCCTGATGCATCCTGTGGCTTTCCACTCAGCATGTACTCAGAAGGATTCTCCACTTCCGCAAGACCTTCTGTGCGCATTTCAAATACGCCAATTTCATTTGTGGAGCCAAATCGATTCTTCACGCCTCGCAAAATGCGGTAACTTTCGTGTCTGTCACCTTCAAAATACAACACCGTATCCACCATATGCTCCAGTACACGCGGGCCTGCTACTACACCTTCCTTCGTCACATGTCCTACAATAAAAATAGAAATTCCCATGCCTTTTGCAATCTGCATAAGAACACCTGTTGATTCACGCACCTGCGACACGCTTCCCGGTGCAGATCCAACACTCTCATTATACATGGTCTGTATACTATCTATTATGACTATTTGGGGCTTTTTGCGTTCAATTACACTGCGAATTGTATCAAGATTTGTCTCACATAATAATTCCAGACTATCCGTAAAAGTACCAATACGTTCCGCACGTATCTTAATCTGGTGCAAGGATTCTTCTCCTGATACATATAGCACAGACAGATTCTGGTTCGATAGGTTCCTGCATACCTGCAGTAATAGTGTTGACTTGCCAATACCCGGATCTCCTCCTACCAGAACAAGAGAACCACGCACGATTCCCCCTCCCAGTACACGATCCAGTTCCTTTATAGAAGTACTTGTTCTTTCCTCGTCTTTTGCCGTAATTGCAGAGAGTGGAACAGGCTTCGCCTCAGTCGCTGGTTTGAGTTTACCGGAAGTACTAAGTGACTTCCGATCCACCAGTTCCTCAACGAAGGTATTCCACTCTTTGCATCCCGGACACTGTCCCATCCATTTTGCAGACTCGTATCCGCAATTCTGACAAAAAAACGCACTCGTTTTTGTTTTTGCCATATATTATCTCTGCTCTACCTTAATTTCTACTGCATCTGTGCCTTCTAATTCAACGCTCATGCTTAATTTGCCACCAAGATTTGTCTTCATGGTTCCTGCAGACTTTCCATCAATGGTGATTTCATATTCGGTCTCTTCTGCAAGTTCAAGGGTAATCTGTGCATCCTCCGGTCCCTCTACGGTAAAGGATACTGTCTTCTCATCCTGCTTAAAATTTGTTACAGCGGTACCCGGTACAGACTCGTATACAAAAAGCCCGTTGCGCTCTAATTTGGTAATCTCCTTGAACGTCTTTACCTTATACATATCTCCATGAAATTCGTAATTGTCTAACTTTGCCTTTGCTCCCAAAGTATAATCTCCAAAGCTAATTGTTCCATCTGCCTCGGTACGAATTAATTCACTAATTGCAGCCATTATTTATCCTCCTGTGTATTAACTTTTTCTCAAAAATGGTTTCTTAAATTATAACACTCTTATGCTTTTGTGACAACGATTTCCTTGTTCTTTGTTGTAACAATTACATGATCCTGTGCATGGATATCTCCACGAATAATCGCCTCTGCCAATCGGTCTTCCACCTCATCCTGAAGCTTTCTGCGAAGCGGTCTTGCGCCGTATTTGCGATCGTAAGCTTCTTCGACAATATGCGCCTTTGCAGCATCCCGCACGGTAAGTTCAATCTGCAACTGATCCTTACATCTTTGCTGAAGTTCATGCACCATAATTGTTATGATCTGTTTCATATCCTCTTTGTTCAATGCACGAAATACAATGGTCTCGTCGATTCGGTTCAAAAATTCCGGTTTAAAGATTCTTTTTACCTCTTCCATGACATTATTCTTCATGCGCTCATGATCCTGTTTTTCATCTTCTTTTGCACCAAATCCAAGCTTTTTCGGTTCGATAATAGACTGCGCCCCTGCATTACTTGTCATGATAATGATCGTGTTCTTGAAATCGACTTTTCGTCCCTGCGAATCGGTAATGTGGCCGTCATCTAAAACCTGCAAAAGAATGTTAAACACATCCGGATGTGCTTTCTCAATCTCGTCAAATAAAATAACAGAAAACGGATTCCGTCTCACTTTTTCTGAAAGCTGTCCCCCATCCTCATGTCCTACATATCCTGGCGGTGATCCAATCATCTTGGAAACACTGTGTTTTTCCATATATTCCGACATATCAACGCGGATCATTGCGTCTTCATTACCAAATACAGCTTCTGCAAGTGCCTTGGATACTTCTGTTTTTCCAACACCTGTCGGTCCAAGGAATAAGAAAGAGCCAATTGGTCTCTTTGGGTCTTTTAATCCAACCCTGCCACGGCGTACAGCCTTCGCCACTGCAGATACAGCTTCTTCCTGTCCAATGACACGTTTGTGCAAAGTCTCTTCTAATTTCTGCAAGCGCGCTGCTTCACTTTCTGTAAGTCTGCTCACCGGAATCTTTGTCCATCCGGCCACAACATCCGCAATCTCATTTTCTCCGACAACCGGAACTTTCCGCTTATTTGCGCGCTGGTTCTTCTTGTTCTGTTTTTCCCATTCAGAGGCCAGTTCCTCTTTGGTATTTTTTAACATGCGGGCTTTTTCGATGTCGCCCTCACGCAAAGCATCTTCAAGCAAAAGTTCTGTCTGATGCATTTCCTGCTTTAATCTGTTTAATTCGTCACTGCCTTTTAGCACACCAAGCCTTGTCTTTGCTGCTGCTTCATCCATAAGATCAATTGCCTTATCCGGCAAAAAGCGATCATTAACATACCGGGCTGACAAATGCACCGCTGCCTCTAGGCCTTCGTCCGTAATTTCTACATTATGATGTCTTTCATACAGTGGACGAATACCTTTCAATATTTCGATTGATTCTTCTTCCGTTGGTTCATTGACCTGAACCGGCTGAAAACGGCGCTCTAATGCGGCATCTTTTTCAATATATTTCCGGTATTCTTCTATCGTTGTAGCGCCAATAACCTGCACTTCGCCCCTTGCCAGCGCCGGTTTTAAAATATTGGATGCATCCAATGCGCCCTCTGCGCCACCTGCGCCTATAATGGTATGCAGCTCATCAATAAAAAGTAACACATTTCCGGCTTCCGTCACTTCGCTGATTACTTTCTTGATACGTTCCTCAAATTCTCCACGATATTTGGATTTTGCCACCATACCGGACATATCAAGGGAAACCAAACGCTTTCCTGCAACAATCTCCGGAACGGTTCCATTTGCGAGACTCTGTGCAATACCTTCTACGATTGCTGTCTTTCCCACACCAGGTTCTCCGATCAGGCACGGATTATTCTTGCCCCTGCGGCACAGAATCTGAATCACGCGTTCCGTCTCCTGCTGTCTTCCGATTACCGGGTCCAGCAGACCTTCCCGTGCCAGCTCCGTCAGGTCTCTGGAATACTGGTCCAGCGTCGGAGTTGATGAGGCAGCATTACCTCTTCCCCTCTGAATCTCATCACGAAATTTTGCCGGGTCTTCACCCATTGCCCCAAGAATATCAATAAACAATTTCTGTATGCTTGCCCCCATCGTATTCAAAAGCCTGCAGGCAGCACAATCTCCTTCTTTCATAATTGCAAGAAGTAAATGTTCTGTTCCGATCTCCTCACATCCAAAACGTTCTGCCATCTCAGATGCACGATCAAGGATTGCCTGCGTGCGCGGGGTGTATCCATCTCTGTCAAGTACTTCAATTTCTTCTCCAGCCGCAACAAGATCCTGAATCAGTTGTAACAGATTATCCAGTTGAATATTATTTGCTGTAAGTACTTCTGCAGCAACACCTGTTCCTTCTTTTAACAAGCCTGCAAGAATGTGTTCAGATCCCACATAATTGCAGTTCATTGATTTTGACAGGCGGTTTGCATAATTCATTGCTTTTTTCGCCTTATCTGTATATGGTCTCACTTTTTAAGCCTCCTATAAATCAATAAATTCTATTCCACTTTCTTCTTCCGCAGAAGACTTTTTCTTTCTACCAAAAAAATGATGTTTTTTGGGTTTCTTCTTAGGAATTTCATTTTCCCATTCTTCCTCATCATCTGATTCTTCAGAATCAGCTTCTTCCGTCTCTGTCTCTTCCGGTAGATTTTCATTTGGAATCGATTTTGTATCTCCCCAGCCATCCGGTTCGTCTTCCTTCACGACATCTTCACTGTTTGTTTCCAGTGTATCGGAATCATCTTCCGCATTTTCTTCATCATCAAAGTCATCAAATTCATCAAATTCATCAAATTCATCAAATTCATCAAATTCCTCTTCTTCCGGATGTTCCAGACGATTTCTGCGAGAGAGGACAAGTATTACGATCACAATAAGAAGGAACAGCACAACAATCAGAAACGCCCAGAAAATCATACGGTTCTGGCTTTCTAATTTCTGTACATCCCCGCTCTGTGCCTCTGTGCCCGGAACCTGAATCTCTTCTCTGTCCGCCTCACTGTTTCCAAGATAACGCATATAAGTGCGTTCGTTCACATCATAAAGATACCAGCCATAATTTCCTTCATTGTTTATGGCATAGACCAGACAAACATCTTTGTCTTTGCCATAATAGTATGCACCAATGCTTCCTTTGCCTTCAATATCGAGTGTACCGGCCTTATAACCTGCCGGAAGTGTTGTCTCATCCGCATCCGGAACGACAACAATATAGCCGAACTCGGACGAAAAGCTCACATACGGGTACGCCTCGTACGGTGCACTGTCCATTACCATATACAATGCTCCGTTTTCTTTATTTTCATCCACAAGATAAAGCAGACAGATCTGGCTGCCGATTTTGTCATTGTATAAATACGGGTAGTCTTTTTCCCAGAGTTTCATGGTTCCCTGTTCGAAATCCTGTGGAACGACCTCCTTAGGAATCGAAGTTGCCGGATATAATTTTTGTCCGTTTATTTCATAATATTGCTGGCTTAAATCACCATCCTGCTGTTCGTCTTTCTCCGAATCCTTCTGTTTGTCATCATCTCCCGCTGCTTTTCGTGTCACATTTACCACATAAGTAGCAGTCACTCCGTTCTCCGCTTTGACGACAATCTGGATTTTGTTGGAGCCAACAACAAGTTTTTCCCCGCCTTTTACAGATTCCACCGTTGCATTTTCATTGTTTGCCTTTGCACTTACCACAACGGATGTCACATCATTTTCAACTTCTGCCGTATAATTGGTAATATTATATTTAAAAGCCGGTGAAAGCTTTCCTGCCGATAAAGTAAGTGAGGAAAGGGAATTATCCGAAGATTTATTGGCATTATCCCCATTCTCTGCATCATCACCTGTTTCATTCTTTATGTTTACGGATGCACTTGCACCTGTGACGCTGACACGATCCCCTTCCTGATTCCCTGCAATTGGAGCAGCGGCTGAAAAGGTTGCTTTACCAGATGATTTTGCCTGAAAAGTCACGGTACCAACCGAACGTTTATTGGAACTTCCATAACTTCCGATTGTCATAGAAACCGTTCCCGCATTCGCACTTGCGGTATCGGATGCCGACGAATATGTAAGTAAATCCGTTGGATACGTCAAATTAACCGTTGCCGAAACACCAGCCGGTACGGTTACAGATACTGTAATGGTGTCTCCGATTTTGACCGCAGTGTCACTCAACGCAATGTACAGATTATCTGCTTTTGCCTCTATATCCGGAACCAAAAGGCAGCCAAACAATAAAACAATTGCCATCATATTGGTCAGAAATCTCATCGTAATTTTCCGGTTATGTTTTCTTTGATTGCCCCTGTTTGTTTCCTGTTGTGCTTTTATCGAATTCATTCTGCTACACATGCCTTTCTTCTACTTGCTTTTATTACTGTTTTATGGTGCTTAGGCCCAATGCGTGACGGTTGATGTAAATCATATCCAACACATTCAGACCATCCCCCTTGTGGTTTGCATCGGCTGCCACCAGATAGGTTCCGGACAATTTATCCAATCCAAGAATATGACGATTGACTTTTATCATATCCAGGACATTGATTTCCCCATCTCCATTAACATCACCATAAATCACAACTTTGTAGGAAGTTTTCTTCTTGTTGTTTACATATACTTTGACTTTGTTTCCGGTCGCTACCAGTCCCTGATTTTGTTTGCCATCCGTTCCGACAAGCTTTGCGGTTCCTCCGTCTACGGAAAGTCCTGCCAGGAAATCTGCCGCCCTGGTTCCCGGTACAATTCCGGTAATATATTTATCACCCACAGTATATTTTGCAGATGAAAGCGTTCCAGTCGGTTTTGCCGCCTCTTTCCGTACAACAGTAAGTTTGTATGTACGCGTGGATCCGCTTCCTGATTTGCATTTGACATTGATGGTATTTGTTCCCACGCTCAGTTTTTTGGTTCCTGTTCCTGTAATCGTGGAAGTTGCAGCCACTGCTGTTGCATTTACAGAAATAGAAGAAACCGTATTTTCAACAACCATTGAATATTTTGTTGTAGCACTCTTAAATCCAGGTGTCAGGCTTTGTCCTGCCACGGCAATATTCTTCAGATAATTATTTGGATTGCCCGCCGCTGTGAATGTCACTGCGGATGACGGCATGGATTTGTACACCGGGATTCGGAAAACAAATGCCTGCTGCTTGTCCGTATAACCCTGTCCAAGCTTTCGTCCTTCCGTATAAGCAGCTGTCAGATTGCTCATGTACTGATGTCCATACAGATTCTTTGCATTGACCACATTAAATTTCTGAAAATATAATGTATCCTGTCCCACCGCAATATAATTCTTTGCAAGAAGCTGTGAACCACCGAGCAATGCTTTATAACGCGTATTCCATCCTGCTTTCTTCGCATAGGCAAGTCCATTCCGGATAACCAGTGTAGAGGTCACTCCGGCGGCTCCGACATTGAAATAATTAAAATATCCCTCATACCCTTTGTATGTTCCTGAAATGAGAGAACTTGTTCCATTTAACCCCTGTTCCTGCCGCACACGGGATGCCAGATGATACGGACTGACACCGGTAAGTTCGCCGATTTTCATAAATGAATCCGCATAATTGAGCGTTGTCTTATCCGCATCTTTCACTGTCTTTGCCATAAATGTTCCGGAAAGTATTGCATTCACTCCGGATTTTGTCTGTGATTTATTAAAACTCAGACTTTCGAACTGAAATATATCTGTCTCGTTCAAAAAATTTCTCGGATCCATATAATAAGCAATGTATCCTGAATTCGCCGCAACCCAGTTCGATCCATCGTAGATTGTCCATATATTTGTATTCCAGTCATACGCCCCGGCTGCAGTAGATTTTCTTGCATCGTCTACGCTTTTGGGAACCAGATTGACACCATTTACACTCTCTTTGGTGATCACAGTCCCCCAATCAAGTCCGGTATCTACAGCTTCAAACTTCCATTGCGGATACTGCTTGTGAAGTTGCGTAAGTCCGGTTATATAGCTGTCTGGAAATCCTGCCGCCTTCATTTCCGTAGAAAAAGCGGCATTTGTTGCTGCCTTTGCAACATCTATATCCGAAAAAAGACCTCCGCCTGAAATCAGTATCGTGCAGCTTAACACAATACTCAGCAAGCGCTTTCTTTTGTTTTTCATATTTGTGCATACCCCTTTCAAGACATAATATGCTAGTTTTCATTATATAAAACTTTACATAGCCAGTCAATCAAAATATAGGGGCACAAACGGCACAGATACTGTATTTAGTGCTTTTTGCGTGTCATGCTTTTCCAAACAAGGACCCCAAAAATTCCACCGGACAGGCCACTTGTCATACCAATCAGATTTTGGATTCCCACATCCATAATTTCAATATTTACCAGTCCTCCGATAAACGCAAGCGTTCCGATTGCCGCCATCACTGAAATAATTGCAAGGATTAGTAATGTTTCTTTGTCTAAATGACTGTTTTTCCATACGTGATGATTCATAATATGTCTCTCCTTCTTTCTCTTTGTTTGTTCCATTTTCTGATAAGAGAATTGTCGCAAATATGGTGAGACATAAAAAGGACACCTCTCATACAGGTGTCCTTCACATGATCATTTAATCCTCATACTCCGTTTCTCCGACTTCCGTCCAGTCACTGATTTCGTATTCATTTCCATCTTCATCTGTAATTGTCATACCGTCTTCCGTATTGTACATCTGCGCATCGTCCGGACTGCTGTAATCCTTTCCCGATGTTACGATTGCCACAATAATTACCGCTACGATTACCACCACAGCTCCGATAATCAGAAATTTGTTTGCTTTGTTGTCCATTGCTTCTTCTCCTTGACTTTAATTATTTTTCTTTGTATTTTTGCAATTGCTCTCTTTTACAATATAATGAGGTCTATGCTTTACTTCCATATAAGTCTTTGCAATATACTGTCCCATAATGCCCATACAGAACAACTCTATACCGCCAATAAATGTGATGATACACACCAGTGACGGCCATCCTGCCACCGGATCACCAAACACAAGCGCACGGATCACCTCGACGATAATAGCAATAAACGAAACAATGGTAAGGATCATTCCAAGATAAGAGGATATCTGAAGCGGCGTATTGGAAAAGTTTATAATGCCATCGATCGAATATCGCACCAGTTTCCAAAAACTCCACTTTGTCTCTCCGGCTGAGCGTTCTACATTCTCAAACTCCAGCCATCTGGTCTCATAACCTACCCAGGCAAATATACCTTTGGAGAAGCGATTATATTCGCTGACGGAGAGTATCGAATCCACCATTGCTCTGCTCATCAGACGATAGTCTCTTGCCCCATCTGCAATATCAATGTTTGACAGCCGGCGCATCAGCTTGTAAAAACAACGGGCAAAAAATGAACGGATCGGCGGTTCGCCTTTGCGGTTGACACGCCGCGTTGCCACATTGTCGCAATCCTGACTTTCTATCACGGCAAGCATCTGTGGCAGCAAAGACGGCGGATCCTGTAAATCTGCGTCCATCGTCGCAATATAATCGCCATCAGCATTTGATAATCCTGCATATAAAGCAGCTTCTTTTCCAAAATTTCTGGAAAACGAAACATAGCGCACTCTATCGTCTGCTGTTGCAAGCCTTTGAATTTCCTGCAACGTATTGTCTTTCGAACCGTCGTTGACAAACAAATACTCAAATTCGTAGTCCTTTATCGTATCTGTGACCCGATTCAGTTCCTGATATAAAATCTCCAAAGATTCCTGTTCGTTATACATTGGAACAACAATACTTACTTTCCCCTTACTCATGCAATTCTCTCTTTCTGCTTATTCCTGTTCTTACACATGCACTGATAAGAAACAATATAACTGCCCCCAGACTGATGCCGGCTCCCACCTTCAGTCCAGGCGTTGTGTAACAGAGTTTTATCGTATAACTGCCTTTTTCCAGATGCACCCCGACAAGCGCATCTGCAAGTGGTTCGATTTCTGTCTCTTTTCCATCCACATACAGCGTCCATCCTTCATCCGCCGGAACCGATAAAATCAGTCTTCCCGCGTTCTGTACCTGAATTTTTCCTTCGATCTTACGGTCTGTCATATCCGTAAGCTGCATGGTCTGTGTATTCAAAGTATCAAACGCCTGCTGCACGACTTTTTCATTTAACTGGTACACCTGAAATTCAATACTTTCCATATTGGAGTTAAGGATGTGTATTTCATCTCCGGCTTTACACTCTCCCAGTTCGATCAGATAACGATGGGATGTCTTCGAATACTGCTTTGTCCATCCATCGCTGCGGTTTACCGTCAACGTATCAGAAGTGCAACTTATATAATCCGCATAATAATATCCATCTTCTGCAATATCAATTGTTGTATCTCCCGCATTCGCATCGGTGACGCACGTCGCCGGGTAAAGCATCTGCCCCTCCGCACCAAGTGCAGATGTCAGGGAATTGAGTGATGCCATACGGTCCGCAGTCGATGAAGTCCAATTTGCAATCGCCTGCTCATCCATAACAAAACCAAGCGGAAGGCTGTAATTGTTGCGATACAGGAAACTGCTTCCACTGCCACCGATCAATGTACGATATGGACTTTCTTCCAAAGCACTGTCTGACAGCATATATTTTACAGAAAAAAGTGAGGAAGAAAGTGGTGTGGCTCCATTATAACAATAGAAGTTTTTGCCGCCTTCCATAAACAGGCTCTGGAACAGATGGCTCACATCAAGATTCATCAGGGAAGAAAAAATCGTTGCGGACGCATACCCATATAATGAATCATCATTCTTTGTCTTACGTTCCGTATCTTCCACACGGTAAAATCCGCTGCCTGTCTCTTCGTTATCTTCTTTTGCAGTCTTCAACAGATTCTCGTAGTCCGTCTGTTTTTCAGTATATGCGACACGACTTGTAGTGCCAAATCCCGTGGCCGCCATATTGATAGCAAGTTCAGCCACTGCAACAAAAACTGCAAACTGCGCAAATGCCAGACGCTTTTTCTTTCCTGTTATTTTTGTAAGAACAAATGTTACTGCATAGACACATATAAACAATGCCGTAATCACTAGTGAAACAGGCTCCGTCACCGTCTCATCTCCGTACCAGCCAGAGAGAAGAAGCAGCATCATAGACACAATCGCCGCCACAGCAATATGCCAGATTTTTGTGCCTTTTCGTTTTCGAACGGCCGCAAATCCCATCGACAGAAGGACAAAGCTATATAAAAATGACTGTCTTCCCGGTAAAGCCTGCGGAAAATGCATGCCATGCCAGATATAATCTAATTGATTTTCCGCAAAACTGACCAGGAAAAACGCAAGCATCGCTATGCGCGGGACTTTTTCTTTCCAGGAAATCCGCCGGTTCAATACATAAATCCATACGAGGAATAGAGAGAATGCTCCGGCATACAGATTCGGCCAGTGGTCATTTCCTGTGTATACACTCGTGACTGCCGCACCTCTTCCAAGTTCTGCCAGAATATTGAAATAAAATTCGGCGGTCTTTGGAAAACCGCCCTCCGCCGATCCTGAAACACTTAACACAGCAATCTCCGGAAGAAGCAGGATTGCAGAACTTGCGCCTGCAAGAAGCGAGTACCACCCGAACCGGAGTACTGCCCCGCCTTTTCCTTTCTTCTGGGAAAAGAACAATAATACAAAAGCAAATACCAGAAAAATGCAGATCATAATGGATATATAGTAATTACAGAAGATGCACAAAGCGAGCGTAATATAATACAGGCCTGCTTTTTTCTCCTGCACGAGTCTTTCCAGTCCGATCATGATCAGCGGAAACAGCGCAATGCAGTCCATCCACATAATATCCCAACTGTATGCTGCCACAAATCCCGACAGTGCATATGCAGTCGAAAATACAATTGCCGGGATCACCTGATTTTTATGCATCCGTCCATCTTTTCCGACAAACTTATAATGATGACGGATATACAGGAAAAAGGTCAGTCCGCTTGCCGAAATTTTCAGTATGATCAAAAGTGTCATAAATTCGATCACATGGCTTTTCGGACAAAGCAGAATCAGAAAGTTCAGCGGACTTGCCAGATAGTAGGCATACAGCGAAACAAAATCAGATCCCAGTCCAAGATTCCAGGAATACTGCAGGCTGCCGCCACTCTGAAGTTTATTTAGAAACTCTGTAAAAAACGGACAGTACTGGTGATACATATCAATGTGCAAAATACAGTTGTCGCCAAACGGATACACACCATTTCCAATGCATATGATCACACAAATGAAAAATGGCAGTCCAAATGCAGCTATATATGGAAAAGCTTTGCTTTGCGCAAAACGCTTCATCTGATTCATTATTTATTCCTCTCAAACAAATTATAATACTGCAACTTCCGATACGTTAACAGTGCATCCTTGTTTGCGCCGACGTTCTCTGTGCTGCCTGCGGCAGAAAGTACCGGATACGTATTGCTCAGCTCCAGAAAGTAATTCTGATAAGCACTCGTCGGAACGCCTGCTGCTTTCAGAACCTGCGCTGACAGATAATTCAGACTTGTATTCTGGTCGCTTGCTTCCCCAATATCATAATTGGCCCATACAAGATACGGCACCTGATATCTTTTCTTCTGCTGCTCACTGTTCATATCGGAAGGATCAACACCGCTTGCCATCTCAATCTGGTTTGCCACTGCGTCACTCGGCTGATGATCGCCAAAGAAAACGATCACTGTCTTTTCGTCTACCTTTGAGAAGTAGGAAACCAGATCTTCCAAAGCTGCATCCGTCTTATGAATCAGTGACAGATACTGATTCAAAGCATCACTATTGTACTGTGCCTGTATATCATTTTCAAAGTTCGGATACACATCCGTATAACCACCGTGATTCTGCATCGTAACATTAAATATAAATGCCGGTTTGCCCGCTTCTTTATTTTCATAGGTGTCGATGATATGCTGCATATCAGAGGCATCACTGATATATTTCCGCACATAAGACACATTCGTATAATCCTCGATAAAGTCCATATGTTCAAAGCCCAAAAGCGGATATACGCGTTCTCTGTCCCATCCGTTTGCATAATACGGATGCTGCGCGTAGGTCGCATACCCAAGGCTTTTCAGATAGCTTGCAAGGGATGGGGTATCCTGTTTTATATACTGCTGGTATGCAATACTTCCGGACGGCAAAAATGCCATCGTATCGCCGGTTAAAAATTCGAATTCGGAATTTGCTGTATTTCCGCCACACACAGATACCTGTGCATATCCGGTAATCGTATTTTTCTGTCCCTGCTGCATCTTGTGCATAAACGGCATATAATCTTCATTCGTCTGCAAATCGCCAAGAACTGCCAGATCCGAAAAAGCTTCATCCATGATTACAATAATATTTGGAAGATCCTGCGTATCCTGCTTTGTATCTTCTGTCTTTTCATAACTTTCCAATGTCTTCTTTGCATCTTCTGCACTGTATCCCTGTGGTTTATCTACCACAACATACGCCAGGTTCATGGCAAATGTCACCGCCATACCATTGACTTCTGTCATATATGCCGGCGTAAACAAAAAAGGATACAGATAATGTTTTGTCTGAAAATCCTCTTTCTGTAATGTATTTACGAAAAGGCAGGTCACTAAAACACTGACCAATAATGCGCCAAGTCTCACTTGCAGTTTGATTTTCGGTGCTTTTTTCAAAAAACGTGACAAAACAAT
>OMBR01000870.1_pt1 | contig 13136 bp, 6 predicted proteins | sample 1674041 | NCBI WGS metagenome assembly OMBR01 (sample SAMEA103958138, study PRJEB25191) | human gut metagenome | biome: human-associated habitat [ENVO:00009003]; feature: intestine environment [ENVO:2100002]; material: feces | place: Germany | collected 2013/2015
AAGATTAATCTTTCGCCATTTTATTTTCAAAAAGGGTTTTCGATTCTTTGTGGAATTACGGTATCCGAATATATAAGAAATAGAAGATTATCACTTGCCGGCAGAGATTTGCAAATAGATGGTGCTAAGGTTATAGATGTAGCAATGAAATATGGCTACGATTCTCCAGACAGCTTTACGAAAGCCTTCGCCAGATTTCACGGTATTACGCCTGCACAGGCGAAGTCCGGAAACGGTGAACTCAAAAACTACCTTCCTCTAAAAATACATGTATCTATGAAAGGTGGATTTGAAATGGAATGTAAAATTGTTAAAAAACCAGCATTTACTGTTATCGGAAGTGCCAAAATTATTAAAAATGAAGAAGGGTATAAAGAATGCCCACAATTTTGGACAGAGCATTATAAAATGGGAAAAGGCGAGCATATATGTGGGATGTATGGAATCTGTTTAGATGATGATGCACCGGAAGGTTCCTTTAAATATATGATTGCAGATGACTATATTCCAGCAAAAGAATTGCCGGAAGAATTTGAAACAATTGTGATTCCTGAAAATACATGGGCAGTATTTCCATGTAAAGGATCTATGCCGGAAGCGTTACAAAAAGTGAATACAGAGATTTTTAAGGAATGGCTTCCTGGGAATAGTGATTATGAAATTGCTGGAATGTATAACATCGAGTATTATACAGCTCCGAATGATTATCCAAATGGCAATCAGGATGAAATTTACTATTGTGAAATATGGATGCCTGTAAAACCCAAACAGCAATAGCTTTTTGAAATAATTGACGATTAAAATTTTATGGTCATTGTTACTGAAATGTCCACATTTTTCTATATATGAAGATAGGCAAGAGTCGTTCATGTTTCATAGAAAACCGCACAGTAAAAAGATATTTAAAATAATTAATTATATGAGGAAAAGAAAGATGACAGATGAGATATTGAATTGGTTAATTCCTTTTATATCACGAACAGAAAGGGAAAAACCTGCAAATGGTTTTTCCCTTTTATCGTGAATAAGAGATAAAAACTTGATCAAAAAACAGTTTTTACATCTGTATTGTAATTCCAACAAGAAAGGATTCCTCACCAGGAACAAGATCGAGATCACCGCCATGGCCTTCAATGATTTTTCGGACAGAGGAAAGCCCGATTCCATGATCCGCGGATGCGCCCTTTCGGGAGAGGAATGTTTTTCCCTCCTGCAAGACCAGACCGTCGTAAGTGTTTTCAATCTTCAAAAAGTACATATTGCCTCTGGTTTCGCCTGCAATGAAAATGCGGTGCACCCCTTGCTTTTGGCGGCTGCACGCCTCAACGGCATTGTCCAAAAGATTGCCTAGCACCGTACACAGTTCCACATCGGTAAGCGGCATCTGATCGGGAAGATCGAGCCGCACCTGAAATTCTGTCCCTTGTGTCTGCGCCATGCCGTAGTAGTATTCAATCAGCGCATTTACAACGGGATTTTTGCAGAACTGGGCAGGGGAGTGACCCGATGTTGCCGCAACCTGTTCCTCTACCTGTAACAGGAAGGAGCAGATCTCCGTCTGCCCACGTTCAGAGGCCATGCGGTCTATGGTGCGCAGATGGTGTTTGATGTCGTGAATCAGCCTTCTGTTTTCTGCCGCTGCTTCAGAAACCTGACGGCTGTATTCGGTCTGCATAGAAAGCTGCCGGACGACCTGCTTGCGTTCTTCCTGAAAAATCAGGCTGTTTCCATACCCCTCTACCACATCGCGCCAGAGGGAATAACCGATGGCGGCTGCTATGAAAAAGCTGCCCCATTCCACAAACCAACCGCCGATAACCGGCTCATAAACCGGCAGAAGGCGATCCCATATAAAGGCGCAGGTTGCGGCTGCCGCAGCATAGAAAATCGGGCTGCTCCGTTTTTCTCCTCTGTGAATGGCAAGCACAGCGATGATAAGCAGATAGAGTGCAGATGCCACCTTATAACAAAAGACCGATGCAGAGAAGAAACGAATCGCTCCAAGGGAGAGATGGGAAGCCATCATGCCATACACAAACGCATATACCAGGAACGCAGCGCCCACCCCATTACTGATGGCCGCAGGCAGGAAGCCCGGCCTGCATATCCGGTTTTGCAGAACCACGATCAGCCAGGTAACCAGATAGATACAGAACAGTTCAATCGTGTACCAGGGGAATATGGGAACAGCAGCCAGCATATGAAGCACAGGATAGGATGACAGGCCGCACATGGCAAGGCAGATCAGTCCGAACAGGAATGTATTTTTCTGTTTCATCCGGCGGCTGAAATAAAAGGACAGCAGCGCACAGACAAAGGTAACCGTACAGCCAAACAGGCAGAATGCAAACCGGATTCCTCTGGTTGTATTGACCGCCAGCATCGTTCCGAAAGCAGGAGGATAAACAATCCCTCCGTAAAAGTGGTCATAGTTGCTGACCGCTATGGTGAGTGTGACCGGTTTTCCACCATGAAAAGTGACCATGCGGTTTTGAACCAATGGTGTCCCCTGTGCCGGTTCCCCCATTTGCAGGATCAGGTCATGATCCAGATAAAGGTTGTAAGCAGAAAACACTTCCGGGATTTCCAGTGCATACGCTTCCTTCCGTTCCGGCAGGAAGAATGTCATCTGGTAAGTCCCGCAGCCATAGGGAGAAGGGTTTGCAGGGCTGGAGAAATTGGTCTGCGCTCCAATGGAAAGGTAGCGCATATAATGGCTTTCATCCCGTATTTCTTCCGGGGTCAAAAGCGCGTCAGGATAAAACGCCCAGCCGGATACCAGAAAGCGCACCGGTGACTTTTGAAGTTCTTCCTCAGAAAGCGCCAGAATCCCATTTGCCGCCTGAATTGTGTTCTGGCTATATTTATTATTGAACTGATACAGGCCAAGAAAAAACAGGGATGAGCACAGGCAGACCATACATAAAGCGGCATATTTTTTTACAACAGAAGATACCATCTTATTTTCGCCTCCTCCTTAGGAAAAATTCACCGGCAGACAGAAGAAGCGGACAAGCCGGAATTAAAAGGAGTATGGGCGACCGGCTATGCTCTGTGTCGGCGGCATGTGCCAGGGAAACGGCATCTTCCTTTACTGCAAGGGTGTATGTCCCTGTATGGCTGATCTGAAAGGAAGCGGCTTTCGCCGTATCGTCATAGCCGGTCATGGGAACTTCCATGCCGCTTTCATCACAAAGGAACAATGTGCCGGCTGCCGGGTCATTTGGATAGGGCAGCATGACAGAAACATCCGGCAGGGAGTTGAGCACAGTTCCGTTGATGGAAAACGAAAAAGAAAAACCGCCGTCCGTATCCTTTTGGATGATGACTTCAATCTGATCTTCGTTTTGGATACCCTCCGGCAAGGCGTCTTTGGGTATGCTGATGGTGATTCCCTGTTTGGAAAAGACGGCTCTTTGCTCCCCTGTTTGCAGCATCATCAAAAAGCGCGTGCCAGAAATCCGGTCGGTGGTTTCATCGAAGAACTCTGAAAAAACAGGTTTTTTGGAATCCGCACTTTCCGGGGGCTGCTGCAAAGCGGTATTTTCCTCTGGCTGATCTGATACAACTGGCGTTTCGATTTCCGGTATGGTCGGTTCATCGGAACCAGCGTCTGGTTCTAATGCGTCCTCAGAATCATCGGAATCCATTCCACCGTCATTTGTTACAGGCGGTTTTGGAGGCTTTGTGGAGGGTCTGTCTGTGAAACCGTCATCCTGATCGTCGGTATCTTCAGGAGGCGGCTGAATGATGGTATCGGGTGGATTTTCGCCTGCATCCCCTCCATCCCGGTCGCCTTCATGATACCCTTCAAGGACAATTTCATCTGCGTAGGTAAAGGACAGGATGCCGGTCTGTCCGCCGTCATAATCAACCTGAAGGCGGTAACTGCTGCCCGGTGTCAGCAGACGGGTGGCAATCGAGAGCATTTCCTGACCCACATAAACGCCACTTTCCAGACGGTTCCATGAACCGTTGTTTTCGGACAGCCATACGCTGATCTTATCCAGTTCTCCCGGCGGTGTGACCCAAGGAAAATAAAGGTTTCCTCTGGCGGCCAGAAAACAGTTAATGTCTGGTCTATCCGGAGCCTGAACAGAAACAGGAATTGTAATTTCAGGGAAATCGACACGATCCGCAAATACGGTATTTTTCGGTGCGGTCAGCCTTCCTGTTGCATGGTACAGTCCCACAGTATTCAGATCAATACCGGAAAAATCCCATTCCACCACAGCGGTGTAGCTGGTTCCATTTTCCGCATAGCATTCCAGATAATACGGGGAAGCAGCGAACAATGCTTCCAGTGCTTCGGTTCCGCTGCCCTGTTGAACCGCAAACGCATCCGTATAAGGATACCATTGCTCTATGGAGGTAATGACAGCAGGCGGCATTTCTTCCACCCGGACGGAAATCTGAAGCTCCCGCAATACAGCTTCACCAAAGGCATACCCCTCCGGCAGTTCAATCCGGCCTGCTGCGGTATATTCGCCCGGAGTGGTCTGGTCAATGGCCGAAAAATCCCATGCGACAGAAAATGTTTCCTGCCGGATTTCTTCACCTGCTGTTACAGTGGCGCAGACGGTTTGATACTGAAGGGCCAGCTGATAAACTTCCTCCAGGTCATCATCAGACGGTGTGGTTCTAAGGGGCAGGGTGAAATCTGGCAGGGAGAGCAGTTCGCCTTCATTTTGTATTTCTGTGACAAGGACGAGGGATACTTCTTCCGATGCTTCCGGTGCTTCCGGGGTTCCGATCTCCAGTGTCTCCGAAGCCTCGCTTTCTAAACCCGGCGGATTCTCCCTTCTTTCATCGGCATTGGCTGGGGTTGCAGTTTCAGCGGCAAATGCGGGGATACTGCCGGTGAAGCAGAGGAGGCAGGCCAGACAGCCCCCCAGAATACGCCTGTGTATTTGCTTCATACTTATACGATACCCCCCATTCCAGAGAAAACATATTGACGGTAGGTTTCCCGCAGCTGTTTTCCATTGCGGAGGGAAATTGGAAGTTCCTCCCCGTTTATCAAACGGAAGGTCTGACTGTCAACCTGGCTGATGTAATCCATGTTGATTAAAACGCCCCGGTAGCAGGGCAAAAAACGCTTGTCCTTCTGCAATGCGGCAGTAACCTCCTGAAAGCCTCCGCTTATCGGTATCACGCGTTCCGCCGTATGAATCCGTGTCATACGGTTTTGATAATCTATGTATAGAATCTTCTCTGTGGGAAGTTCCAGCTTTTGACGGTCAGCCATAACCGAAAGTGTCATCACTTCATAGGGCGGTTTTAGCTGGCACAGCTCCATCGCTTCTTCGAAATCTGCCTGATGGAGCGAAAGCGGCTTCAGCAGATAATAGCTGGCGGACAGGCTGTACCCCATCCGGGCATAATCTTCTGTAATGGTCAGAAAAACGATCTTACAGAGCCTGTTTTTCTGGCGCAGCCTTCTGGCAGCCTCTATTCCATCCATGTTCTCCATATAGATGTCCATAAAGATAAGCTGAAAATTGACCTGGGCGGCAGCGTTCAGAAAATTCTCTCCGTCCTCAAATTCTGTCAGCGTATAGTCCAGCTGATGCTTTTTCATATAATTTTCCAGGCAGACAGACAGTTCTTCTCTGTCCTCTGCTCTGTCATCCACAATCGCAATCTGCATCGTGCCATCTCCTTTGCACAATAATTCAATATTAGTATAACATAAAACCGCAGGAAAAAACTTGCGTCTTAAACAGGAAACCTGCGTCTTAAACAAAGTCGGTTGCATTTCTCTTGACAAGATGCTACTCTAATTATACTACCAGACTTTCCGATGAGAAGGTCTGGTTTTTTTATGTGATAGGAAATTCCTATCACATAAAACGCTCCGCAAGGATCGCACTGCGGCGGTTAGGAAGTATGTCGCAGAAGCGACCCGCCGCAGGCGGAGAATCCTGCGAGCAGGATTCTTTTTTTATTTTTTTCAGGAAAGGAGGCTCAGCATGAAAATCGCACTTTGTACGGAGCTGAGAAATGTGGAATGGTTTGAAAGCAGGCTGCGCTCCCTTTTTGATGGGGATGGGCAGCTTGTCATCGACGAGCTATGGAATGAGAAGCAGCTATCTCAGGCACTGCGGCGGAGCCGATATCATGCGGTTGTCATCGCAATGACCGGGGCAAGGGGATTGGAGGCTGCCATTCAGGCAAAGCAGCTGGCACCGGAAGTACCGCTTGTCTGGTGGAGTGATGATGAAAACTTCGCCCTGATCGCGTATCAGCTTCATATCCCGGCATTCCTCTCCATAGATTGTAGTGATCAGGAGCTATATGAGGCGATGGCGCCCATCAGGAAACGGAGGTATGGAAATGCGAATTGCGCTATGCAGTTATAGCCAGAAAGAAAAAGAAACCGCTTTGCTGATGAAGCTGGGCAAAGTAGACCGCTTTGATAACGGCGTGTTTTGTACCTATGCCATGCAGCGGGATGGGCCTTATGATGCTGTGGTGGTCATGGAGGACGGAGCCAGGGGGATGAATTTCTGCATGAGCATACGAGGGTACAGCAAGGATGTCCCTCTCCTATGGATCAGCGATCAGGCAGAATTTGAACCCCAAAGCCGCAGTCTGCAGGTGGACACCTTTTTGGTGAAGCCTGTGACGGAATATCAGCTGCGGGAGGCAGTATCCCGGCTGCTTCAGAAAACAACGAGAGGGAACGAACAACGTGAGGAGGATGAATAAAATGAAATGGAAATGGAAACGGCCGGCCGCATTTTTACTGGCGGCGGCAATGATTTTTACGATGCCGGGAGTTCCGGCATCTGCGGTGGAAGCGGGTGCATCCGCCGTCCATACGGGGTTGTGCAAGCATCACCCGAAACATACAGAGGACTGCGGATATACGGAAGGAACCGAAGGGGCAGACTGTGAACATGAGCATACTGAGGATTGTTACACCCCTGTGGAGAAGTGTATCCATAAACATGACGAAAGCTGTTACCCTGTTTTGGAAGGCAGCGTATCAGAAAATACGGCGACCTCATCTGAAGTAGAGGAGGCCCAGCCGACCGCGTGTACCCATGAATGCAGTGAGGAAAGCGGCTGTATCACAAAAGAATTAAGCTGTCCTCATGAACGCGGCGAGCATGACGATAGCTGCGGCTACATCCCGGCCACAGAGGGGACGCCCTGCGGGTATACCTGCGAGCAGTGCAATTCCCAGGACAGCGGGCTTGTTCCCGGCGCGTCCGGGAATGCTCCGGCGGAGTGCATCTGCGAAATCCGCTGTGAGAAAGAGGCGGTCAATCCCGACTGTCCGGTCTGCTCTGCGGAAGATGCAGACCTCTCTGCCTGCAAGGGAACAGAGCAGGCAATATCCCTGATGGCAGCTGCGGCAGACCATGAAACCATCTCCGGCAATGTTACCTGGGAGAACAGAAACATAACTACCCCGGTGACGGTGAAGGGCGACACAACAATCACGCTGAAAGGCGAGAATACCATTACGATTTCCGATACTGTTGAGCTCTCCGCTCTGGAAATGGATTATCGTAGTCTGACCATTCAGGGAAGCGGCAGTCTGACGGTCACTGTTCCTGACAGGAAATATGGTATTGCGGACGGCAATTGGAGCGACACCGCCGGCGGGACGCTTACCATAAAAGACGGGGTAAAGATAACCACCAACGGCGGTTGGAACGGCTTGAGCGCTAAAACCATCGTGATTGAGAATGGAACGCTGAATCTAAATTCCGGTTGGGGTATTGGCACTGCATCCCTGACCATGAACGGAGGAACCCTTTACGCCACCGGAAAATATGGTGCGATTTCGAATAGTAGGTATGGAAACGCCCGAAACATCAACAACAGCCTGACCATTCTGTATTCGGACAAACAGAATGCAAAAACAGACGATATGTCGGTCGGCACAGCGGCCGATACGACAAGAGAAGGGGAAGTCAAGACCATCTATATCGCCAAGATGGCGCCCCGCGCAGGACTGATCGTCGGCGCGCAGCAGGGAACCCTGCAGGAAAGCTTAGGCCGTCAGACGGCGACCTTCTCCGTTACCGGCAGCAAGGTCAAGATAAATACTCTGAAAGTGGACTGGGAGGGCGATCACACCGGTCTGACAGCGGTAAAATCCCCTGACAACCAGACCATCACCGTTACCGCCGACAACAACGTCAAGGAGGGCCGCTATAAGCTGAAGCTGACCGCAGACAGCGAAGCAGGATTCTCTCCTGCCAAGGCGACCGCCACCGCAACGGTCACCGTCGCCGCCGCGCCCAGAAACCCCATTACCATAAAAAAGCAGGCGGAGGTCGTATATGAGAAATTAGGTGGGGAAAGTGTAGCGGTTGTCGATGTCAAAGCCTCTCTGGAAAGCGGTCAGTCCGGTCAAATCACCTTTCAGTGGTATGTGAACGGAAAAGAATGTCAGGGCACAGGCAGCGGCAGTTATAGTAAAATCGTCCTGACCAAGTCCAACCTGACCCCAGTGGAGGGCAGGAACTGGGAGTACAGCGGCCAGGTCTACTGCAAGCTGTCCTATAATAACTATACCGTAGATACAAAAACTGTCACCGTTACCATTAACACTTGCACCCATGAAAAATACACCCGCGAGGGCAAATGCCAACAGTGCGGCGAACCGTGTCGTGCGGAAGTGCTCTTTATTCGCAACGGTTTCCCCTATGCGTTTGAAGGCAATGAGGCCGGGGCTGGGGGCATTCTGGTCTCCGGCGGAACCGCTTATTTTGTGCGGGATACTAACGCAACCTTGAAAGCGGGGAACGGCGATACGGCGAACATGGACCTTACGCTGGACCTGCAGGGCCACAAGGTCAAGGCGCTGGATCTGCAAAATTTCCCGTACAACAGCGTTACCATCAAAAACGGCACGATAAATGACATTGCCACCAGCGCCCCCGCGGTGTTGATATTAGACAGCGTTACAACAAGCGCGGGCACCCTTGATAAACTGTTTACCCTGACGGTAAAGGGCGACTGCGTGTTTAAGAGTCAGGTGAATTTCCTCGGGAAAACCCAGCTCCAGGGCGGCACGTTCCAACGTGGAATCAATGCAGCACTTGGTGAGGAGGCCCTGGCTCTGCTGGCAGACGGATATGCCTTTGCAGACGCCGGTAGCGACGAAATTCTGAACGTTTCCCATGTAGATATTTCGAATAGAGCGGTCAAGGTGGTCGAGCATACCGACCAGTATCATAACGGCAAATGTGCCTGCGGCAGAGTCTGCGACCATGCGGGCAAGGTAGACAGCGCCGGTTACTGCACCCGCTGCCAGATGCTGGTGGAGGCATTTGAAACCGGCGGCAAGCGATACACCAGTCTGGAAAACGCACTGGCTGCCGCGCAGGACGGTGACACGGTCACGCTGCGGGGGTCTTTGGACATCGAGAACGCAGAGCCTATCGAAATCAGCAAAAATATTATACTGAACTTGAATGGACACACCCTGAGCAAATCCCGTGAGGAGGCGCTTCTTTGTATCCTCGGCTCCGATGTAGCCATAACAAACGGCAAGGTGCAAAGCACCTGTGTCTCCAAGTCCGCTAATGCGGTGGAAGTTGGAAAATTTGACCACACAGGCGCAAAGCTGACGCTGGACAATGTCACCCTGGAGGGAAGCGTAGGCGGCGGAACTGGCGTCCGTGGATTTGGGCTTTTCTTCCTTACCGGGAACGAAGCCGTGGTAACGAGCGGCACGTTCACCGGCGGCATCTACACGGAGGGAACGCTGAGCATGTCCGGCGGCAACGCGGATCAGCTGAAATTGGGATATAATAGCAATATTCGTGTGACCCTGTCCGGCGGCTCCTTTAACAGCATCAAAATCCCGAAGAACCCAGATTACCAGTCCCTGCTGGCAGAGGGCTATGCCTATCGGAAGCAAGACGGCGCATTGGTCAAACTGTCGGAGATGAATGAGAATACTGCCGTAACTGTTGTGAAGTGTAGCCACCCGGATGAGCATTCCGGCGGGAATGTCTGCCCCTACTGCGGCTATGCCGCTGAGGTAACAAAGACGGACGGCAGCATTTCCTACCATCGGGCGGCAGACACGGCCATCGCCGCAGCCAACGGCGGTACAGTGAAGCTACTGGCAGATGCAGGCGAGATCACCATCAGCAGCCCGCTCAAGCTGAATCTGAACGGTAAGACGGCGGCAAAGCTGACCGTCACCGGAGATGTCACGCTGGCATCTCTGCTGCCGGAGGGCTACGCGTTTAAGAGAGGTAGTACCTGGATCAGCGACCCTAGCGGTACGGAGCTGACCAACGTTTCTATGGCCAAGATCCCCATCAAGAGCATGGACTATCCCACCGAGATGAGCATGACTTATGGCGGTACGGGGACGCTTCTTGTCAAGGTAGCGAAGGAAACCGGCACAGGCGCTGTAAGCTTCCAGTGGTACAAGGTGGAGGACGGCAACGAGAAAGCAGTTGGCAGTGCGACAACAAAGAATCAATTTGATTTTTCTGCACTAAAGCTGCCCGCAGGCAAGCACATCTTCCGCTTTTCCGCCACCTGCAACGGCTACAAGAAAATGAGCCAGGATATTGTTGTAACGGTACAAAAGGCCAACATCAGGTCAACGCCTCCCACAGCGCAGGAAAACCTGACCTATACCGGCCAGGAGCAGGCGCTCATTACTGCGGGCAGCGTGACGGACTATGGCACTATGCAATACAGCCTGACCGAGAACGGTACATACAGCCAGGACATCCCTACCGGCACCGATGCCGGAACGTATACCGTGTGGTATCGGGTGATTGGCGATGAAAACCACAACGATACCGCACCCGCCAGCGTGGCGGTCCGCATTGGGAAGAAGCCGCTGACGATCACCGGGGTAACGGCTGCGTCAAAGCCCTATGATGGCATGACAAACGCAGGCATTACCAGCGTAACCTTCGACGGCGTGAACTTGAACCGAGGCACAGACTACACCGTGACCGCCAGCTTTGACGATGCCAGTGCGGGCAACGGCAAGAACATCACTGCCACAGTGTCCTTGATGGAGCAGACCGCGAAGAATTACGCCCTGGAGCAGAGCAGCTTCACCACGACTGGCAGCATCATCAAGGCCGCTGCGCCCGACTTCACTAAGGAAACTGCGCTCGTCATTGTAAACGGCCACGAAAAGACCTACACTGTGACGCTCCCCACTCTGCCCCCGCTGGAAACGCCCAAAGAGTATGGTGCGCCCACCTATGAGATCAGCGAAATCAAACTGGATGGCCGCTACTACACCAGCGGCGCGAAGGTGGAAAACGGCAAGCTGATCCTGCCGATTCAGAAAAATGACGTGAAAACCACCGGCCCTGTGGGCACAGTGACCGTGGTAATCAAGAGCACAAACTATGCGGACATCACGCTGACCGTCAATGTCAATGCGACCAACAAGCTTCTCCCTACTGTTACGGCACCTACGGCAAACGCCCTGACCTACAATGGTACAGAACAGGCGCTGGTTACAGCAGGCAAGACCACTGGCGGCACGATGCTCTACCGGCTTGACAATTCTGAGTGGAGCGAGCAGATCCCCACAGCGAAAAACGTGGGGAAATACACCGTTTGGTATAAGGTTCAGGGAAACGCAGAGTACGCAGATGTGGCAGAACAAAGTTTGACTGTGACCGTTTCCAACCAGCCTTCCGGCGGCGGCGGAGCATCCGGTGGTGGCGGAGCATCCGGTGGTGGCGGCGGTGGCGCAGCCCCGGCTCCGACACCGGCTGATGCGGATGTCATCACAGTCAAAGAAGACAACAAGGATAATACGAATGCAAAGCCGGGTGCGGAAACCGACACAACTATAACAACCAAGACGACCGTCAAGAATACGACGACCGAAACGACCAAGAACGAGCAGGGTCAGGATGTTTCCAAGACCATAGCCAGCGTTTCCAAAGACCTCGGTGACAAACTGCTCGATCAGGCGGTTTCCAATAAGTCCGATACGATCGAGATCACTGTGAAGTCCAGTGACGCGAATAACGGCAGTGGCGCAGGCAGCACAGGCGCGGCGGACAGCGTGAAAGCAACCGAAGTCGAGCTGCCAAAGGCGACCGTCAACGCGATCGCCAAGGACACGAACGCCGACCTTGTCATCAAGACCGACAACGGCGAAGTCGTCCTCGACAACAAGACCTTAGAAACGATTGCAGGAGCAGCCAATGGTGACACCGTAACCATCGTGGTGGGCGAAAACACCCGGCTCAAGGAAACGCAGAAACCGGCGGAGAAGATCGTCGGCAAGAACGGCACGCTCTTCGAGCTTGTCGCGAAGATTGGCGAAAAACACCTGCATCAATTTGAAGGCGGCAAGGCTTATGTGATTCTGCCGATGCCGGATAAGCTCAAAGGCAAAGACATCCTCGTGATCTACATCGACGACAACGGCCTCTGCAAGATCCTGAACCACAGCGTAGTGAAGATCGGCGCAGAAGATTACATTCGCTTCACGACGACCCACTTCTCGACCTTCGCAGTCGTCGACAAAGACGAAGCAGAGCGGTTAATTAAAGAACAGAACGCCGCCCACGTCAAAGAACTGATGAAGAGCGCGAAGTTCAAAGTGACCACCACTAAGACGAGCAAGAAATCCGTCAAGGTACAGGTCGCAGCCAAGAGCAGCAAGACCATGATCTCCGACATCAAGTCGCTGGGCTACACGGTCAAGTACCAGTTCTATCGCTCGACGAAGAAGACCGCAGGCTACAAGCTGCTCAAGACAAGCAGCAAGAACAGCTTTATCAGCACCAAGGGCACGAAGGGCAGAAAATATTACTACAAAGCCCGCGTGTTGGTCTATGACGGAAGCAAACTTGTGGATAGGAGTGCACTCAAGCAGTGCAGCTATGGCGCAAGACGTTAATGCAAAACTGATTTTTTGCTAACAGAATATAGAATTTTTACTTAGGGCTGACTGTAACAGGTCAGCCCTATTTCTTTGATGGGACAATACTGATAATAACGATACTGATTATAGTGATACTGATCTTATCCTTTTCTATCCCTTTTGAGAGAAAAAACAATTTTTTCTCAAAGGGCTTTTTATTTATATTTTGCGCACGATTCCAATCTTTCTTTCTGTTATGAAGTGACTTTTGTCAAGAGTTAATTTCAAGAAATTTTTCTTA
>OMBR01000875.1_pt1 | contig 13065 bp, 9 predicted proteins | sample 1674041 | NCBI WGS metagenome assembly OMBR01 (sample SAMEA103958138, study PRJEB25191) | human gut metagenome | biome: human-associated habitat [ENVO:00009003]; feature: intestine environment [ENVO:2100002]; material: feces | place: Germany | collected 2013/2015
TGGAAGAACCGGCTGACGGTTGATAGCCTCAGCGCAGGCCAGATCCAGCGCGACGGGGTCGGCAGATGCGAACATGCCGACGTCCGGGACAATGGGGACGTCGTTTTCCGGGTGGCAGTCGCAGTTCGGCGAGACGTCGCGGACAATGTTGATGCAGTAGCTGGGACGACCGTCCAGCACGGCCTTGGCGTATTCCGCAATCTTGCAGTTGAGGAGCCTGACACTGGCTTGGAAAGTCGGATGGATGGCGTCCTTGGGACAGACCGCGATGCAGCGGCCGCAGCCGACGCAGTTGTTCTGGTCAATATGGCATTTTTTGTCCGCGATCTGCGGGCCGTTGTGCGCGCAGATCTTCGCGCAGGCGCCGCAGCCGACGCACAGGTCTGTCTCGACATACGGCTTGCCGTCGGCGTGCATGGCCATCTTGCCCGCACGCGAGCCGCAGCCCATGCCGATGTTCTTGAGCGCGCCGCCGAAGCCCGCTTCCTCATGGCCCTTGAAGTGCGCCAGTGAGATCACGATATCCGCGTCCATCACGGCCCGGCCGATACGGGCGGTCTTGCAGTATTCGCCGCCCGCGACGGGAACCTCGATATCGTCCGAGCCCTTCAGGCCGTCGGCGATGATAACGTGACAGCCGGTGGAGAACGGGGAATAGCCGTTTAAGTACGCGGTGTCCATATGCTCGAGCGCGTTTTTGCGGCTGCCGACATAGAGCGTGTTGCAGTCGGTGATGAAGGGCCTGCCGCCGCGTTCCTTGATGAAGTCGGCGACAACCTTGGCATAGTTCGCACGCAGGAACGACAGGTTGCCGAGCTCGCCGAAGTGCAGCTTGATGGCGACGAACTTGCCGTCAAAGTCGATCTGGGAAAACTCTGATTTTTCCAGCAGCTTCCGAAGCTTATCGAGCTGGCTCACGCCGTTGCGGCAGCGGAAATCGGTAAAATAAACCTTGGATGCAGGCATAAAGGTGTCCTCCTTTTATTGTTTTTTCATCATACCGCACCCGCCGGATTTTGTCAACGCAGACACTCAAGTAACCGCTGATCGAATCGGCAAGAGTTGTCAGCGAGAGATTTTGTCCCAAATGAAAGTTTGAAAAGCGCAGGAATACTGTATGTATTTCAAGTTTTTCAAACTGCACAGTTGGGGCAAAAGATCCGCTGACAACCGCGGACAATTGAATCATCGGTTACTCAAGGGATGGAAAACAGGTAATTCTGCAGGCTGAACCCCGCCGCAAAGGGCCGCATGAAGTTCCAGTAGCCCAGCCCCAGCAGTCCATATTCCGTCAACAGTCCGAACTTTGCCAGCGCACTGCGCGCGTCCTCGAACCAGACCTCGTGCGGCTGTCCGGCCTCGTCCTGATAAGTGAAATACGGCGTCTGCGCCTGCTCGTCAAATTGAATTTCCGCGCCGTACTGCGCCGCAAGCAGCGGGGCGGCCTCGTTCCCGATGGACTGCGCCCGCGTCGCCCCCGCCGTGAACGGCAGCGTCCAGTCATAAGCATAGTTCGGGAACCCCAGCAGAATCTTTCCCGGCTCCATCTGCGTCAGCGCAAACTCCACCACCCGCCGCACCGCCCCAATCGGCGCCACCGCCATCGGCGGGCCATAGGTGTAGCCCCATTCATAAGTCATCAGCAGAACTGCGTCGCAGGCGGAGGCGACAGCGGCGTAGTCGTAGCCCTCGTAGAGGGCGCCGGGCTGATCGGCGGAGGTTTTGGGCGCAAGGGCGGCGATGAGCGGCAGGCCGTAGGGCGCAAGCAGCCCGTGCAGACGCGAGAGGAACTGCGCGTATGCCTCTGCCAGCTCCCGGCCCAGATATTCAAAGTCCACGTCCAGGCCCATATAGCCCTTTTCCTGCATCTTTTGCAGCACCGCCTCGGCAAGCGTCTGCTGAAGCGCTTCGCTTCGCAGCACGACCGCCGCCTGCGCAGCGGAAAAGGTTCCGGCTGCCGTCAGCGTCGACAGGTGCAGAAACGGCCGCACGCCGTACTCCCCTGCCAGCGCAAGCAGCCGCTCGTCGTCCATCGGCATGAGCGCGCCCTCCGGCGTGAAGCCGTAGGTAAACGGCATCAGCGCCCCGGCAAACGGCAGAATGCCGCGCAAAACGGATTCCTGCACATACGGATACGCGTACCCGCCGACAAACGCGCTGCGCGTCCGGCTCTGCTCCAGCTGCGTCACGAGAACCTGCCCCGGATAGAGCTGGTCGGAGCCGGACAGGTTCGGGTTCATCCGGAATAGCGACAGCACATCCGTCCCGGACGAGGCTGCGATGGACGACAGCGCATCCCCCGCCCGGACGGTCACAGTCCGTTCCGGGTACAGGACAAGCAAACTCTGCCCCACGGCCAGCCGGTACGGCTCCCGCAGGCCGTTATAGCGCGCAAGGAACCCCGGCGCGAGAGAAAGCGCCCGGCCGATGGAATACAGCGTATCGCCGGGCTTTACCACATAGATCTGCACACGATCACCTCGCAAAACCCTATGCGCCGGGCGGCGCTTGTGTTCCGGTATTTTATATGGTATAAAACTTCATGTATGGGCACCGCAAAATGTGCAGATGCGGTGCATGAAGTTTTTGTGCATCATTTCCGGTTGCCCCGCAGGGGCGAGGAAATGGCACATTTCTGAATATTGCTATGCTTTTGCATAGCAATATTGCGGAAAAATCGGAAATACTAAGGAGTATGTACCATGAAACCGGAAGAACTCGGCGCATGGCAGGCGCTTTTGCAGGAGGAATTCGAAAAGCCGTACTGGCAGACGCTCTCGGAGCGGGTGGACACGGCCTACGCCGCGTCGGCGGTCTATCCGCCGCGCGAGGCGCTGTTTGCTGCTTTCCGGCTCACGCCGCCGGAGGCGGTACGGGCCGTGATTCTGGGGCAAGACCCGTATCACGAGCCGGGGCAGGCCAACGGGCTGGCGTTCTCCGTGAATCCGGGCGTGAAGCTGCCGCCGTCGCTGCGCAATATTTTTGCGGAGCTGCAATCAGACTGCGATATCACGCCGCCGGACAGCGGCGATCTGACCACGTGGGCAAAGCAGGGCGTGTTTCTGCTCAACAGCAGCCTGAGCGTGAAGGCAGGAAAGGCCGCAAGCCATAAGGATTTCGGCTGGCAGACGTTTACAGACGCGGTCGTGCAGAGACTGGCCGCGCTGCCGCAGCCCGTCGCGTTCGTCCTCTGGGGCGCGCACGCGCAGAAAAAAGCCGTGATCGCGGCCCGCAGCCCCTATCCGCGCCTCGTCCTGCAGGCCCCGCACCCAAGCCCCCTGAGCGCCTATCGGGGCTTTTTCGGCAGCAGGCCGTTTTCGCAGATCAATGCGTTTCTCGCGCAGCACGGTCAGAAGCAGATCGACTGGCAGCCATAAGGACGGCAAATCAGCCAAATTTTATGCGCAGCAAAAAGAAATTTTTTTCGTAAAAAACCTTATTTTTTTCTGAAAAACAGTTGAAATCTGCGATGTTCTGTCATAGAATATGCTTGCCTGCCGCAAAGCGGCGGACAGGGAGTTTTTTCGTATGCTGCATATTGTACTGGTAGAACCTGAAATTCCGGCCAATACCGGGAATATCGCGCGTACCTGCGCCGCGACGGGCAGCGTCCTGCATCTGGTAAAGCCGCTGGGCTTCGATATTTCGGACAAGGCCGTGAAGCGTGCCGGGCTTGATTACTGGCATCTGGTCGACGTGCGCGTGTATGAGGATCTGGAGGAATTCTTCGCAAAGAACCAGCCTGCCTGTATGCGCCTGTTCTCAACCAAGGCTCCCCGCCGCTACGACGAGGCCGATTACCCTGACGGGACGTATCTGTTCTTCGGAAAGGAAACGAAGGGCCTGCCGGAGGAGTTTCTGGCTGCGCATTACGACAGCTGCGTCCGCATCCCCATCCGTGCGGAGGCACGGAGCCTCAACCTCAGCAATTCCGCCGCCGTCGGCGTATTTGAGGCGCTGCGGCAGCAGGATTTCCCGCATCTGAAGACCGAAGGAAAAATGGCAGACTGGAACCCGTAAACAAAGCGGGCCACACCCGCGATCAAATAAGGAGGAACTACTATGAACTACAACAAAAAGTCTGTTGAAGATATCGACGTCGCCGGCAAGCGCGTGCTTTGCCGCTGCGACTTTAACGTCCCCACCAAGGACGGCAGGATCACGAGCGACAAGCGCATCGTCGCTGCGCTGCCGACGATCCAGTATCTTGTGAAGCACGGCGCGCGCGTCATCCTCTGCTCCCACATGGGCAAGCCCAAGGGCGAGGTCAAGCCTGAGCTGAGCCTGCAGGTCGTGGCCGAGCGCCTGTCCGAGCTTCTGGGCCAGCCGGTCAAGATGGCAAAGGACGTTGTAGGCGAGAGCGCACAGTCGCTGGCCGCTTCCTTAAAGGACGGCGAGGTCATGCTGCTTGAGAACACCCGCTTTGAAAAGGGCGAGACAAAGAACGACCCCGAGCTTTCCAAGAAGCTTGCCTCCATGGCTGATATTTTTGTCAACGACGCCTTCGGCACCGCGCACCGCGCGCATGCCTCCACAGCCGGTGTTGCAGATTACCTGCCCGCCGTCTGCGGCTATCTGGTGCAGAAGGAAGTCTCCATCATGGGCAAGGCCCTTGCCGATCCGGAGCGTCCGTTTGTCGCGATTCTCGGCGGCGCGAAGGTCTCCGACAAGCTGAACGTCATCAATAACCTGCTTGAGAAGGTCGACACGCTCATCATCGGCGGCGGCATGGCCTATACCTTCGTCGCGGCCAAGGGCTACGGCATCGGCAAGAGCCTGTTTGACGCGGAGAAGGTCGACTACTGCAAGGATATGATGAAGAAGGCCGAGGAGAAGGGCGTAAAGCTGCTGCTCCCGATCGATACCGTCGTCGCGGCTGATTTCCCGAACCCCATCGACGCACCCGTCGAGACCACCGTTGTGCCCGTCACTGCGATCCCGGCAGACATGGAAGGCTGCGACATCGGCCCTGAGACCATGAAGCTGTTTGCTGACGCCGTCAAGGCTTCCAAGACCGTTGTCTGGAACGGACCCATGGGCGTGTTCGAGAACCCGACGCTTGCCAAGGGCACGATCGCCGTTGCGCAGGCGCTGGCCGATTCCGACGCTGTGACCATCGTCGGCGGCGGCGACTCCGCAGCCGCCTGCGAGCAGCTGGGCTTTGCCGACAAGATCACCCACATCTCCACCGGCGGCGGCGCATCGCTCGAATTCCTCGAGGGTCTCGAGCTGCCCGGCATCGCCTGCCTGCAGGACAAATAAAGCCCTGAAATACGCCGCCGGATCTTTCCGCGCATGGCCGCGTCGGCCGGACTTGACGTATCGTATGTACGCCTGCGCCCGCACGCCTTGCCCTGCACGAAAATCTCTCACCGGTGACGAAGTATGTAGGGGCGGACGACCCTGTCCGCCCATCACAGCCTTTCTCCGGGCCGACAGAGCCGTCGGCCCCTACAAGACGGAACAGATAAATTGTAATTTTGATTAGATATAGGAGACTTCACACCATGAACAGAAAATACCGCAAAACCGTCATCGCCGGCAACTGGAAGATGAACAAGACCCCGACCGAGACGAAGGCCTTCATGACCGAGTTCAAGACCATCATGCCGCGCGGCCGCTGGTGCGACGTGGCGCTGTGTGTGCCCGCCGTCTGCATCCCGGCAGCTGTGCGCACCATGCGTGAGACCCGCATCGGCATCGGCGCAGAAAACTGCAACGCCAACGCCTCCGGCGCCTACACCGGCGAGATCGCGGCCAATATGCTGCTCGACGCTGGCTGCAAGTACGTCATCCTCGGCCATTCCGAGCGCCGCGCCATGGGCGAGACGAACGCGGACGTCAACGCAAAGGTTCTGGCTGCCCTCGACAACGGCCTGATCCCCATCATGTGCGTCGGTGAAAGCCTTGAGCAGCGCGAAGCGGGCATCACCGAGGAGTGGATCACCATGCAGATCAAGACCGGCCTTGCCTCCATCGGCGAGGACAAGATCCGCAAGATGATCATTGCCTACGAGCCCATCTGGGCCATCGGCACCGGCAAGACCGCCACGCCGGAGCAGGGCGAAGAGGTCTGCGAGCACATCCGTGCGGTCATCCGCAAGCTCTACGGCGCAAAGGTCGCCCGTGCGATCTCCATCCTCTACGGTGGCTCCATGAACGAAAAGAACGCCTATGACCTGCTGGCCCAGCCCGACATCGACGGCGGCCTGATCGGCGGCGCTTCCCTCGTCCCCGAAAAGTTTGTCAAGATCATCGAGGCTGCCAACCAGCCCACGATCTGAGCCTCAATACGCACACGCCCCGCTGCCGAATTGACCGGCAGCGGGGCATTTTTCTGCTTCCTCACAGCATACAGATATGGTATCCGTCTGTTTCCAGAGACAGTGACTGAAACAGCGACTCGGTCCGTTCACGGTTTTCCGGCGCTGTGCGCCAGCCGAGGCCGCAGTCTGCGGTGATCTCGCGGGGGACGGGGATGATCCTGCCGGGGAGGCCTGCCTGCCCGCAGGCCTTTTCCGCCGCCATAGCGGCGCTTGTGGTGTAAAATGTGACGATGAGCCACTGCTTTTTCTCTCTCATTGCTCTGCCAGCTCCCGGACTGCGGCGATGGCCGCGTCCGTTTCCTCCTCCGTGTTGTAATAGCCGAAGCTGAAGCGCACCGCGCCCTGCTCCACGGTTCCAAGCGCCTCGTGCATACGCGGCGCGCAGTGCGCGCCAGCCCGGACGGCAATGTCATAGTCCTCCGCCAGCGCGTCCGCGACCATGGACGATCCCGCGTCCCGGATATTGAGCGACACGACCGGCGCGCGCACGAAATCCGAAAAATCGCCGTAGACACATACGCCGTCCACGTCCTTCACGCCCTCGTAAAACCGGCGGGCCAGCGCAAGCTCGTGCGTGCGGATGGCATCCATGCCCGCCTCCTGAATAAAATGCACGGCGGCAAGCAGCCCCGCGATGCCGTGGCCGTTGCGCGTTCCGGCTTCGAGCCGTGTGGGATACTGCGGCGGCTGTGACGGCAGGAACGTCTGCACGCCCGTCCCGCCGACACACCACGGGCGGATGTCCACGCCCTCCGCCACGCACAGGCCGCCCGTGCCCTGCGGGCCCATGAGGCTCTTGTGGCCGGTGAAGCAGAGGACGCTGATGTGCTGCGCGCGCAGATCGATGGGGAACACGCCTGCCGTCTGCGACGCGTCGACCACGAACAGCAGTCTGTGCGCTGCGCAGAACGCGCCGATGCGCGTCAAATCAAGCAGATTCCCCGTCAGATTTGAGCCTGCCGTGCAGATGACGGCTTTGGTATTTGTTTGCAGCAGCCGATCAAAATCGGCATAGTCGATACAGCCCTTCCGGTCTGCGGGCAGGAAGCTGACCGAAACGCCCCGCTCCATCTCGCGGTACAGCGGGCGCAGGACGGAATTATGCTCCAGATCGGTCGACAGCACGTGGTCGCCCGGCGCAAGCAGCCCGGAAATGGCGATGTTCAGTGCCTCGGTCGAATTGGCCGTGAAGCACACATGATCGGCGCGTTCGCAGCCGAAGAGCGCGGCCAGCGCCTCCCGCGCGGCATAGATCGTCCGGGATGCGGCAAGGCTTTCCGCGTGCGCGCTGCGTCCGCTGTTGCCCATGGTTTGCATCGCGTTCACGACCGCATCGGTCACGCACGGCGGCTTATGCAGCGTTGTGGCCGCGTTGTCAAGATAGATCATTCCGTCGCCCTCCCGTCAGATGGAACTATTATAATACAGAAACCGGGCGGACTGCAACGTGATCCGCCCGGTTTTTGTTCGGCTATTTCGAAAACGCGCCGCTCACAGATGTGCGTCCGTCTGTGAGGCGCGGCGCAGGCCGCAGTCCGCCGTGATGAAAAATGCAATCACAAAGCAATAGAACACGACTGTCGCCCACGGTCTGCGGACGGCAAGCAGAACGTCCCAGATCCCGTGCAGCACGACCGGCATGAGGATCGCCAGCGCGCACAGAACCGTCCGCCTGCGGCCATTCCCCTGCTTTTCGGCCTGCTTGCCCCGGCTGAGGAGCAGTCCCATCGCAACAGCAAAGAAAAAGTGCCCCGGCACGGACAGAACCGCCCGCGATACCGCCGTCCGGAGGTCAGACTGCACGACATACAGAATATTCTCCACCGCCGCAAAGCCCAGCGCGGAGGACACGGAGTAGACCACCGCGTCGAACCGGTAATCGAACGCCGGGTGCTTCCACGCGGCAAGACGCACAGGGACGATCTTGCAGACCTCCTCGCTCACGGCGACCACCAGAAAATTATCGAGCAGCAGATACGCCGCCGAGCGCTTATCCAGCGCGCCGCCAAACGCCCACGACGCGAAAAGCTGGATGCCCGCCGCCGGGAGCGCCAGCAGCGCGCCTGACAGCAGCAGGATACCAAGCAGCCTGCGCGGTTCTTTTTCAATGCGGTCGAGCTGATAAATGCGGACAAACAGAATGACCGCCGGAACCAGCGCCGCAAGGGACAGGTAATAATTCAAAGCGACTCCTTTTCTATGTGCGCTGTGTCCCCGCCGCCTCCCGCAGCAGCTCCTCGGCGGATACGCCGTAGAGCCTTGCAAGGGCGAGCAGATTGGATGTTGACGGGTCAGACGCGCCGGACTCCCACTTGCTGACGGCCTGCCGGCTGACGCCGAGCGATTCTGCGACAAACTCCTGCGTCATCTTGCAGCGCGTGCGGTGCGCTTTTAACGCTTCGCCGAGCGTTTTCTTCGTCTCGGCCTTTTCCTTCCGCACCTCGCCGGAACGCAGGTATTTGAGCAGCGCCCGGATCAAAAGCACGAACAGAAATACGGTCGCGCCGAACATACAGATGCCGAACAGTCCAAAAATCAGTGTTCTCATGAGAGGATCCATCCTTTCTGTATTTGGGATGGCTTCAGTATTGCAGAAATCCCCGGTTGCCGCCACCAACTATCGCGCAAAAAGCGGTTGCGGCGGGTTATTTCAGCAGCTTTTTCAGATACTGCCCCGTGAAGCTCTCCGGGCAGGCGGCGATCTGCTCCGGCGTGCCGCAGGCAACGATCTGCCCGCCGCCGGAGCCGCCCTCCGGCCCGAGATCGACGATATAGTCCGCGACCTTGATGACATCAAGATTGTGCTCGATGACGAGCACGGTATTGCCCGCGTCGACCAGCCGCTGCAATACCTCGATCAGCTTGTGCACGTCCGCCATGTGCAGGCCAGTCGTCGGCTCGTCGAGGATATAGAACGTGCGGCCCGTCGCTCTTCGGGAAAGCTCCGTTGCGAGCTTGACGCGCTGCGCCTCGCCGCCGGAGAGCGTCGTGGCGCTCTGGCCGAGCTTGATATAGCCGAGGCCCACGTCGACGAGCGTGGCGATCTTATTGCGGATGCGCGGCAGATTGTCGAAGAAGGCCAGCGCCTCCTCCGCCGTCATGTCAAGGATATCCGCGATGTTCTTGCCCTTGTACAGAACCTCGAGCGTCTCGCGGTTATAGCGCTTGCCGCGGCAGACCTCGCAGGGGACGAAAACGTCGGCCAGAAAGTGCATCTCGATCTTCACAAGGCCGTTGCCGCTGCACGCCTCGCAGCGGCCGCCCTTCGTGTTGAACGAGAACCGGCCCGGGCCGTAGCCCCGCGTGCGCGCGTCGGCCGTCGACGCGAACAGGTCGCGGATGTCGTTAAATACGCCCGTATACGTCGCCGGATTGGAGCTTGGCATACGCCCGATGGGGCTCTGGTCAATGCCGACGACCTTGTCCAGATGCTCCAGCCCCTCGATGCGGTCAAATTTCCCCGGACGGGTGCGGGCACGGTTGAGGCTGCCTGCAAGCTTTTTATAGAGAATTTCATTGACGAGGCTCGACTTGCCGGAGCCGGACACGCCGGTCACACACGTAAACGTGCCGAGCGGGAATTCCACGTCGATGTGGCGCAGGTTATTTTCCGCCGCGCCGAAGATCTTCAGGCTTTTCCCATTGCCCTCCCGGCGCTTTTCGGGCAGGGGGATCTTCTTTGCGCCGGACAGATACTGACCCGTGATGGAGCGCGGGGCGGCGATGATATCGTCGACCGTGCCCGCGGCGATGATCTCGCCGCCGTGCACGCCTGCGCCGGGGCCGACGTCGACGATGAAATCGGCGGCGCGCATGGTGTCCTCGTCGTGCTCGACGACAAGCACGGAGTTGCCGATGTCGCGCAGACGGCGGAGGGTGTCGAGCAGCTTGTCGTTATCCCGCTGGTGCAGGCCGATGGACGGCTCGTCGAGGATATACAGAACGCCGATGAGGCTCGAGCCGATCTGCGTGGCCAGCCGGATACGCTGGCTTTCGCCGCCGGAAAGCGTGGCGGCAGAGCGCGAAAGCGTCAGATAACTCAGGCCCACCGCCTGCAAAAACGACAGCCGGGAGCGAATTTCGCGCACGATCTGCTCCGCGATCACGGCCATGGAGCCGGTCAGCTTCAGATTGTCGATGAATTTCAGCTCCTCTGAGATGGGCATGGCGCAGAAATCCATGATGTTCATGCCGCCGACGGTCACGGCAAGGCTGATGTCGGACAGGCGCTTTCCGTGGCACTTGGGGCACGGGCGCTCGGACATGCACTCTTCAAGCTCCTTGCGCATGGCGTCGGACTGCGTCTCGGTGAGGCGGCGGGCGACGTTGTTGACGACGCCCTCAAAGGGCCGCTCCAGCGTGCCGCGCCCGTTGGCGCGCTCATAATAGATCGTGAGCTTTTCCGTGCCCGTGCCGTAGAGAATAACGTCGAGCGCCTTCTGCGGCAGCGCATCGATGGGATCGCTCAGAGAAAAGTGATATTTTTTCGCCAGCGCTTCAAAATACATCCGGGAGATGGAGTCGTCGCGGACGTTGTTCCAGCCGCTGGCCTGAATCGCACCCTGCAGGATCGACTTGGAGCGGTCGGGGATGATGAGCAGCGGGTCCGCGACCTGCTGCGTACCGAGTCCCGCGCAGACCGGGCACGCGCCGTAGGGGTTGTTGAACGAGAACATACGCGGGGACAGCTCCGGCATGGAGATGCCGCAGTCCTCGCAGGCGTAGTTCTGGGAGAAGAGCGTGTCTTTGTCCCCGTCCAGCTCGTTGAGAATGACGAGGCCGCCGGAAAGATTGGAGGCTGTCTCCACGGAATCCGTCAGTCTCCGGGCAAGATCGGGCTTCATGATGAGCCGGTCGACGACGACCTCAATGTGGTGCTTTTTATTCTTGTCGAGCGCAATATCCTCCGTCAGCTCGTACAAACTCCCGTCGACGCGCACGCGGGCGTAGCCGCTGCGCCGGGCATCCTCGAAGACCTTCTGGTGCTCGCCCTTTTTGCCGCGCACGACGGGGGATAAAATCTGGAACTTTGTCCGGGCGGGCAGCCCCATGATCTGGTCGACGATCTGGTCGACCGTCTGGCGGCGGATCTCCTTGCCGCACTTCGGGCAGTGCGGCGTGCCGCAGCGCGCCCACAAAAGGCGCAGATAGTCATAAATTTCCGTGACCGTGCCGACCGTCGAGCGGGGATTCCGGCTGGTGGTCTTCTGGTCGATGGAGATGGCGGGAGAAAGGCCGTCGATGGAGTCAACATCCGGCTTGTCCATCTGGCCGAGGAACATCCGCGCGTAGCTCGACAGCGACTCGACATACCGCCGCTGGCCCTCGGCAAAGATCGTGTCAAAGGCCAGAGACGACTTGCCGGAACCGGACAGACCGGTCAGGACGACCAGCTTGTCGCGCGGAATTTCAACGGAGATATTCTTCAGATTATTGACGCGCGCACCCTGCACGCGGATACAGTTTTCCATGGTTCGCTCCTGTGTAGAAAAAGTAGAAAAATGAGAAATCGAAGAAATCAGTCTGCTTATTATATCAGATTCTTTTGAAAACTACAACAGGATTTTCAAACAAAAGTTTTTAAATTTCAAAAAGCAGAGACTTGCGGCTTCTGATGGAACATGCTATAGTATAGAAAATTCAAGCAGCGGGGAGGCAAGCGTATGCGAAACCTGTTAAAGCTGGTGTTTCAGCGGGTCGTGGCGGTGTCGTTCGGCATTGCGCTGCAGATCATATTTCTGATCGTGATGGCGACGTATCTGCGGACCGACTTTTTCTGGATCCGGATCGCCATGAACGTGCTGAGCTGGGCAGTCGTTATTTATATCATCTCGTGCGGTGTCAATCCCAGCTATAAGATCGCGTGGATCGTGCTGATTCTGGCCTTCCCCGTGGCGGGACTGACGATCTATCTGCTCTTCGGCGGCAACAAAATTTCCAGCTACGAGCACCGGAAGATGCAGTCGATTGAGGCCGTCACCATGCAGCAGCTGCGGCAGGACGAAGCGCCCTTATGGGAGCTGGCCGCCGCTGAAACGCCCGCGTTCAACCACGCGCGCTATCTGCTCTCGGCCTCCGGCTACCCCATCTACGACGACGCGGACGCGGAGTATTTCCCGAGCGGCGAAAGCTGCTACGCTGCGATGCTGGAGGAGATCAAAAAGGCGGAGCGCTATATTTTCATTGAGTTTTTCATCATCGCCACCGGCAAGATGTGGGACCCCATGCTGGAGCTTCTGCGCCAAAAGGCGGCGGCAGGCGTCGACGTGCGCGTCGTATACGATGATTTCGGCTGCATCACGCGGCTTCCCATGGGCTACGCGAAAAAGCTGCGCGAGATGGGCATCCGCGCCCACGCGTTCAACCCCTATATCCCGATCCTTTCCGCCCGCCTCAATAACCGCGACCACCGCAAGCTTCTGATCATCGACGGCAAGGCCGCGTTTACCGGCGGCGTCAATCTGGCCGACGAATATATCAACGAATACAAGCGCTTCGGTCACTGGAAGGACTGCGGTATTCTCGTGCGCGGCAAGGCCGTGTGGTCAATGACGGTCATGTTTTTGTCCCTCTGGGGCTACGTTGACCGGTCGGAGGAGGATGTGAGCCGCTTCCGCGCAGACTATCCGGAAAAGCGGGGCGGCACGGGCTTTCTCCAGCCGTTTGCCGACAGTCCGCTCGACAACGAGGACGTCGGCGCGACGATTTTGCAGTCCGTCATTTCCTCTGCGCAGGAGCG
>OMBR01000895.1_pt1 | contig 12772 bp, 8 predicted proteins | sample 1674041 | NCBI WGS metagenome assembly OMBR01 (sample SAMEA103958138, study PRJEB25191) | human gut metagenome | biome: human-associated habitat [ENVO:00009003]; feature: intestine environment [ENVO:2100002]; material: feces | place: Germany | collected 2013/2015
TACTGCCAGGTTGTATAGCGGAAGTGAGAGTATTCCACAGGACCAGGAAAAAGCGCTGTACTGGTTTACCAAAGCAGCAAAAAATGGGGCAGATGGGGCAGGGGATGCCATGTATGAATTGGGGAAATATTATTTAACCAACAATGATGATCCTGAAAATAACGCAGAGGCTACTCAATGGCTTACTGGTGCAGCGCAGCGTGGTCGAATAGAGGCGATATTTTTGTTAGCTGAAATGTATCTGTACGGTACAAAATATATCGCAAAAGATGAAAATCATGCGCTGCACTGGTACGAAAAAGCGGCGCGTTTAGGGGCGACCGAAGCGCAGCACCAGACTGCGGCAATGTATGCTCAGGGGACGGGCACTAAAATTGATAATAAACAAGCATGGATGTGGCTAACAATTGCCGGAAATAACAACCCCTGGATTGAAAAAGATGCGTTGCGATGCTTAATGTCTGAACAGGATATTCAGGATGCAGAACAAACGGCTGCAAATTGCAAACGTCTGCTAAGGATTTAATTAACTCAGGGAAAATCGTCTGGTTATAAGGAAAACCAGACGATTGTAATAACGATTAAATCACGCCCTGGCTTAACATCGCATCCGCAACCTTCACAAAACCGGCAATGTTCGCGCCCTGCACGTAGTTGGTTTGCTCACCTTCACCACCATGCTCAACACAGGCATGGTGGATATCCAGCATGATGTGATGCAAACGTGCGTCAACTTTCTCGGCTTTCCAGCCCAGGCGCGCAGCGTTTTGCGCCATTTCCAGGCCCGATGTTGCTACACCGCCAGCATTAGCCGCTTTACCCGGTGCAAACAGTACGCCTGCCTGCTGGAACAGTTCAGTCGCTTCGATGGTGGTCGGCATATTTGCCCCTTCGGCGACGGCTTTAACGCCATTGGCGATAAGCTGATGCGCGGCGTCAACATCCAGTTCGTTCTGGGTGGCGCAAGGCAGGGCGATATCAACCGGTACAGACCACGGCTGTTGGCCTTCGAGATAGACCAGACCAAATTCTTTGGCGTAATCTGCCACTCGACCATCGCGGCTGGCTTTGATTTCGATAAGACGCGCCAGTTTTTCTTTCGTGAATCCGCTTTCATCAACTACAGTGCCGCTGGAGTCTGACGCAGTGATCACTCGAGCACCAAATTCCATCGCTTTTTCGATAGCGTACTGGGCGACGTTGCCGGAGCCAGAAACGGAAACGCGCATCCCTTCAAAACCCATACCGTGGCGTTTTAGCATTGCTTCTGTGAAATAAACCAGACCGTAGCCGGTAGCTTCCGGACGAATCAGCGAACCGCCGAACTCACGGCCCTTACCGGTGAAAGTACCCGTAAATTCATGAGCCAGCTTCTTATACATACCGAACATGAAACCTACTTCGCGACCACCTACACCGATATCACCGGCAGGTACGTCTGTTTCAGGACCGATATGACGCCACAACTCCAGCATGAAAGCCTGAACGAAACGCATAACCTCAGCATTCGACTTGCCGCGCGGAGAGAAGTCCGAACCGCCTTTACCGCCACCCATGGGCAGAGTTGTCAATGAGTTTTTAAATGTCTGCTCGAAAGCAAGGAATTTCAGGATGCTCAGGTTTACAGAAGCGTGGAAACGAACACCGCCTTTATAAGGGCCGATAGCGTTGTTGTGCTGCACACGATAGCCCATGTTGGTTTGTACGTTACCTTTATCGTCTACCCAAGTAACACGGAATTGGTAAACGCGATCGGGGATGCAAAGACGTTCAATCAGATTGGCTTTGTCAAACTCCGGATGCTTGTTATACTCTTCTTCAATCGTAGAAAGAACTTCTTCTACTGCTTGATGATACTCCGGTTCGTTGGGGAACCGTCTTTTCAGGTCTTCTAATACCTTAGCTGCATTCATAATCTATTTCTTTTATTGGTTGCTACTATATGTTACCTAAAACAATTCGATTTTCGGTTTGTTTCCTTTTCCTCTCATTGCGGTTGCAAAAGTACACATAAAAATGAAACGGGCAAACATTTTATAAAGAAAATGCGGTATAAAACAACAATTTTATTGTTTTATACCGCAAAATGGAATAAAAAGATATTATTTATCCTCTTTTTAGAGACTTTATGACGGGAATAAACACTAAAGCCGCCGAAATGGCAAGCGTTAGGATAATTGGACCGTCAATTCGTTCGACAGATATCAAAACAATGTAGCAAAGTGCTGCCCAAAGCAGCACAATGCAAACTATTTGGAATTTTGATAACGGTCGTCTCATTTGGCAGCCTTCTTTTTGTCTACGATAGCATCGATAACTGCTACTGCAGTGATGTTAACGATATCGCGCACGGAGCTCTCAAAATCGGTAAAGTGGATAGGCTTGTTCAATCCCATTTGGATAGGACCAATCAGTTCGGAGTCCGTATCCATCGCCTGCAACAGCTTGTAAGCAGAGTTTGCAGAACTCAAGTTCGGGAAAATCAGTGTGTTTACGTCTTTTCCTTTCAGGCGTGTAAACGGGTACTTGGCATCACGCATTTCGCGGTTCATGGCGAAATTCACCTGCATTTCTCCGTCAATGGCAAGGTCAGGATAGTTTTGTTGCATATAATCCACTGCTTCGTGTACACTTACCGGGCTACCTTCCTTATCCGCACCGAAGTTGGAGTAACTCAACATGGCCATTACCGGTGTATGATTGAAGAAGCGGACGGTATATTCCGACAGCTTGGCAATATCGATTAGCGTTTCGGCATTGGGATGACGGTTAATCAGCGTATCGGCCAGGAAGTATGTACCTTTTTTGGAGTTCAGGATATGCATGGTGCCGAAATGCTTGTATTCCGGACGGATGCCGATGACTTCCTTGGCAACCTTGATGGTATTGCTGTATTTGGTGTAAAGACCTGTGATGAAAGCGTCTGCTTCACCCGTTTCCACCATCATCATACCAAAGTAGTTACGTTCGAACATTTTGTCATTGGCTTCTTCGTAAGTGACGCCTTCGCGGGCACGTTTTTCGGATAGAATGCGGGCATAGCGTTCACGGCGCGGCGCTTCATCCGGATGACGCAGATTTACTATCTCAATACCTTCAAGGCTAAGGTCTAGTTCTTTTGCCAGCTTCTCGATAGCTTCGTCGTTGCCCAATATAATAGGATGACAGATACCTTCAGCCTTGGCTTCCACAGCAGCTTTCAGCATATTGGGGTGGATGCCTTCGGCAAATACCACACGTTGCGGGTTGCGGCGGGCGGTGTCGTAGAGTTGGCGGGTCAGTTTGCTTTCGTAACCCATCAGCTCGCGCAGTTGCAGGCGGTAGGCATCCCAGTCTTCGATGTCTTTGCGGGCTACACCGCTTTCCATGGCGGCTTTGGCCACAGCGCAGGACACTTCGGTGATGAGGCGCGGGTCAACCGGTTTCGGGATGAAGTATTCGGGACCGAAGGTGAAGTTGTTTACGTGGTATGCCTCGTTCACCACATCAGGCACGGGCTGCTTGGCAAGGTTGGCAATGGCGTGTACGGCAGCAATTTTCATTGTTTCGTTGATGGCTTTTGCCTGCGTGTCGAGGGCACCGCGGAAGATGTAGGGGAAACCGATTACATTATTAATCTGGTTAGGATAGTCGGAACGACCGGTGGACATCAGTACGTCCGGACGTGCTGCCATGGCGTCTTCGTAAGAGATTTCCGGAGTAGGGTTGGCAAGGGCAAACACGATGGGATGGTCTGCCATGCTGCGAACCATGTCCTGGGTCAACACATTACCTTTTGACAGTCCGAGGAATACATCGGCGCCTTTGATGGCTTCTGCCAGAGTATGTACATCGCGACGGTCGGTGGCAAAGTAACGTTTCTGCTCGGTCAGATTCTCGCGGTCGCTGGTGATGACTCCCTTACTGTCCAGCATTAGGATATTTTCACGGCGTGCGCCGAGCGCTTCATACAGTTTGGTGCATGAGGTGGCGGAAGCCCCGGCACCGTTTACGACGATTTTCACTTCCTCTATCTTCTTGCCTGCCACTTCCAGGGCGTTCAGCAATCCTGCGCTGGAGATGATGGCGGTGCCGTGCTGGTCGTCGTGCATCACGGGGATGTCCAATTCCTCTTTCAGGCGGCGTTCTATTTCGAAACATTCGGGTGCTTTGATGTCTTCCAAGTTGATACCTCCGAATGTTGGGGCAATAGCCTTGACAGCTTCGATGAACTTGTCGGGGTCTTTTTCATTTACTTCGATGTCGAATACGTCGATACCTGCATAAATTTTGAACAACAGACCTTTACCCTCCATGACGGGTTTGCCGCTGAGGGCGCCAATATCGCCCAGGCCGAGCACGGCGGTTCCGTTGGAGATGACAGCTACCAGATTGCCTTTTGCTGTATATTTATATGCATCTTGCGGGTTTTTCTCAATTTCGAGGCACGGTTCTGCAACGCCCGGAGAGTAGGCGAGAGAAAGATCGGTTTGTGTACTGTAAGGCTTGGTGGGTACTACTTCAATCTTACCCGGTTTGCCTTGCGAATGGTAGAGCAAGGCTGCTTCTTTGGTTATTTTAGCCATGGTAGAATAGTTAAATTGGTTATAATTTGGCTGCAAATGTAGGTATAAAAGTTCTAAATTGTAGCTCGCTGTCAATAAAATCTATTACTTTTATCAGTTAATTAGCTTAAAATGCTTATTTTTGGCATCAGATTTTAGAAATTACCCCCATTTATTAACTTAACACATGAGTTGCATGAGAATTTTGAAACTTCCTCTGGCAGGATTATTATTTTGTGTAATGGCACTATTTGCTGGATGTAAAACGAGTAATGAACCTAAGGCACCGGTTGCTCTGACCTGGGAAATGGGTGCAAGTGACATCGAACCCGGATATTATGAGAATACCTTTATTCTCAAGAATATCTCTCAAAAACCTCTAAAAAAGAACTGGACGATTTACTATTCACAGCTTCCCCGAGGGGTGAAGCAGGAAGGAGCCTCTGAAGTGAAGGTAGAGGTAGTGAACGGTAATTTTTTCAAAATGTATCCGACAGACGAATTTGCTTCGCTGGCTCCCGGTGATTCCATGCGGATTACTTTCCTTTGCACTTACAAGCTGGACCGGAACTCCCATGTACCGGAAGGAACTTATTGGGTGGAGACTGTGGATGGTAAAGAGGGCAGTCCGTTGCCCGTGGCTTTGAAGGCGCTGCCGCTTCCTTCTCCCGAGTCAATGAGCGGCTATCCGGATGCGACTAAGATTTATGAATCCAATCTTCGCTTGGCTGGTGCTCCTGCTTTGGTGCAGTCAGACATTCTTCCGTCTGTAAAGAAAGTGGTAGCCATTGAAGGCGATAATGTCGTATTGGAAGGTAAGGTAGCTTTGGCATTTCCGGAGAACTTTGCCGGTGAAGCCAAGTTGCTGAAAGAGAAACTGACTGGTTTGTATGGTTTGGAAGTTGTCGGAAATGCTTCCGTGAAGATTGTGCTGGAAGAACTGCTTGATAGGAAGGAGGCCGTAAATGATGAATATTATACTATCAATATAGGTGACAACCTGATAAAAATCAGTGCTGCCACTCCTCATGGCATTTTTAATGGTACACAGACACTTTTGTCAATGTTGAAGGGCAAGCAGACACCTTATTTGCTGGAGGCAGTCTCCATTCGGGATTATCCGGACTTGGCATATCGTGGACAAATGATAGATATTGCCCGTAATTTCACCGCTCCGGAGAACTTGAAGAAACTGGTGGATATTTTTGCATCTTATAAATTGAATGTCCTGCATTTCCATTTTTGTGATGATGAAGCCTGGCGTTTGGAGATTCCCGGTTTGGAGGAACTGACTGCTGTGGGTAGCCGTCGCGGGCATACCACTGACGAAAGCCAGTGCCTCTACCCATGTTATGACGGTGGCTATGACCCTGATGCAAAGACTGTAGGCAATGGATATTATAGCCGCGAGGAATTTATTGATTTGCTGAAGTATGCTGCCGAAAGACATGTCCGCATTGTTCCGGAAATAGAATCTCCGGGGCATGCCCGCGCTGCCATTGTCTCCATGAAGGCACGCTATAACAAATATTTTGAAACTGATCCGGGGAAAGCTACAGAATATATGTTGAGTGAACCGGAAGATACTTCACGTTATGTTTCTGTACAATATTATACGGACAATGTGATGAATGTCGCCTTGCCTTCTACCTACCGTTTTATGGAGAAGGTGATTCAGGAACTTAATGCGATGTATCAGGAAGCTGGTCTTTCACTGTACACAGTGCATTTGGGTGGTGACGAAGTGCCTCGCGGTGTGTGGATGGGCTCCCCGAAATGCCAGGAACTGATGAAGGAAAAAGGCATGACGAAAGCTCATGGTTTGTCAGAGTATTTCATTACGCAAATGGCGGATGTGATGCAGAAGAACGGACTGAAATTCAGTGGTTGGCAGGAAGTTGCTTTGGGGCATACCGAAGAGGCTCATCAACAGTTGAGGGGCCAGGCTGCCGGTGTGTATTGCTGGAATACTGTACCGGGCTCTGATGAAGTGGTTTATCAGACAGCCAATAACGGTTACCCGGTCATCCTTTGCAACGTGGGCAATTTCTATATGGATATGGCTTACAATGGTCATCCGGACGAGCGTGGACTCGATTGGGGAGGTTATGTGGATGAGTCTGTCTCTTTCTCTATGCTTCCTTTCAGCATTTATCGTTCGCTGCGTGTGGATATGGCAGGCAATCCCATTGATTTGGATAATGCGGAAAAGGGGAAGACTGCTTTGACAGAGATAGGCAAGAAGCATATTATGGGTGTACAAGGGCAATTGTTTGCCGAAACTATCCGTAGTTTTGATGGCGTGGAATATCTTCTTTTCCCCAAAATATTAGGGCTGGCAGAACGTGGCTGGAATGCTCATCCGGTATGGGAAAACCTGTCCGGCATGCGGGAGCAGCAGGCTTTCAATCAGGCTTTGGCACTTTATTATGAGAAAATCAGCAAGAGTGAAATGCCTTATTGGGCAAAGAATGGGATTAACTTCCGCTTGCCTCAGCCGGGATTATTGGTAAAAGATGGAAATCTGTATGCTAATGTGGCCATTGATGGTGCTGAAGTACGTTACACAACTGATGGTTCGGAACCTACTGCCCAGTCAACCTTATGGAAAGAACCGGTGAAGTGTGGTTCCCTGGTAGTGAAAGCAAAGACCTTCTACCAAGGCAAGGAAAGTTTGACGATTATATTGAATGTTGAGTAATAGAGAATATTGAAATGAAAAGGGAGTGCATTGTCCGAAAATGCACTCCCTTTTGTTTATTCCTTTAGGCGTTCAGCGCTTGTTCGATGTCGGCAATAATATCCTCTGCATTCTCTATACCTACCGAGAAGCGAATCAGGTCGGGGCGTACACCTGCCTCCATCAGCTGCTCGTCTGTCAACTGGCGGTGTGTATGGCTGGCTGGGTGCAGCACGCAAGTACGTGCATCGGCCACATGAGTCACGATGGCCGCCAGTTTCAGTGAATCCATAAACTTGATAGACTCTTCCCGTCCGCCCTTCAAGCCGAAGGTGACAACGCCGCAAGAGCCGTTCGGCATGTACTTCTGTGCCTGCTCGTAGTATTTGTCGCCCGGCAGACCACAATAATTCACCCAAGCCACTTTGTCGTTCTGGGCAAGATACTCGGCTACCGCTTGTGCATTCTTGCAATGTTGGGGCATACGCAGGTGCAGTGTTTCCAGACCCAGGTTCAGTAGGAATGCGTTTTGTGGAGACTGGATGCTGCCCAGGTCGCGCATCAGTTGGGCTGTAGCCTTGGTGATGTAAGCCATTTTGCCGAAGGCTTTCGTATAAGTCAGTCCGTGGTAAGACTCGTCCGGTGTGCACAGTCCGGGGAATTTGTCGGCGTGTGCATCCCAATCGAAGTTACCGCTGTCTACAATGGCTCCACCTACGCTGGTGGCATGTCCGTCCATGTATTTGGTGGTAGAGTGTACTACGATGTCGGCACCCCACTCAAACGGGCGGCAGTTGATAGGGGTAGGGAAGGTGTTGTCCACAATCAAGGGCACGCCGTGGCTGTGGGCAATGCGGGCAAACTTCTCTATATCGAGCACTTCGAGCGTAGGGTTGGAGATGGTTTCGCCGAATAGGGCCTTGGTATTGGGGCGGAAAGCAGCGGAAATTTCTTCCTCGCTGGCATCCGGGTTGACGAAAGTGACGTCGATGCCCAATTTCTTCAAAGTTACTCCGAAGAGGTTGAATGTTCCGCCATAGATGGTAGAGGAGCAAACAAAATGGTCTCCTGCCTGGCAGATATTGAAAATGGCATAGAAGTTGGCTGCTTGTCCGCTGGATGTCAGCATAGCGGCCACACCACCTTCGAGGGCGGCAATCTTGGCGGCTACAGCATCGTTCGTAGGGTTCTGCAGGCGGGTATAGAAATAGCCGCTGTCTTCAAGGTCGAACAAGCGTGCCATCTGTTCGCTGGTATCATATTTGAAAGTTGTACTTTGATAGATGGGGAGTACACGGGGCTCGCCCTTTTTAGGAGTCCATCCGGCTTGTACGCACAGCGTCTCCGGCTTGAATTGCTTTGCCATAATGTTATCTGTTTTAAAAGTTTCTTATCTATTATCGCGTAAGTTGTCGCAAAAGTAGGGAAAAAATTATAATTTTGTGCTTAAGTATGGTAAAATGCTATAAATTAGCGGCTGGAAATTTGTAGCGAACCGAATAAATGATGAATAATTGGAATATGAAACGCATATTTTGTTTACTGACCATCCTCTTTTGTACTTTGTTTGCTTTTAATGCTTCGGCTCAGGAAGAGCGGGATAGTCCGAGACGTGGAGAAGGAATCTCTGTTTTCCTGGAACGTAACAAGCGCCCGGGGAGAGCCTATTATAAGGAGTTTTTGGAGCTGAACAAGAAACTTCTTAAAGGGAAGGAGGAATTGCGGCTGGGAGTGAAGTATGTACTGCCCCCATTATCAAAGCCGGTTGGCAATGGGAAGAAGACAATCAATGAACCTTTGTTCGGGAAAGCGCTTGCCAGTGTAAAAGTGACATCCAACCGTTTGCAGGGCGCTTGTTTTTATGTAGTGAGCGGGCATGGAGGCCCCGACCCCGGAGCTATCGGCAGAATCGGCAAAATAGAACTGCATGAAGATGAGTATGCGTATGATGTGGCTTTGCGCCTTGCCCGTAACTTGATGCAAGAGGGGGCGGAAGTCCGTATCATTATCCAGGATGCTAAAGACGGAATCCGTGATGACAAGTACCTTTCCAACAGCAAACGTGAGACGTGCATGGGAGCTCCCATACCCTTGAACCAAGTGGCACGTCTCCGGCAACGTTGCGCCAAAATCAATGAGTTTTACAAGAAGGACCGCAAGAACTATAAATATTGCCGTGCCATTTTTCTTCATGTGGACAGTCGCAGTAAGAGCCATCAGACCGATGTGTTCTTTTACCACTCTAAAAGCAAGCCCGACAGCAAGCGTCTGGCTAAGACCATGAAGAAAACTTTCGAATCGAAATATGACAAGCACCAGCCCAACCGTGGGTTTACCGGAACTGTCAGCGCACGCAATCTTTATGTGTTAGCCAATACTTCTCCCGCTTCCGTATTCGTGGAATTGGGAAATATCCAGAACACTTTTGACCAGCGCCGTTTTGTAATCAGTTCGAACCGCCAGGCCTTGGCCAAGTGGATGATGGAGGGTTTCATCACGGATTATAAAAAGGCGAAATAAGGACAATCAACTCTCACTCTCCTTTTTCTTTTCGTGTACCACCACGACTGTAACGGCCGTTATTATCAGCGCCATGCCGATGGCGCTGGCCGGTGTGAAGCTTTCATTGAATATCAGGCAACCGATAACTACGGCTGTCAGAGGTTCCAAGGCCCCGAAAATGGAAGTCAGTGTAGGCCCTATGTATTTAATGGCTTTTACCAGGGTGATGTTGGATATAGCTGTTGCCGGCAGCGCCAGTCCGAGAATATTCAGCCATGTGTAGGTATCATTGGCCAGCCGGATGCCTCCGGTCAGATATCCTCCTATAATAAAGAACAAGGCTCCCAGCCCCATTACGTAGCATGTCAATGCAGTGGAGGGAATCTGCACGGCACGGCTCTTCCTTACTCCTACGATATATCCTCCATAAAAGAATACGGACAGACCGGCAGCAATCAGCCCGATGGTCGTGTTTCCTCCTTCAAAGTCTATTTTGCCGGATGACAAAAGTCCAGCTCCGCTTAGTGACACCAACACGGCAAACAGAATGGCGAATGACCTCTTTTCTCCGAAAAAGCCCATCATGGCCAGTGCCACGGCCAGCGGATACATGAAATGAATGGTGGATGCCACTCCGCTGGATATGTTCTGATAGGCGATGACCAGACTGAAGGAGGTAGCTGCTCGGAGCAGGCTGAGGATGAACACCGTTCCCCAGTCTTTCCTGCTGATGCGGAATGTCTCGCCCAGCATAATGCCGAAAACGACCAAGGTAAGTGAAGCTATTCCCCATCGGTAGGCCAATACTTCGAAAGAGGAGAAGCCCGCAAGGAGTAATGAAATGGTGAAGAAAGGAGCCAGCCCGAAGGTGGCAGAGGAGAGAGCCGCATATATAAACCCTTTTATGGAAACATTTTGCATTTTTTATCTTGATTTTAATGGAGATTTTAAAATTATCTGTTTGCGTCAATTGCTTGATTCGCATTGCGTCGTGCAAAATTAATGAATAAAAACAAGCATACAGACAAGGGAGTGTCCCTTTTTTACAATACAGTATAGATATGGGTATCTAATATAGTATCGACCGGCTTGCCTGATATTTATTCGTTCCATCATGAGGTAAAAATCATTCCACCGCGGAGTAAAAATCGTTCCACCATGGTGGAACGATTTTTACTCCATGGAGGAACGAATACTTGTTCGCTGTCCGGCTCCTAAACTCTTCCGGGGAGAAAGTCTGATAGCTCCGGCAGAACGGTTTGCCTACTCTACCGGAATATAAATTTCTGTCAACAGTTCCTCCGGCGCCGTATCTGCGGGGTTGTTCAGGTAACGTTCCGCACTGGACTCATCCCGTAAGCTACATTCCATTTCGGGGATATATTTCCCGTAGATGGTATCGTATACGGCCTGCAGATGTTCATATGGGCCTTTGTATAGGAATATGGCATAGCGGCCTGCCGCGAGCTGTTTAAATCCTATGTCTCCTTTGGCCGTTGTAGATGAGGGTAGGACTATACATACATCGGTACGCAGCTTTTCAGCGGGCGTCACTTTGGGGTCATCGTGATAGATACAGTAGGGCATCACTTCTCCCATAGGCAGTTTTTCTTCCTGGATGAACTGGCAAAGGCGCATCCATGCGCTGCAATAGTCGTTCAGTTTATAGTCGCCAAAGAGGCGGATGTAAATTACATTTCGGGCAGGAACTTCTTTGATTTCGTGTTTCAGTTCCAGTTCCGGACGAATAATGGCTGGTTTCATAATTACAAAGTTTTTATTGTTACGATACTCTAATGGTGAAATGCCATAGAACTGCTTGAATACTTTTGACAGTGACGAGGGCGAAGAGTAGCCTATACGGTAGGCTATGTCCGCTATCGGCATGTCCGAGTAACGAAGCAACCGGGCAGCGGCTTCGGTACGCGTCCGGACAATGAACGTACCGACGGGTTCACCCAGGAAAGCTTTCATGATGCGGTGGAAGTAGAAGGGAGAGAAATGGGAAATCCTGGCCAAAGATTTCAGGTCAATTTCTTCTCCGAGGTGCAGATTTATATAATCCACTACTGCGTTCACGCACTTTTGGTATTCCTCCTGGGTTGTCTTTTTCTGTTGCATGGTTCTATTGGGCTTTTTCATGTTGCAAAAATAGGAGGAAAAGAAATAGGTTACTTGTCCGATGTTGCTATAAATGCAATATCTTTAAATAAGATAAGCTATATCCCGGCACAACTTTTTCGTGCAAGCATGAAAGTTTTGCATTCGATTTGCAATATCTTTGCATTTCAGATGAAAAAACAAATGCTTGCAGATGACCGAGGAGATTAAAAGACAACTTTGGGAGTGGGCGGCGGCCTATCATTGCGCCGGCTTCATTCAGAACGACCCCGTACAGTTTCCACATCGCTATGAACGGAAGCAGGATATTGAAATCAGTGGGCTGCTGACTGCCATCATGAGTTTCGGCAACCGTAAGCAGATATTGAAAAAGGCTGATGAGTTGCATAGGTTGATGGGGGTATCACCTCATCAATACGTGTTGTCCTGCCGATGGAAGAATGACTTCCCTGCTACGGACAGAAGCAGTTTTTACCGAATGCTTTCTTATGCTGACTTTCATTCCTATTTCAGGCGTTTGCATGCTGCCTATTCTGCTTTTGACAGTCTGGAGGATGCCTTATGTACGTATGCCGGTAATCCGATGGAAAGGTTATGTGCATTTTTGGAAGTCTCGGCAAAGAGCCCCCAAAAGAAACTGAACATGTTTTTGCGCTGGATGATAAGGAAAGGTCCGGAAGTGGATTTTGGTATTTGGGAGAGATTTGATTGCAGGGACCTGATTGTGCCTTTGGACACGCATGTCTGCCGTGTGGCCTATGCTTTGGGACTCACCGAGACAGAAACATTTTCTTTGAAGAATGCCCGCCGGATTACTGAAGCTCTGGCAGAGGCCTTTCCGGATGACCCGTGCCTGGGGGACTTTGCTTTGTTTGGAAGCGGAGTCAGCGGAGTATTGTAGCGTGTTACCAGTCAATTTCTTGTA
>OMBR01000906.1_pt1 | contig 12659 bp, 8 predicted proteins | sample 1674041 | NCBI WGS metagenome assembly OMBR01 (sample SAMEA103958138, study PRJEB25191) | human gut metagenome | biome: human-associated habitat [ENVO:00009003]; feature: intestine environment [ENVO:2100002]; material: feces | place: Germany | collected 2013/2015
TCGGCATAATATTCCGGACGCATGTTACCACCGCATCCCCAACTTTCATTGCCCACACCGATGTATTTCACACGCCACGGCTTCTCGCGACCGTTCTGCTTACGTAACTTGGCCATCGGGCCGTCCTCGGCCGTCATGTATTCCACCCACTGCGCCGTCTCCTGCACCGTGCCGCTCCCCACATTCATGGACACATACGGCTCGCACTCCAACAACTCGCACAGGTTCAGAAACTCGTGTGTACCGAAACTGTTGTCCTCTACGGTTCCGCCCCAGTTGTTGTTCACCATGCGCGGACGGTTCTCTTTGGGACCGATACCGTCCATCCAGTGATATTCGTCTGCAAAGCAGCCGCCCGGCCAGCGAAGAACGGGAACTTGGAGGTCTTTCAGGGCATTGAATACGTCGGTACGGTAACCTTTGATATTGGGTATATTGGAGTTCTCGCCTACCCAAAGGCCTCCGTAGATACAAGTACCTAGATGTTCGGCAAACTGTCCGTAAATTTCTTTGGGAATAATTTGCTTGCCTTGATCGGCGTGAAGCGTGATTGTAGCACTTTGTTGTGCAGACAAGGATACAGATGCAGCTAATAGGATACTGCTGAATAATAACTTGTTTCTCATAATGTTTATTGGTAATAGATGTTTGTAATATGATGTAATTTCAATTCTGCAGGCACTTTACCGGACCATACGGCTATTCAAGTAGGCGGATTTCATAGATAGCCGGGGTCCATTCGGTACCGTCCGGACTGAACCGTATCGGATAATTGCCGGCGCCTAACTTCTGTGGCAAAGGATAACAGAGTATTACGAAGCCCTCTTGATCTGTTTCGCTGATTGTGGGGGCGGCAGTCAGTTTTTCATTGTTGAGAAGGATTACAACCTTCATCGGATCGTTCTTTCGTGTAGTGATCATAAGCCGGCTTGCTTCCTTGCTTGTTTTCAGAGTGTAGCCGAACCAGCCTTTGGCGCGTCGGAAATGGCGGTCTTTGTTGGTTCCGGTTTCCGCCTGTTCGTACCGGATGCCATGATCGGATTCCGGCTGTTGTTCTCCGGGGAAAATAATGTCTGCTGTCTGGTCGGCAAGTTCCATGGCCTTGCGCTCTTTCTGTTCCATTTCTTGACGGATGCTTTCTACTTCGGCTTCGCTCACCTGATGGAAGTAAATGGCATAACGGGAATCGTGCAGGCGGAAGAACGGTATCAGTCGCAACGCGTCTTTCTGCATGGGGTAGACACTTCCGGTATAGTTGAATGATAACTGTTCATCATCCGTTTTCCGAAGTTCTTGAGGCAGTGATGCGGAAGATCCTATCAACATCGGTGTCTTTTCCAAAGAGACCAGCTTGCCATGGGCAATGTGTCCGCCACGACTATCATCGGCATAGAGCCCGTTCATGTTTTCCGTACCCGTGGGGCTGGCAAGTACGATGGGACCGTACATGAAGGCATAGAAATGTTCTTGGTCGGGTATTTGCTCCAAAGTGACCTGCATCGGCAGGTTCAGCGTGTTCTTCCGGAGAACATGAGCCATCCCATGTGTTAACAGCCATCGGTGTACCGCCGGAAATTGCAAGGGGAGCATTGCGGCTTACTTTAAATGAAAAAATTACGGCAGAGCAGATTGATTATGTGACTGCCTGCATCAAAAAGAATGTCACAATCCTAAGGGGACAGAAGGAAACCGTAAAATTCACTTGACGGATGCTGACAGTGTGGGTAAACTGTGAGTGCAGCTAAAAATTTGCCTGTAGGATAGGATTAAATATATGAAGGAAAAAGTAGTAGTTGGAATGTCCGGCGGAGTGGATTCTTCCGTTGCGGCATATCTTTTAAAGGAACAGGGCTATGATGTGATTGGTGTAACCATGCAGATCTGGCAGGATGAGGAAGAGACACAGCAGCAGGAAAATGGTGGCTGCTGTGGCCTCAGTGCCGTGGATGATGCCAGAAGAGTGGCTGACCGGTTGGAAATACCATATTATGTGATGAACTTTAAGCAGGAATTTAAACAGTATGTAATGGATTATTTTGTGGCAGAATATTTGGCAGGAAGAACGCCGAATCCATGTATTGCCTGTAACCGTTATGTGAAATGGGAGTCACTTCTTGCCAGAAGCTTAAGCATCGGAGCAGATTATATTGCAACCGGACATTATGCAAGAATTGCAAAATGTGACAACGGACGTTTCGCAGTGGCAAAATCTGTAACAGCAGCCAAGGATCAGACCTATGCATTATATAACCTGACACAGGAGCAGTTATCCCATACATTGATGCCGGTAGGTGCTTATCATAAAGATGAAATCCGCAAAATCGCAGAAGAGGTGGGACTTCCGGTGGCTCATAAGAGAGACAGCCAGGAAATCTGCTTTATCCCGGATAATGACTATGCAGGTTTTATTGACCGTGAGGTTGGAGATGCAGTTCCGGGAGAGGGAAACTTTGTGACAAAAGATGGTGAAATTATCGGACGGCACAAAGGAATTACCCACTATACCGTAGGACAGCGCCGTGGCTTGAATATACCATATGGCAAACGGATTTTTGTAACAGAGATTAGACCGGAAACCAATGAAGTAGTGGTAGGTTCGCCAGAGGATGTATTTACGGATACACTGGTTGCAGACCATGTCAATTATATGGGACTTACCGATTTTGATGGCAGACGTCTCTTAGGTAAAATCCGTTATGGACATGCAGGAGCCATGTGTACCGTGGAAAATATCGGAGAGGGCAGGATCCTCTGTCATTTTGAAGAACCGGTCCGTGCTGTGACACCGGGTCAGGCGGTGGTATTTTATGATGGGGAATTTGTCGCAGGCGGTGGAATTATTATAGGAAAATAGTGAATTGTGCACAAAAATGAAATGGTAAAATTATATATTATATACGAAGTTTACATTCCGGACTTGACGTTTCTGATAAAATATAGTACATTTGTAATGTAATAAGCAGGGACGCAAACCGGATTGTTACTAGAGATAGGCAAGACTGGATTGCACTTTAAGATAATTGTTAGGTCGGATTATTTAGAGTGTAATGCAGCTTTTTTTATATCATAAACAGGTGAAACGTAATGCAGATTATCAAAGTAATTAACAATAATGTAATTAGTTCCGAGGACGATAAAGGTAAAGAAATCATCGTTATGGGAAAGGGCATAGGCTTCGGAAAGAAAGCCGGAGAAGAAATAGATGAGACAAAGATAGAAAAAGTATTCTCCCTTCCGAACGAAAGTACCAGCCAGTTCATGCAGGTGGTAAAGGACATGCCGTATGAATATATCCGGACAGCCGAGCTGGTTATCGCATATGCCAGAGAAACATTAGGTTATCATTTAAGTAAAAATATTTATGTGACATTAACAGACCACTTGGGATACGCCATAGAGAGAAAGCAGCAGGGCATCGTTGTTGCGAATGAGCTTTCCTGGGAGATGAAGAAATTCTACAATGCAGAATTTCAGGTGGGATTGAAAGCCTTAGATATTGTAAAACAGGAACTAGACGTGGAGCTGCCGGAGGATGAAGCTGGATTTATTGCGATGCATCTGGTAAATGCACAGATGGGCGGTCAGATGAATCAGTCCAGGAATATGCCGGCAATGATAAAGGATATACTCAATATAGTCAGATATACCTTTCAGGTGGAATTGGATGAAAAGAGCCTGTCCTATGAGCGTTTTGTAACGCATTTAAGATTCTTTGTACAGCGGGTAATCAGTCGGGAAGACAGTGAACGTAATGATGAAGAATTTGACCAGTTGATTGCGGATTGTTTCCCACATTCCTACGAATGTGCACAGAAGATAAAGAGTTACATGAAGAAGAAGCTTGATTATGAAGTCTCGGATGTAGAGATTTCCTATCTGGCAGTACACATTCATCGTGTGATTCACAGTATGAATAAGTAAATACCCTTTCGGCAAGGGATTGTTACGTTAAGACGGCAAAACCCAGACGAATAAGACTCATAGGAAGAGTTTTATTTGTTTGGGCTTTTTTAATTTACAGGAAATTGCTTTCCTGTAAAGTAAAAAACGCTCCGCGAGGATGCACACTGCGGCGTATAAGGTAGATGTCGCAAGCGACCGCCGCAGGCGCGAGAATGTGCCAAGGCACATTCGTTGTTTTTAACAAAATGAATAAAACACAAGAGTGTTTTAGATAAAAATGAACATGCTATAAAAAATAAAAATGGAGGGATTGTTATGGCAAGTAAGTATGATGGACTGGCAAGAATTATTATCCAGAACGTAGGCGGCAGGGAGAATATCATAAGCCTTGCGCACTGTGTTACCAGACTTCGTTTTAAATTAAAAGACGAGTCCAAGGCTAACACCGAAGTATTAAAAGCAACGGAAGGAATTGTGACAGTAATGAAATCCGGCGGACAGTATCAGATAGTAATCGGAAATCATGTACCGGATGTCTATGATGTGGTTTGTGAACATGCACATCTGGCCGGAAACGGAGCTGTTTCCGAGGATGCAGAAGACGGCGGAGAGAAGATGGGGCTTGGTGCAAGACTCATTGATTTGATTTCCGGTGTATTCCAGCCATTCCTTGGTGTGCTTTGTGCAGCAGGTATTATCAAAGGTCTTTTGGCGCTGTGGTCTTTTATCGCAAGTCAGTCAGGAATTGATGTTACCACAAGCGGAGCATATCAGCTCTGGTATTCCATTGGAGACGGATTCTTCTATTTCCTGCCGATTATCTTAGGATATACTGCAGCAAAGAAATTTAAGATGAATGAATTTATCGGAATGGCACTTGGTATATCACTTACCTATCCGGCACTGGTTAATCTGACTTCAGGAGAACTGATAGGTTCCCTGTTTGCAGGAACTTCCTTTGAAATGAATTATTATACAACCTTTTTTGGAATTCCTGTTATTATGCCATCCAGTGGTTATACTTCTTCGGTAGTACCAATTGTTATTGCAGTGGCTTGTGCTGCCTGGCTGGAAAAGAGATTAAAGAAAGTAATTCCGGACGTTATTAAAACATTTATCGTTCCGGTTGTAACTTTGGCAGTAATGGTTCCACTTACCTATCTGGTAATCGGACCGGTATCTACTTTCCTTTGCAACATTATCGGTATTATTTTCGGAGCAATCTATAACCTTCCGGTTGTAGGAGGTCTTGTAGCAGGTATCTTAGTCGGAGCATTCTGGCAGGTACTGGTAATCTTCGGATTACATTGGGGACTTGTTCCACTGGCAATGATTAATTATGGAACTTTAGGATATGACTTTATCCTTTCTCCATATTTCGCAGCATCTTTTGCGCAGTCCATGGTTGTACTGGCTATTGTATTAAAGACAAAAGATAAGCAACTTAGAAATATTGCATTACCGGCGTTTATCTCCGGACTCTTTGGTGTAACAGAGCCATGTATTTACGGTATTACACTTCCAAAGAAAAAACCATTCGTAATTTCCTGTATTGCATCCGCTATTGGTGGTGGAATCATAGGATTTGCCGGAGTTAAAACTTATATGATGGGTGGTCTTGGATTCTTCGGACTTCCGGCATTCATCGATGGTGAGTCAAAGAGCGTTTACAGTTTGATCTGGGTATTAATCGGTATGGCAGTAGCTATGGTAGTTGCGTTCGTAGCAACTTACATTACCTATCATGATGATGCTCCACAGAATGATGAAGCAAAAATAGAAAAGAAAGGCACAAAAACCGCAGCAAACCAGGTAATTGCATCTCCTCTTACCGGAGAAGTAAAAGCCTTGGAAGAAGTAGAAGATGAAGCATTTTCAAGCGGAGCATTAGGTCAGGGTGTTGCTATTCTTCCGTCCGAAGGCAAATTATATGCACCATGTGATGGCGAAGTAGTAACCTTCTTCCCAACCGGTCATGCCATTGGAATGGTATCCGATGGCGGAGCAGAAATCCTGATTCATGTGGGCATGGATACCGTGAAATTAGATGGAGAAGGATTTACACCGAAGGTAGCACAGGGAGCCAAAGTAAAGAAAGGTGACCTTTTATTGGAATTTGATATTGCAAAGATTACAGGAGCAGGATATTCCGTTCTGACTCCGGTTATCATCAGCAACACAGCAGATTACGCAGATGTAGTTCCGACAGATGCAAAGAAAGTTGCAGCGTTGGACACATTGATTACCGTTTTATAAATTAGTTTTCCATAGTTTTTTATACCTAAGGGTGCGGGCTCTGATAAAGGGCTCGTGCTCTATCCAACAAAATCAGAAGCCTTATTGCAGGGCAGAATGAGAAAAGAAAAATATAAAAACAGAAATTATAAATTTTCAAAAATAAAAATAATTAAGAAGCAGGAGGAAAAAGCAATGAAGACATTTCGTAAAGATTTTCTCTGGGGCGGTGCAACCGCAGCCAATCAGTTTGAGGGAGCATGGGATGTAGATGGAAAAGGAGCATCTGTTTCTGATATGTGTACGAATGGTTCCCATACCGAGCCGAAAAAGGTAACAAGAACCATTCATCCGGAATATCTCTATCCGAGCCACGAAGCAATTGATTTCTATCATCATTACAAAGAGGATATTGCATTATTTGCAGAAATGGGATTTAAAGTATTCCGTTTATCCATTGCATGGACAAGAATTTTTCCGACCGGAATGGAGAATGAGCCAAACGAAGCAGGACTGGCATTCTACGATAAAGTATTTGATGAGTGTTTAAAATATGGCATTGAGCCGCTGGTAACCATTTCCCATTATGAAATGCCATATGCACTGATTGAAAAATACAATGGCTGGGAAGCCAGAGAATGTATTGATTATTTTTTAAATTACTGCAAGGCAATTTTCGAAAGATATCAGGGCAAAGTAAAATACTGGCTGACCTTCAATGAAATCAATGGCGGAACCACACCGCTTGGCAACCTGCTTTCCCTTGGAACTGTAAAAGGCTATGAGGGAAAAATTACAGAGATTCCGGATGACCCGAAGGTTCGTTTCCAGGCATTACATCATCAGTTTGTTGCCAGCGCAAAAGCAGTAAAATTAGCACATGAAAAATATCCGGAATATCTTATCGGTGATATGAATGTCTTTATGACCAAGTATCCATTTACCTGCAATCCGGAGGATGTATTAGCAACACAGAAGGAAATGCGGATTATGAACTGGTTCTGTTCCGATGTGCAGGTAAGAGGAGAATATCCGGCGTATATGGAGCGGTATTTTGAAGAAAATAATATTCATGTTAAAATGGAACCGGGCGATGAAGAAATTCTGCGGGAAGGCTGTGTGGATTTCTATACCCTCAGCTATTATATGAGCAGTTGTGTATCAAAAGATCCAAATGGCGAGCAGACGGATGGAAACCTGATTGCCGGTCTTAAGAATCCATATCTTAAGGCAAGTGACTGGGGCTGGCAGATTGACCCACAGGGCTTACATTATTCCTTAAATGAAATTTATGACCGTTATCAGATTCCGGTTATGGTAGTAGAAAATGGCCTTGGCGCTTATGACAAATTAGAAGAAGATGGAAGCATTCAGGATGATTACCGTATCGACTATCTGCGGGATCATATCAAAGAGATGAAAGAAGCGGTAAAAGATGGCGTTGACCTGATGGGATATACACCATGGGGCTGCATTGATTTAGTAAGTGCATCCACCGGAGAAATGGCAAAGAGATATGGCTTCATCTATGTAGAAAAATATGATGATGGAACCGGAACTCTTGCAAGAAGAAAGAAAAAATCCTTCGACTGGTATAAAGAAGTAATTGCTTCAAATGGAGAAAACTTATAAAAGAAAGAAGGTATGGACTATGGAAAAGTTTAATGGAAAAAAGGTATTCAGCGGTATTGCAATTGGAAAGGTAAAACTCCTTGTAAAAGCTGAAAATCAGGTGGTAAGAAAGAGAATAGAAGACCCGGCAGCAGAGATTGCCCGCTATGAAGCAGCAAAGCAGACTGCAATTGAACAGCTCCACAAGCTTTACAAGAAAGCATTAAAAGAAGTGGGTGAAGTAAATGCACAGATTTTTGATGTGCATGCCATGATGTTAGAGGATGGAGATTATAATGATTCCGTTCACAATCTTATTGAGAGCCAGAGCGTAAATGCAGAGTATGCGGTAGGTGTTACCGGAGATAACTTTGCAGAAGTATTTGCAAATATGGATGACGAGTATTTCAAAGCCCGTTCCATTGATATGAAGGATATTTCTGAGCGTGTCATCAATGTATTATGTGGAAATGATATGGGAAGCGACCTTGGAGATGAGCCGGTTATTATCGTAGCAAAGGATTTAGCTCCGAGTGAAACCGTACAGATGGATAAAAGTAAGCTGCTGGCATTTGTAACACAGCTGGGCTCTACGAATTCACATACTGCAATTTTAGCAAGAACTATGGGCATCCCGGCACTGATTGGTGTGGAAATCAAGGAAGAGTGGAACGGAAAACAGGCAATTGTGGATGGCTATACCGGAACTCTTATCATTGAACCGGATGAAGCAGCTTTGGCAGAATATAAGAAAAAAGCAGAAGAGGATGCAAAGCAGAAGGAATTACTGCTGACTTTAAAGGGAAAAGAAAATGTGACAAAGAGTGGTCAGAAAATCAATCTGTATGCCAACATCGGAAATGTCTCTGACTTAGCGGCAGTACTTAAAAATGATGCCGGTGGAATCGGACTTTTCCGTAGTGAATTTCTTTATCTTGAAAAAGATACTTTCCCAACAGAAGAAGAACAGTTTGTGGCTTATAAGCAGGTCGCAGAGACCATGGCAGGAAAGAAGGTTATTATCCGAACCCTGGATATCGGAGCCGATAAGCAGGTGGACTACTTTAACCTCGACAAAGAAGACAATCCGGCAATGGGATATCGTGCCATCCGGATCTGCCTGACTCAGCCGGAAATTTTTAAGACCCAGCTTCGTGCTTTATTCCGCGCAAGCAATTACGGAAATATTGCAATTATGTATCCGATGATTATTTCGGTAGATGAAGTGCGTAAGATTAAAGCAATTTCAGAAGAAGTGAAAGAAGAACTTACAAAGGAAGGGATTCCTTTTGGGAATGTGGAGCAGGGTATCATGATTGAAACTCCTGCAGCAGCAGTAATGAGTGATGAACTGGCAAAAGAGGTTGATTTCTTCAGTATCGGAACCAACGACCTGACCCAGTATACACTGGCAATTGACCGTCAGAATGCAAAGCTTGACAGCTTCTATAATCCGCATCATGAAGCGGTGCTCCGGCTGATTCAGATGACCGTGGAAAATGCACACAAGGCAGGCATCTGGGCAGGAATATGTGGAGAACTTGGAGCAGATACAACTCTGACCCAGCGTTTCTTAGAGATGGGGGTAGATGAATTATCTGTTTCTCCTGGCTGTGTTCTTCCGGTTCGAAAAGCGATTCGGGACGCAGAATAATGAGCCGTAAACTGATTTTTTTGGATGTAGACGGAACCCTGGTGGATTTCACCATGCACATGCCGGAATCTGCCAGGGAAGCATTAAGCATTGCCAGAAAGCGGGGACATCTGATTTCGTTATGTACCGGAAGAACTGTAACGAATGTGTATCCATGGCTTTTAGAGTTTGGATTTGATGCCATTGTGGCTTCGGCAGGTGCTTATGTGTCTGCAAATGATAAGGTGATTTACCATAGCGTTCTGGCAAATGATAAGGTGCAGGATATGGTAGAGGTGCTGAAGGAGCACGGTGCATGCTTTATGCTGCAGGGAATCAACGGACGTTATGTGGATGAAGAGAATGCAAAGAAAATGAGAGAACGCTGTATGCGGCTTGGACTTGATATTGACGGTGCTCTAAACGGATTGACGCTTGTTGAACATCCGGAACAGATGCCGGCTCTTGAAAGTGGAATGTATTTTGATGCCGATATTCCGGTGGATGTGATGCAGAAGGAAGTCGGAAATTATATCAAGATAACCGGAGCAAGCTTTGGCAAGGATCGTCAGATGTCCGGTGAAATGACGAAGATGGGAGTCAACAAGGCAACCGGAATGCAGCGGCTTATGGATGAGTTAAAGATAGGCAGGGAAGATACCATTGCTTTTGGTGATGGACCAAATGATGTGGAAATGCTGCAATTTGCAGGAACAGGAGTGGCAATGGGAAATGCGATTCCGGCAGTAAAACAGTATGCGGATATGGTTACAGATAAGATTGATGAAGACGGACTGTATCATGCATTCGAACGGCTGCATCTGCTGGGGTAGGATTTGAAGTAAAAACAATTTTCTTATGATAGAAAAAGGCGGCGTGGTTTGTCAACTTAGGAGACATGATAAGTGCCCTTTACTGTATTTATGTTGTTTCCGCAGTTGACGAACCGCACCGTTACTTTTGCATACACAGGAAAAATCGCATGCCTGCATACAGATTTGGTGAACACCGCAATAAGAAGAGAAATTCGTAAAGCGTGATTCCCATAGTTTACAACGGAAGAAAAGCCGGTTTTCTCTTTTCGAATACAGTAAAATACTGAAAGCCTGCGGCCTTTAAAATATCCGGTACTTTTGCAAAATCAAATGCAACATGCTCCGGTTTGTGGGCATCGGCACCGATGGTAATGATTTCACCGCCTAGTTCGTGATAACGTTTTATAATATCTTCTGTTGGATTCGGATGTCCCAGACCATATTTGAAACCACCGGTATTGATTTCAATTCCTTTTCCCATATCAATGAGCTTTTCTAAAATCGCATCAATGACATCGGCATATTTCTGATAAGAATATTTAAGGTTCCGGTTTGGACCGTAGCGTACCACATAATCGATATGTCCATATACATCAAAATTATCAAATACCGCAAGATTTTCCAGGATAGATTCAAAATATTCCTGGTAAGCCTGCTGTTCGGTTTTTCCTTCAAAAAAGCGGGAGTAGTAAGGGTCTTTGCCGTGGATTACATGGGAAGAGCCGATGACAAAATCAAAGTCATATCGGCTTATCAGTTTCTGATGTTTTGCAGCAAGATGAGGCTGCAATCCAAGCTCAATGCCGGTCAGCACTTTTATTTTATCTTTGTATTGCTGTCCCAGCTTCTGGATAGTTGGGAAGTAGACCGGAGTGTCTAAGATAAATTCCGGTTCATCCTCCGGATGTTCTTTTGGATAATCATAATCCATATGGTCGGTAATGCAGATTCCGCCAAGTCCCAGTTCGATAGAGGCTTTAATCATGGATTCTGGTGAGGTCTCACTGTCGGTAGAAAAAGCAGTGTGCATATGTGTGTCCCAAAGCATAGTGTACTCCTTTCTGTGGGGTGTATGGCGGGTAAGGTTGTGCAGGTAGGGGAACAGGATGAGAAAGCTTCTTCCCAAAAGCACCGGAACGTTTGTATGTAAGAAGCCGGCACTTCAACCTGCAGTATTTTTCTTTCTTTTATAATAAGCAGTCTTTCCAATGTTTGACAGTATACTGCATTTTGTCTGCCAGCGTGCGGATACCGTGAACGGCGTCTGTTAGGGACTCGTAGAATTCCTTTTGCAACCCGGCAACGCTGGTACATGGATGTACCAGCGAGGCACAATCTGAATATGGATATGAATTTGTGCCGGTTGCCGCAAATCAAATATCTTTGCAGGAATTCTTAGAGTCCCTTCAGACAAAGTGTGGTATCCGCTGCTGGCAGACAAAAGCAGTATCCGGTCAAAGCAGCCGGAAAGACAGCCTAATTTCAAGAAAAATACTGCCCGTGAAGTGCTGCGGATTCTCACATCATAACTGTTCCAGTGTTTTCGGGAAGAAGCTTTCCCATTCCCTTCGCCTACATATTGCACAAACCTTACCCGGTGTTTACACATTTCTACTAAGAAAAATGTTACATTTTCACAAGTATAGTAAAATCTTTGTATATAATACACAGAATACTATAATAGAAATTTGACAATCTGTCAAAAGACAGTATGAAAAATGGAAAAGCTATTGTAACATTTGTTTGAAAATGAGAAAGAAGAAATAAAAATAGTGAAAAAATTAACAAAGTGATGGGAACTACTTGAACTTTCGACAAAAATTGGTTAGAATAATACCAGATTGGGTACAATCCCAAATAAAGATATTTTATATTAAATTTCTAGGAGGAATTAATAATGGCAGTAAGAGTAGCAATTAATGGATTCGGCCGTATTGGTCGTCTGGCATTCAGACAGATGTTTGGTGCTGAAGGATACGAAGTAGTAGCAATCAACGATTTAACAAGCCCTAAAATGTTAGCACACTTGTTAAAATATGATTCTTCTCAGGGAAAATATGAGCACGCTGATGAAGTATCTTACACAGATGATTCTATCATCGTTTGCGGAAAAGAAATCAAAATCTATGCATTTCCAGATGCAAACAACTGCCCATGGGGTGAATTAAAAGTTGACGTTGTATTAGAGTGTTCAGGTTTCTATACAAGCAAAGAAAAAGCACAGGCACACATCAATGCAGGTGCTCGTAAAGTTGTTATTTCTGCTCCAGCAGGTAATGACCTTCCTACAATCGTATACAACACAAACCATGAGACATTAAAAGCATCTGATACAATCATTTCAGCAGCTTCTTGTACAACAAACTGCTTAGCACCTATGGCTGATGCATTAAATAAATATGCTCCAATCCAGTCTGGTATCATGGTAACAATCCATGCTTACACAGGTGATCAGATGACTC